>QWBZ01000462.1_pt1 | contig 15712 bp, 13 predicted proteins | sample 1972441 | NCBI WGS metagenome assembly QWBZ01 (sample SAMN09866721, study PRJNA288562) | Human oral metagenome isolate term6_saliva, whole genome shotgun sequencing... | isolation source: mouth | host: Homo sapiens | place: USA: California
TCTGATCGCGCACGTAAAACGTGCTGTTTCGAAATGGTCTGAATTTATCGTGAGACAACCGTACAACGATAAGCGCCACAATCTCCATTCCACACGCCGGTCAGGGCCTGTTTGGACTGGAGTGACGGTCCACATGTGAACAATAGCACTGATTTCGTCTGCTTGTTCACGCCGCCGCCCGCGCTGCGCTGTCAGCGTCTACTTTCAGCGCAGGCAGGCGCGGTTACGGCGTCCCGGCAGTTACTAGTGCTTGAAGATCTTCTTCACCACTGCGCCGCCAACCAGCAGGGCGCCAGCACCCACCGTGGCCACCACGACGCGGGCAGAAGAATCGCCTTCGCCGGCACGATCCCAGTAGTACTTAGCCTGGGCGCGTACGCCTTCGCTCATTTCCTTGGCGATAAAACCAAACTGGTGCAGCGACTCAGAGATGCTAGAGCCGGCCTCAGCGGCCTTGGCGCGCACCTGCTCAGCCTTCTCCTTGGCCTGAGCCTTGGGGTTAACCCGCTCAGCCAGGTCATCTACGCTCTGGGCCAGGGCCTCACGCTGGGCCTTAAGCTGCTCTTCGAGCTCCTGTGCACTGGGCATTATTTATCCTTTCCTCACTTAAACAGCGGACGTAGCGCCAACCGCAGGCTGATCAGCGCCGTCGTGGCGGCAACCAGGCCTGCTCCGGCAAGTACGACGACGGCGGCCGGGTCTTTACCCTTAGCCTCCTCTACCAGCGTGGTAAAGCGCTCCTTTACCGGGGTGGAGTCGCTGACGAGCGCCTTGGCTCGCGCCACGCTGTCCTCACCGATCTGGGCGGCCTGGGCTTTGAGTGTGGCCGGGGCGATCTGGCGGGCCAACTCGTTAACGGCCTGGGCGGCGGCTGCACGCTGGGCCTCTAGCTGAGCTTCTAGGGCTGAGATAGACATGAAACTTCCTTTCGCTCAGTTGGGTCAGTTCTGTCCGAAAGCCGGGCCGGCGGGAGCAGTGCCAGTCGGCCCGCTGGCTGCGGGGCCATTGGTGGCGGGGGGAGTGGGCACCGGACCTGAGGTGGCGGCACTACCAGTTGCAGCAGGCTTGGCGGCGTCGTCGGTAGCTAGGCCCTCACGCAGCGAGTTAGTCACGGCCTGCACGTCCTGACGCAAACCAACTTGCGGGTTAGGCACCACTACGCGGCCCTTGTCAATTTCCTTCTTGCCCACCAGAGCCAGCACCCCGGCCACAATCAGCACTAGCACAGCTACAATCAGCGAGCCCGCCCATTGCGGTAGCCATAGTGCGATTACCTGTGACAGGGTGGTTAGTAGATAGCCCAGCCCAAATAGGGCGAACACTGCGGCTGCGCCCAGCAGGCCGGCCCCTAAACCAAAACGTTTACCTGTCTCGGCCGCCTTGGCCTTATTGAGTGCGATTTCGGTGCGGATCAGGGTAGAAATATTTTCGCTCACGCGCGACATTAGGGCGCCTAGCGAAGGCTGTGTGCGGTTGGAGCCTTGAGGGGTTTCGGTCATGGCAGTGATCCTTCCAGCAAATTGTGGCGGCGGATAGCTACAGGTAGGCGGGCCGACGCCGAGGGGTGCGGCTGCTCTAAGGTTGCCACGAAAGAGCGCTTAAGCCCATTCCCTTTAAAACGATTGTGCGCAAATAGTTAATTTCAATTGGAATTCTGCGCAAAACTAACCATGTGGTCAGCGTCACGCTTTTTCGAGTTGTGCTTGGGTCTGGTTCCTGTATAGAGTTCTTCTCGGTTCGAGGCGCAAGACGCCAAAGCCAAAAGGCTCCCATCGTCTAGCGGCCTAGGACTCCGCCCTTTCACGGCGGCAACACGGGTTCGAATCCCGTTGGGAGTACGGATTCGTACGATAACTTCATATGAATCTGACGAAAGTCAAGGCCTCGTGGCGCAGTTGGTTAGCGCGTCGCCCTGTCACGGCGAAGGTCGCGGGTTCAAGTCCCGTCGAGGTCGCGAAAAAGTTGGCCTGATCAGTAATGGTCAGGCCAAAGTTTTCAGATTGGCTCTGTAGCTCAGTTGGTAGAGCGTTCGACTGAAAATCGAAAGGTCACCGGATCGACGCCGGTCGGAGCCACCAGGCGTCGTCGTCGCCGTGGCTGGGCGTTAGGTTTTGCCGCCACTGTTGGGCGCTCGGCTTTGCCGGCGTCGTCGCTGCGGTGCGGCGGCGTCGTCGCTGTTGAGAGCTGGGACTTAAGGCGCCCACTTTGGGACTTCTGGGGTAGCTGTGAACAGTGAGTTTTATGTTGCAACCTCAAGCTTTGTGGACTGCCTTACCTATACGGACGCGCGGGTAAAACCACAGCTTGCGCACAGCCTGCGCTACTAGTGTGGCTGCCATGTTAAATCAGGGGCACATACTCGCGGTGGCGACTCCTATCCCCACGCCATCGCCCACAGAATCTGCCGCAGCGGTCACCTTAGACACTTTCAGCCTGCTGTGGCGCACGGTGCTAGGCCTATCAATCGGCCTGGTGCTGGCTTTAGCTGTAGTTATTGCAGTGCATGTGGCCGGACGCCGCTCCCTGCTGTGGCACCACGTGGGGGACAAGGGGCGTAACTCTTTCTACGCACTGTTTGCCATTGTTGGCGCGCTAATCGGCGCCCAACTGGCCATGGAGGGCACTTCCTCCCCGGCCTGGTATCGCTACGCTATTTTGTTGCTGGTAATCCTGTTTAAAGCGGCCCTGACCTGGGTGTGCGTAAGCTGGGTTAAAGCCATTTCGGCTACCGTGGTGGCCCATGCCGAATCGCGCAATGATCCCACCAATGTGCGCCGGGCCAATAAGATCACCACCCAGGCCCAGATTCTGCGGCGAGTAGCTGAAGTTATCGTCATCATTATTGGTGCAATCACCATCGTCATGACTTTCCCACAAGCACGCCTGGCTATGGGGTCGCTGCTTGCTAGTGCCGGTCTGGTTTCGGTGGTAGCCGGTTTGGCTGCACAATCAGTGCTGGGAAACCTGTTTGCAGGTGTGCAGCTGGCCATCACTGACGCTATCCGTGTGGATGACCAGGTGGTTATTAATGCCACTGACTCTGGCCGAATCGAAGAAATCACGTTCACCTATGTGGTGGTTTTGGCCGCTGACGGGCGCCGTATCTTGCTGCCCAGCAAATACTTCACAGAGAACCCTTTTACTAACTGGTCGCGTCGCGATGAACGGCAGACTGCACAAATCAATTTTGACCTGGATTGGCGTGCACCTATCGCCGCTATGCGGGCGCAGCTAGCTAAGTTTGTGGCCTCCTCATCCACCTGGGATGGGCGTGACGCAGCGCTATCAGTAATTGATGCCCAAAACTCTTTGATCCGGGTGCGCCTAACTGTTTCGGCAGCAAACAGTGTTGATGCCTTCAAACTGCAATGCCATGTGCGTGAAGAAATGGTGACTTGGCTGCAAAAAGAAGCCCCCTATGCCCTGCCGCGTCAGCGTGTGGAGGTGGAAAACGTTACCGTCATGCAAGATCCCACCCCTGAAAAGGTGGCTAAGCTAGCCCAGGAACTGGCGCAGCTATCAAGTGACACCAAGTCTCAGCCGGCAGTAACTAAAGCTGAGCAGGGCGATCCCATTGAGGAAGCCCGGGTTCAGGCGGCCGCAGTGCGCTCCAAGAAGATGCGGCGGCGTCGGATTTTGCGCCGTGGACTGTTGCCGGGCGTGCAAACCGGGTCGGAAGCAACTAACGTACCTGAGCCGGCCACCATGGTGCTCTCTGACCCCACGCAGGTAGCCCAGATTTCTGCGATTGAGGAGGCAAAGCGGCAGCTGCGCCCGGAGCAGGCACGCGGTGTGCTCAGCGCGGCTAGCCGTAGCGCTAAGGCCAAGGTAGAGGCCCTTCGCTCTGGTGCGGCTGAGGTAGGACGCTCTGGTGCGGTCCCCGACGCCGTCGCTGCTGGCTCAGCTGGGGCTGCCGCTAAGGTCACCCAGGCCCCCGACGCCGTCGCCAGCCGGGCAACTGACGCCGAGGCGGGAATAAATGAAGTGGATAAAACCGCTGTACTACCTGCCATATCGGACAAAACCAAGGATGAGTCATGAGTGATAACCAGGACTTTGCGCAGCTTACTGACGCCCAGTGGCGTGAGCACCTAAACCCGGCTGAGTATGAGGTGCTGCGTCAGGCTGGCACCGAAATGCCTTTCACCGGCGAGCTGCTGGGCGAAAACCGCGAAGGTATCTACTCTTGCCGGGCCTGCGGGGCACAGCTGTTTAAATCCACCACCAAGTTCGAGTCGGGCTGTGGCTGGCCGTCCTTCTATGACCCTAAGGAAACTGATGCGGTGACGCTGCACTCAGATTACAAGCTGGGTTATGAACGTACCGAGGTGCGTTGCGCTAGCTGCGGCTCCCACCTGGGCCACGTTTTCGACGACGCCCCCGCCACCCCCACCGGTCAGCGCTACTGCATGAACTCGGTGGCGCTAAGTTTCGCAACTGACGAGCCTAAAGAGTGATAACGAAACTACGCCTGGCCAGCGCAAACCTCCAGTACGGGCGGGCCAATGACGCCGCCACGCTAGCCGAGGTGGCCTCTGGCCAGCCCTACAGCCCTCAAGTTGCCCACCAGCTTTACAGTCAGGTGGCCCAGCAGCTGCGTGAGCTGAACGCTGACGTGGTTTTGCTGCAGGAAGTGGATTTGCACCAAAACCGCTCAGGCCGGGTAGATTTGGCGGGTTTGCTAGCTGAGCAGGCCGGTTACCCGCATTGGCGTTTTGCCGCCACCTACGCTGGGGGAGTAGACCGCCTGCGTCACCGCCCACGCCGCAGCCAGGTGCGCACCTTTGGTGACGACCCGCTGCGGGTGTTGGAGCCACTGGCCCCTCTGCGCGGTTTTGGTAACGCCATTTTGTCGCGCCTACCGGTGCAAACTTGGCGTGTGGAGCGGCTGGGGCGGGGCGTGCCCACGATTGTGCGCCGCGAGGGTGGCAAGCTGCCCTATGCACTGTTTACCGCTTCAACGCGCCTGATGCTGGCGGCTACTTTGGTCGACGGCGTCGGGCAGGTGCCGCTTAACGTGGCTAGCGTGCACCTGGCCACCCACCCCACCACCGCCCGACGCCAGCTGGCCCACGCCTGGTGGAAGCTGGCTGGTTTGCCTGGGGCCCATATTTTGGGTGGGGATATGAACATGGACGACGTCGCCCTGGCCCGTATTGGGGTAGGCCGTCAGCTTGGGCAGGGGGTTACTTTCCCCTCGGCTGCCCCAAGCCGACGCATTGATCATTTCCTCACCGACGCCCTGCCGCCTCTGGGCGCGGCCGGCCAACCAGCTGCTGCAGTTCAAGGCCAGCCAGTCGCCGTAGCGCCAGGCGCACCAGCTGCCGCAGCGTCAGGTGCATCAGCTCAAGGCGTGTCAGCTGCGCCAAGCCAAGGCACACCAGCGTCGGGCGCACCAGCCGGCGGGCCGAGCGTGCAGGTGGTCGATTCGGGTACGTTTAAACTAGCTATCTCTGATCATCTAGTTACCTGGGTGGATCTGGAATTCTAAGGAGCCTCAATGCCTAAAGCCCCCCGCTTAACCGCTAAGCAAGCTTCGCTACTGCGCGCTGACCTGGCCCAATCAGGTTGGGGAGTGGAAAGCGTGGAGGCTTTACTAGGGCCTGTAGCTGCCGCTGCTTTGCAACGTGAGCTGCGGGCCCCAGCTTTGCGGGTGGTGCGCTGCGCCCTGGCTGCCGGGGCTGGGGCTACCAGGGCCAGTGCCGCTAGCACCAGCTCAGACAGGCCCAGCCTGGCCACTGGCGTAGATAGCACCAGCTCAGCTGCCAACGCGCCCCAAGACAGCGACGTCGCGGGCTACAAGGTGGCAGTACTAACCGCCCTGTTCATGCTGGGCGAGCCAGTTGGTGCCGCCGCCCTAGAAACCGCCCTGCCGCGCACTGGCGTGGCCGGAGCCCTCGCTATTGGCCTGGTGGTGCCCACGCAAAGCGCCAGCGGAGAGCAGCGCTACGCCCCCGCCGTCGACCTGCGCCCCCACGAAGCTGAAGACGCCCACGGATCCGTGCGCTGGTGGGTAGCCAGTGACCTGGGTGAACTCGTCACCGGCCAAGCCCTTGCCCCCGATCATGTGCTGGGAATTGGCCGCGCCGGGCTGACCCTGGCCGCCCTAACCCCACGCAAACCGGTAGAAACCGCCCTGGACCTGGGGGTAGGCTGCGGCATCCAAACCCTCTACCTGCTGCGCCACGTGCGCCAGGTAGTGGCCACCGACATTTCCACGCGCGCCCTGGAGTTTACCGCCTTCAACGTGGCCCTGGCCGGGGTGGATAGTGCCCGCGTGCAGCTACGCCAAGGCAACCTGCTAGAACCTGTGGCCGGCCAACGCTTTGACCTGATCGTCTCCAACCCGCCCTTTGTGATCACCCCACCCAGCGTGCGTCAGGCCGGATTGCCGCTGATGGAGTACCGCGACGCCGGTGGGCCCATCCTGCCTGCCCTGGTGCGTGTCCTGGAGGATCACCTAAACCCCGACGGCGTGGCCGTCATGCTCGGCAACTGGGAACATCGCGAAGGCACCAGCTGGCGCACCAGCGTAAACCAGTGGATCGGCAAGAGCCTAGATGCCTGGATTATTCAGCGCGAAGTGCAAGACCCGGTGGAGTATGCCGCCATGTGGCTGCGCGACGGCGGACTCACCCCTGAACGCAGTGGCGTCGCCTTCGAAAATGCCCTGGCTGCCTGGCAAGAAGACTTCGACTCACGCCAAGTAAGCGGCGTGGGCATGGGCTACCTGGTGTTCCATGCCCCCAGCGTCGCAGCTACCAGCGGCCCCGGCGGCACCGCTCTAGAAGGGCAAACCGCCCCAGAAGAACCTGCCAGCGACGCCGCAGCCCCCGGCGCCGTCGTCGAGCCCTGGCGGGTCCTGGAAGAAGTCCCCACCAGCGGCCAAGGAGCGCTAGGCGAACACGTAGCCCAAGTAATTGCCGCCCACGAAGCCCTACGCGGCCTAGATGACGCGCAAGTAGCCGCACTTAAGCTACGCACGGCGTCAGGCCTAAGCAAAGAAGAATCCCTCACCCCTACGCCCGTGCCCACCGCGCCAGTGATCCGCCAAGCTGAAGGGTTCGGACGCGTAATTGCGGTAGGGATGCCCGAGGTGGCCCTACTGAGCGCCTCAGATGAGGGACTGCTCACTGTCGCCCAAATCGCGGCCGCCGTAGCCTCACTAACCAGTGAAGACCCAGCTGCAGTCCTAGCCGACATGGTGGCCGCCACCAGGACTTTTGCTCACGCAGGGATGGTTACTATCGTCTAAAAGCAGCGCAGCGCAAAAATTACTCCCGCCAGGCGCGGCTTAAGCCTGTGTGCAAATTTGCCACAAACGGACTTAGCTAACAGCGTCTTTGGGGTCACAATTAGTTGTTTATCGTTTCGTTACCTGTAAGGTCTGAGGTTATGTCAAAACTTGCTCGCCGCATAGCCTGCGTCTACGCCCTACTTTTCACCCTGCTGGTGTGGGGGTCGTGGGCGTTGCTGGTAAACACGCGTGAGGGGCAGTTTATCGACGACGCCGCCTTCAAAGGCTCCTACTGGGGTGCGGCCAGGATTGATGACCAGGCCCGCGCACTACTAAACGCCGTATCCGTGCCGCTAATCGTGGTGGCCATAATCGCCACCCTAGCCATTGCCCTGCTCAGACGCCGCCCCCGCGCCGCCCTGTGGGCCACCGCCGTCGTAGTAGGCACCAACGTAACCATCCAGGCACTTAAACACTTCGTCTTCACCCGCCCAGACTGGGGCTACAGTCAACGCGTCGACGCCGCCAACACCCTGCCTTCAGGACACACCGGCGTGGCCGCCTCCATTGCCGTGGCCCTACTGCTGGTAGTGCCGCCCGCCTGGCGCGTAATTGCCGCCTGGGTGGGAGCCGGCTTCACCTTCTTCATGGGCTGGTCCACCCTGGTATGCCAATGGCACCGTCCCTCAGACATCATTGCCGCCGCCGCAGTGGCCTTCACCTGGGGCTTTGTGGCGCTCGCGGCTGGGGCTTGGGGCACAGACGAGTATCGCGGCCTGCCCGGCTCAAAACTGGCGCGCTACCTGCTTTCGCTAGGTGGTTACCTGAGTTTGGCGCTAGTGGTGATGTTGGCCTCTGCTGCTTACCGTAATTTCTACCTGTTTGGCTCCCTGCAGTTCACTGCCTACCTGGTAGGAGTGGGCGGTTTTGGGGCAGTCAGTGCCCTGGGCATGTCGCGCCTGGTTAAGCTGGGCTTAAAGTAAATTACATAAAATCTAGGCTACGCTGATATATAGGTGTGTCGGCGCGAGCCTGCGCGCCCTTGCCTCGCTAGCCTAGTTCAGCGGCGGCAAGAGAACCGGGATGTAGGAGGAAAGTCGTGTCACGCAAGCTCGTGATTGTCGAGTCCCCGAACAAAATTAAGTCAATTTCAAACTATTTAGGCGCGGACTACGACGTCCAGGCCTCCATTGGTCATATCCGTGACTTGCCTCAGCCTTCCGAACTGCCGGCCAATATGAAGAAGGGCCCCTTCGGGAAGTTTGCCGTGGATGTGGAGGGTAACTTCACCCCCTACTATGTGGTTAACCCTGATAAGAAGAAAGTGGTGGCTGAGCTTAAGCGCCACCTGAAGGAAGCCGACGAGCTTTACCTGGCCACTGATGATGACCGCGAGGGTGAAGCTATTGCTTGGCACCTAAAAGAGGTACTCAAGCCTAAGGTTCCCGTACGCCGCATGACTTTCACGGAAATCACCCGTGAAGCCATCACCCGCGCCCTGAATAACACCCGCGAAATCGATATTCACCGGGTAGACGCCCAGGAAACCCGCCGTATCCTGGACCGCCTGGTGGGTTACGAAATTTCCCCGGTGCTGTGGCGCAAGATCCGTCAGGGGCTTTCGGCTGGCCGTGTGCAGTCTGTGGCCACGCGCCTGGTGGTGGAGCGTGAACGTGAGCGCATGGCTTTCATTCCCGCCAGTTACTGGGGTGTGGAGGCTACTTTTGCCGCCGACGACAGTGAGTTTGCTACCCGCCTGGTCTCCCTGGATGGGCGCCGGGTGGCTACAGGCCGCGATTTTGCCGACGACGCCGCACTAACCTCCCAGGCCCAGGCCGCCAAGGTGGTGCACCTGCATGAGACTGACGCGCGGGCCGTAGCGCAGGCTATTGAGCAGGCCCAAGCCCAGGTGGGCAAGGTGGAAACCCGCCCCTACACCCGCCGTCCGGCCCCGCCGTTCACCACCTCCACCTTGCAGCAGGAGGCCTCGCGTAAACTGCGCCTGAACTCGCGCGACACTATGCGTGTAGCCCAGGGCCTGTACGAGTCCGGTTACATCACCTATATGCGTACCGACTCCACCGCGCTTTCTAGCCAGGCTGTATCCGCCGCCCGCACCCAGATCGGTGAGCTTTACGGTAGCCAGTATGTGGCCGAAAAACCGCGTGTTTACGCCACCAAAAACAAGGGGGCCCAGGAAGCGCACGAAGCTATCCGCCCTGCCGGTGACCACTTCCGTACCCCCAGTGAAGTTAAAGACTCCCTGCAGCCGGTGCAGTTCAAGCTGTATGAGCTGATTTGGAAGCGCACAGTGGCCTCACAGATGGCTAACGCCACCGGCTCTACCGCTGTGATCCATGTGCAGGCCCCTCTAAACGGGGGCGCGAGCTTTAAGCAGGCTGAACTGACGGCGTCGGGAACAGTAATTACCTTTAAGGGATTCCTGGCCGCCTATGAGGAAGGCCGCGACGCTGACCGCTACGAGGGTGACGCTAAAGATGTGCGTCTGCCGGAGGTAAGCACTGGCCAGGAGCTGGAAACCCGCCAGGTGCAGGCCTCTGGGCACGAAACCACCCCGCCGCCGCGCTACACCGAAGCTTCACTGGTTAAGGCCCTGGAAGAGCGCGAAATTGGCCGCCCCTCCACCTATGCCTCGATCATGAGCGTAATTAGCGATCGTGGCTATGTGGATCACCGGGGTCAGGCGCTGGTGCCCACGTGGCTGGCTTTCGCCGTCACCCGTCTGCTGGAAGAAAACTTTGCGCAGATGGTGGATTATGACTTCACCGCCTCCATGGAAGCTGACCTGGACCGTATTGCGTTGGGTGAAGAAGAACGCGTGGCTTGGCTACGTCGCTTCTATAACGGCGACATGGCCGCTGATCCGCAAGCCAATATTCACGGTGCGGGCTTGAAAACTTTGGTGGATAACCTGGGCGAAATTGATGCTCGCGCGGTTAACTCCATGGAAATCGGTGACGGTATCACCCTGCGTGTGGGCCGCTACGGCCCCTACCTGGAGGACGCTGAAGGTAAGCGGGCTAATGTGCCCGCAGACCTGGCCCCTGACGAGCTCAGCGTGTCTAAGGCCCACGAGCTGTTTGCGGTAGCCGCTGAAGATGGCCGTGAGCTGGGTGTTGACCCCGAAACTGGGCACATGATTGTGGCTAAGAGCGGGCGTTTTGGGCCTTATGTTTCCGAGGTTTTGCCAGAGCCGGAACCGGAGGTAGAAACTGAGGGTAAAAAGCGCACCCGTAAGGCCGCTAAGCCTAAGCCCCGCACCGCCAGCCTGTTTAAGGACATGAACCTGTCCACCGTCACTCTCGACGACGCCCTTAAGCTACTGAGCTTGCCGCGCGTGGTGGGCACGGACGCTGAAGGCGTAGAAATCACCGCCCAAAACGGTCGCTACGGCCCCTACCTAACCAAGGGCAAGGACTCGCGTTCGCTAGAAACCGAGGCGGAGCTGTTCACGGTGACCCTAGAGCAGGCGCTGGAGCTGTTTAGCCAGCCCAAGCGTAGGCGTGGCGCGGCTGCTCCCAAGGGCCCGCTGCGTGAACTGGGCACTGACCCTAACTCTGGGCTACCGGTGGTCATTAAGGACGGGCGTTTTGGCCCCTACTTCACTGACGGTAAAACCAATGTGACCCTGCGCCGCGACGACGACCCAGCCACCGTTACCCCTGAGCTGGCCTATGAGCGTTTGGCTGAAAAGCGCGCCAAGGGACCGGCTAAGAAGACTGCCGCCAAGAAGACCACCACCAAAAAGGCGGCAACTAAGACCACAGCTAAAAAGGCCACCACTAAGAAGACCACCGCCAAGGCTGCCACCAAGGCCGCCGAGAAGAAGACTGCCACAAAGTCGACTACCGCTAAGAAGACTGCTGGTACCAAGACCGCTGGTACCAAAACCAGCGCTGCCAAGACCACCAAGGCTGCCGCTACCAGCAAAACCTCGAAGGCCAAGGCCAGCGCTGCTAAGACCAGCGCCGCTAAGGCCGCTGAGGCTAGCGAGGCCTAAATGGGTCGCGGAGTTTTTATCAGCTTCGAAGGTGGCGACGGGGTTGGCAAAACCACCCAGGTAGAGCTGCTTACCAACTGGCTTGAAGACCAGGGGGTAAGCGTGCGTCGCACCCGCGAGCCTGGCGCCACCGCCCTGGGTGCCCAGCTGCGCTCCCTGCTGCTGGGGACGGCGTCGGAAAATGCACAGCGGACGCAAATAACCGCCAAAGCCGAGGCGCTACTGTTCGCAGCTGACCGGGCTCAGCACGTCAATGAGCTGATCAACCCGGCCTTAGCGGCTGGTCAGGTGGTTGTAACCGACCGCTACATTGACTCCTCTGTGGCCTATCAAGGCGCCGCCAGGTGCCTGGGGGCTGAGGAAGTGCGTTACCTATCCCTGTGGGCCACCGATGAGCTGCTGCCAGACTTAACTTTGCTGCTAGACGCGGATCCCCAGCTTGCCGCCAAGCGCGTACACACTCGCAACGGCCAGAGTGATGCGATTGAAGCTGAAGGCCTGCAATTTCAGTATCGCCTGCGCGAGCAGTTCCACCGCCTAGCTGAGCAGGAAAGTGCGCGCATAAAAATCATTGATGCCAGCGTCGAAATTGAGCAGATAGCTGCCCAGGTGCGCGCGTTGGTTAGCGAACTGCTGAAAGAACGCGGAATTATTGACGCATGAGCGCATGGGACGAGCTGGTCGGGCAAGCACAGGTGGTGGCCACATTCCAGGCCGCCGCCACGGGGGCACGCCCGCAAGTGCCCACAGCCGCCATGTCTCACGCCTGGCTGGTTACCGGCCCACCCGGATCAGGTAGATCCACCGCCGCACTAGCCTTTGCTGCCGCCCTTGAATGTACTGGTGCTGAGCCTGGCTGCGGCCAGTGTGAGGGCTGCCGCCAAACCCTGGCCGGCACTCACCCAGATGTGGTGCGTCTAGCCACCGACCGCATGATTATCACCATCGATGAGGTTAAAAGCCTGATTGAGCAGGCCGGGCGGATGCCCTGGCAGGGGCGCTGGCGGGTAATCCTGGTGGAAGACGCCGACCGTATGGATGAGCGCACCACAAACGTGCTGCTTAAAAGCATTGAGGAGCCGCCGCCCTATACGGTGTGGCTGCTGTGCACGCCCTCCAGCGAGGACGTTTTACCCACCATTCGCTCGCGCTGTCGCCTGGTGCGGCTGTGTGTGCCCAGCGCTCAGGCAGTGGCTGATCTTTTAGTTAAGCGCGATGGCGCCGAACCCCAGCTGGCTTTGCGGGCCGCTCGGGCCAGCCAGTCCCATATCGGTTTGGCCCGGCACCTGGCCAAAGATGAGGGGGCCTGGGAGCGGCGGCGCGCGCTTATGTCCGCCCCGATCTCGCTGCGCAGTGTGGGTGACGCCGTTTTTGCGGCAGCTGACCTGCTAGAACAGGCCGAAAAAGAAGCTGAAGCTGCCTCCACAGCCCGCGACGCCCAAGAAAAAGCGGCCCTGATCCGCACGCTTGGTTTAGAGGGGGAGAGTCGTATTCCCCCAGCCATGCGCGGCCAGATCAAAGCCCTGGAAGACAACCAGAAACGTCGTGCTAAACGCGCTGTAACTGACGTGTTAGACCGGGCCATGGTGGATCTGCTGTCTTTCTATCGCGACGTGCTTTCACGCCAACTAGGCAGTCAGTTAGACAGCGTCAATCTTGACTTAGAGCAAGAAATTGGCCAGGTGGCTGCCGGCTCTACGGCTGAGCAGACACTGGCTAGGGTGGCCGCTGTAGAGCAGTGCCGCACCCGCCTAAAAACCTATGTTTCGCCGCTGCTAGCCCTGGAATCATTAATGGTGCAGCTGCGCCCGCAGGCCTGAGCTGGCCTGCCCTTGCCGCCTGAAGCGAGCAACGGGCGCAGCCGACGTCCCGATGCGCTCTCTCCAGCCAAGCACAGCCCTGCCCGCTAGGACGCAGCGGAGGAGGGCGGCGTCGTCGCCATCGGGGCCGGCCATAGCGCAAGAGCAACTTAACGGATGTGCAGGCGGCGGCGTCGGCACTAAATAAGTAGAACAAATGTGACCTAAGTTAACCTCGCTGCGCTATAGTGGAGAAACTTCCGCTGCAGGTGCCGTGGCCTGTGGCAACTTGTAAGCAAGGAGGTTTACGTATGGGCGCACTGACGCGATTTTTTGAGCTGCGCACCGGAACTACCAAACTAACTTTGGAGCAGCAAAAGAAAGCTTGGCTAGGGGAATTTTTAAAGACTTACGCCGTACTCATTGTGGTTTACGGCGGTTTCTACCTGCTGCGCACTAACTTCAAGGCCGCCCAGCCACTGCTGAAAGAACAAGCTGGGCTGAGCACCGCCGAGCTGGGCACGATCGGTTTCGCATTCTCGCTCACCTACGGCTTTGGCGGCCTGATCCTGGGCTTCCTGTGCGATGGGCGAAACACTAAACGCATCCTGGGCTTCCTGCTGGTCAGTGCCGGCGTGGTGAGCGTACTGGTAGGTGGGGTGCTGCTGAGCGTGAACCACCCGATGGGCATCATGGTGCTGCTGTGGAGCCTAAACGGTTTAGCGCAGGCGCCGGGTGGGCCTTGTTGTAACTCCACCATGAACCGGTGGACTCCACGTAAATACCGTGGGCGCTTTATCGGCTGGTGGAACGCCTCGCACAACATTGGTGCCATGATCGCCGGTGCGCTGGCCCTGTGGGGTGCCAACACCTTCTTTGGTGGAGGCGTGGCCGGCATGTTTATTGTGCCCGCGCTGATCTGTATCCCCATTGGTTTGTGGGGCATGTGGTTTGGTAAAGATGAGCCCGGCGAGCTGGGTTGGGACAAGCCTGAAGCTATTTTTGGTGAGCCCGAATCTAAGGTAGACACTGTCACCACTTCCATGTCTAAGGGTGCGATCGTGTGGAACTACGTGATTAAAAACCCGGCGATTTGGTTCCTATGCATTGCGAACGTGGCGGCCTACGCGGTGCGTATCGGCATTGATAACTGGAACGTGCTTTACACCTCTGAGGCGCTGCACTTTAGCAAGCAGTGGGCGGTTAACTCCACGGTTGGCCTGGAGCTGGGCGGTTTGGCTGGCTCGCTGCTGTGGGGTTACTTCTCTGACCGCTTGGGTGGTAGGCGCGCGCTTACCGCCGCAATTGGTTTGGGCCTGGTGATTATCCCGATTCTCACCTACTCCCAGGCCACTACGCCGACGGCGGTCTACGTGTCTTTGTTCTTTATCGGTTTCTTGATCTTTGGGCCGGTAACTCTGATTGGTATTTGCGTGATTGGCTTTGCGCCTAAGACTGCCACGGTGGTGGTTAACGCTGTGCCGCGCGCTTTTGGTTACATCTTTGGTGACTCCATGGCCAAGGTGATGCTGGGCTATATCGCTGATCCTGAGAAGGATGGGCTTAACATTTTGGGCTACAACCTGCACGGCTGGGGTTCTACCTTTACGGTACTGATTATTTCAGCGGCGGTTGGTTTGGCTTGCTTGCTGCTGGTGGCGCTGTTTGAGGAGCGCATGATCCGTGCCGACCGGGCTTTTGCTGGCGCTGACGGCAAAGACGGTAAAGACACCCAAGGCGAGGAGGAAGGCTAGAAATGGCGGCTGATAAAGCGAGTGAAGCTAAGGATCTGGCTTTAGAGGATTTGCTGGAGCTAGTCTGCGACTTGCTGGCTGGGGTGCGCCAGACTGTCCTAGATCCCGGTTTTGAGCTGGATGTTGAAACCAAATCTAACCGCAATGACCTGGTTACGGCGGTGGATAAGAGCATTGAGGCCTACATCAGTGAGGAGCTGGTGGCGGCCACGGGCTACCCGCTACTGGGGGAGGAAGGCCACTCTGTCAGCTCATTTGCGGGGCGGGTGTGGGTGCTTGACCCCATTGATGGCACCATGAACTACGTAACCACTCACCGTGACTACGCCATTTCTTTGGCCCTGTGTGAGGATGGGCGCCCGGTGCTGGGGGTAGTGGTCGACGTCGTCGCTGGGCTCACCTATACAGCTATCGCTGGGCAGGGGGCTTACTGTGATGGGCAGCCACTGGCGCGGGTCAATGAGACGCGTGGGCGGCGTGAGGTTGTGATCATCACCGACATTAAGGAAATCGTGGCTTTGCCTCGATTGACGCGCTGCCTGGTGGAATCACGCGGACACCGCCGCTACGGCTCGGCGGCGCTTGAATGTGTGGAGGTGGCCGCTAGCAGGGCTGGCGCCTTTGTACACATGTGGGTATCTCCCTGGGACATCGCTGCGGCATACCTGATCTGTGTAGAAAGCGGCGTGACATTTACTCGCCTGGACGGCACGCCTTTGGATGTGCGCTACCCCGGTAGCGTGCTGGTGGGCTGGCCACAGGCCCACACTGAGCTACTCTCGGCGCTAATGCGCCAAGTGGAATGAGCTTTGCGCGATAGACTAGCCGCCAGGGCCCCCAAAGCAGGGCGCCCTGGCGGCAGTTGCAATCAAACGTAATCAAATCACTTGCGAGTGCCTTG
>QWBZ01000370.1_pt1 | contig 15645 bp, 10 predicted proteins | sample 1972441 | NCBI WGS metagenome assembly QWBZ01 (sample SAMN09866721, study PRJNA288562) | Human oral metagenome isolate term6_saliva, whole genome shotgun sequencing... | isolation source: mouth | host: Homo sapiens | place: USA: California
TCGTAAAGACCTTACAGAGCTGGAGCGTGCAGGCAAATTGTACCGCAGTCATGGGAAGGCTATCCTCATAAATCCCTTTGCCAACAACCGATCGGTTAATGAAAAGGAGGGCCTTAACGCTGAAGAGAAGCAGCAAATAGGCTTAGAAGCGGCCAAACTTGTGTCTCCTAATGACTCCATTCTATTGGCTTCGGGGACTACTATTCATGCTTTGGCGCGCAATCTGCATACGACAGACAAGCTAACGGTGGTCTCGGCATCGTTGCAAGCCACTGAGTTGTTGGCGCAGAATGACAATGTTGACATTATCCAATTGGGCGGAGTGGTGCGTCACAGCAGTCTTTCGGTTGTGGGACAATATGCAGATATGATTCTCAAAGGGTGCTCGTTTAGTAAGCTTTACTTAGGCGTTGATGGCATAGACCTTGACTTTGGCATCTCAACAACCGACATGAATGAGGCTGAACTCAATCGGTCGATGATTCGAACTGCACAGAAAACCATTGTTCTTGCAGACTCAAGTAAGTTTGGAAGACGTGGGTTTGCGCGCATTTGTAGTATGGATGACATCGACATGATTATCACTGACAGTCATATTTCGGCTCAATTGGTGCGCGAAATAGAAGAGTTGGGCATCGAACTTATTGTTGCTCATGGAGCAAGTTCAGCCCTATTGTAATACAATGAAAATTAATTTTAAAACCACATGATATGAAAATTCCAGCTGAGTTTGATTGTATCAGACCGTTTGAACCCGAGGAACTGCCCGAGGTTTTCGACAGATTATTGAGTGATTCCCAATTCCAAAAGGTCTTGGCTTACTTATATCCCGGTGTTGCTCTTGACGATATAGCTGCCAAGATGCGTGCATGTAAGACGAATATCGAGTTTCAAAAGGCTTTCTGTTATCCCTTCTTACAGCAACTAATCGTAAAGGAGAGCTTGGGATGTGATATGGATGCCTATAACATTAACATCAAAAATCGATATACTTTCGTAAGCAATCACCGCGACATTGTGCTTGATTCGGCTTTTCTTGATAAGCTTTTAATCGATGTTGGCTTTGATACCACGTGCGAAATTGCCATAGGAGATAACCTGTTGACCCTGCCTTGGGTGAAAGATCTCGTGCGTGTAAACAAGTCGTTTACAGTCGAACGAGCTCTCCATTCGGTAGAGATGTTGAAGGCAAGTAAGCGCATGTCAGAGTATATTCACTTTGCCGTTAACGTGAAAAGAGAGAATGTTTGGATAGCACAACGACAGGGACGGGCCAAAAACTCGAATGACCTTACACAGCCAGCAATATTGAAGATGATGGCCATGGGAGGCGAAGGATCTATCGTTGAGCGTCTAACGCAGTTGCATATTGTTCCACTTTCAATCTCTTATGAATACGATCCATGTGACTACTTAAAGGCTCGTGAGTACCAGTTAAGACGCGATGTACCGTTCTGGAAGAAGACAGCTGAGGATGATATTGAAAGCATGTTGACTGGCATTAAAGGCTTTAAAGGTCACATTCACTATAAATGTGCGCCATGTATTGACGACTGGTTACAAGGTGTTGACCAAGAACAGCCGAAGAATAAACTATTTGATGAGATTGCAACGCATATCGATTTAGAGATCCATCGGAACTATCGTCTCTACCCATGTAACTACATTGCACTCGACATGATACAGGATACGAGAATGTATTCTGACCATTATACTGACGCCGAACGAAACGATTTCGAAGATTATATGATGGGACAGTTGGAGAAGATTGATATAGAGAACAAGGACGAACGTTATCTTCGGGCTTGCTTGTTGAGTCAATATGCTTACCCAGCAAAGAACTATCTGTCTGCAACTAACGGCAATCGTAAGTTTAAATCGTTTCTGAATCATCTGCCATTCCTAAAATAAGATAGGCATGGTGCATGGTTATCGTTGGACAATTTTAAGTATTGCACTCGTCATATTGTTTGTGGCGAGTGCATGTTCTCATGGGGGATATGAGGTCGGCGATGGCAAAGACTCTTATGTTCAGGCTGACTTCGTCGAGGCTTATACAGCATCTGACAACGCTGTTTATAGTGCCGTTACGGATGAAGGAGATTCACTTCTGCTCGTACCTCGATTGAAAGTGTCGTGGATAAAGCAAGCCAATGCGAAGGTGAGAGGCTTACTCTATTATAATAAGGTGGTGGATTCATCGACAGAAGGTCTTCGATTGGTGGCTGTTCCTGTGGTAGATTGGCATCCAACAACTTGGTTTCGTAGTCTCCATGTCGATCCCATTACGTTTGAAAGTGCTTGGATAAGCAAGAATAATCGCTATCTGAATATTGGTTTTTCGGTATTAACGGGCGAGCAAACCAGTGAGATGAAGGGACAAACTTTGGGCTTAATAGCCACCGATAGCCTTGTTGTTGGGGGTAAGTTACGCCGTATTGACCTCACACTCTACTACGATCAAGGAGGTGTTCCGCAATATTATTCGAGCCGAGGGTATATTAGTGTGCCGCTCACTCGACTGCCTTCAGGTTGCTTAATCAATCTCCGCATCAATAGTTATAAAGGAGTTATCTTTAAAACCTTTAAGAAATAAGCTTCTCATTATCGTTTGATGAAGAGAAGATACAATAAAAAATGTGGAGCAAAGCATAAGCTTTCGTTCCACATTTTCTGTTTCATCAAGACTTCTTTTGATTGTCTTTTTCTCGTATTTCCACTCGTCTTATCTTACCGGAAATAGTCTTTGGCAGTTCATTTACAAACTCAATGAGGCGTGGGTACTTATAAGGCGCCGTCTCATGCTTTACATGATTCTGCAACTCTTTAATCAGTTCATCGCCTGCTTTGGCTTTATATTCCGGTGCAAGTACTACAGTTGCCTTGACAATCATCCCTCGAATTGGGTCGGGAACGCCTGTTATGGCACACTCAACAACGGCAGGATGGGTCATCAGGGCATTCTCTACTTCAAACGGACCAATGCGATAGCCTGAGCTTTTGATAACATCATCCGTCCTTCCTACAAACCAATAATACCCTTCTTCGTCGCGCCATGCCATGTCACCAGTGTGATATATGCCATCGTGCCAAGTCTCCTTTGTTCGTTCTTCATCGCGATAATAGCCTTTGAATAAGCCTAAGGGTTTCTTATCTCCTATGCGAATACAAATCTCTCCCTTTTCTCCGTCCTCACATTCTGTACCATCTTGGCGTAGCAACTGAACGTCGTATTGAGGGTTTGGCTTACCCATTGAGCCGGGTTTTGGCTTCACCCAGGGGAAGGTTCCAAGTGTCATTGTGGTCTCAGTCTGGCCAAATCCTTCGTAGATTGTAACGCCTGTAAGCTCTTTAAACCTATTCGCTACTGAAGGATTCATGGCTTCTCCGGCCGTGGTACACCATTCAAGACTGCTCAAATCATATTTAGAGAAGTCCTCACGAATCATAAAACGATAGATGGTTGGAGGCGCACAGAACGATGTAATGTGGTATTTCTCCATCTGTCGCATAATCTTTTCGGCCGTGAACTTCTCGTGATCATATACAAATACGGTTGCACCTGCAAACCATTGTCCATAGAGTTTGCCCCAAACGGCTTTGCCCCAACCCGTATCTGCCACGGTAAGATGCAGACTATTTGCATGGAGATTGTGCCAATATACACCCGTTGTGAGATGTCCCAAGGCATAAAGGAAGTCATGAGCCACCATCTTTGGTTCACCACTTGTACCGCTTGTGAAGTACATTAACATTGTATCTTCGTTGGTATTCACGTTGTCTGGTCGCACAAAGGCTGGTGCTTCTGCCCACTCTTTGCGCCAATCGTGGAAACCTTCTGGTATGGGCTTGTCAAGTTCTGAGAGTGCATTTACTGCCACTAATGCCTTTACTGTTGGGCTATCGGGCATGGCTTTAGCGATTTGTTCGGTGATATATTCATCGTTAGCACAAATGATATACTTCACACTTGCACTCTGATTGCGATATACAATGTCGTGTACTGTCAGCATGTGTGTAGCCGGAATAGCTATCGCTCCGACTTTACATAGCGCCATCATTGATAGCCACCACTGATAATGTCGCTTGAGAATAAGCATCACTTTGTCGCCATGTTTGATGCCCAATTGCATGAAATAGGCGGCTGTTCTGTCTGTTTGTTCCTTAAACTCTCTATAAGTTGTGCTCACCTCTTCGCCTCTTTCACTCGTCCAAAGCAAGGCAACCTTATCAGGCTTTTCCTCTGCCCACGCATCCATTACATCGTAGGCGAAGTTAAAATTCTCTGGAACAATGAAATGAAGATGCTTTGCATAGTCATCTTCTGAAGTGAATTTTGTTTGCGTTAAAAAACGTTCTATCATAGTCTTTCGTTTAGTTTACGACACATAAAAACTTAGCTGGTTCTCCGTTTAGTGCGTTCATGCAGTGTGGAAGGGTTGCATCGAAATAGATACAATCGCCTTTTTCCAACACCAATACTTTGTCTTCAATCGTCAATTCCAATGTTCCTTCAAGAATATAGTCAACAACTTGTCCGTCATGTGTATTCTTACTATATCGTTTTCCGGCTGGAAGCGGGTCGACAACAACAAGGAATGGATCCATTTTCCGACCTCTAAAACCTCCTGCCAACGTTTGATATTGATACTTATCTCCACGGTCTATCTCCTGACCTTGCCCGTCTCGGGTGAGATAATAGCTACTCATGCGCGGCTCTTCTCCAAAGAGCAACACGTCAAGTGAAATGCCATAGCGTTTTGAAATCTTAGAAAGTCGATATACAGAAGGGTCTGCTTCTCCAGCTTCTATCTTGAGATAGTGCTCTAAAGTGATGCCACAAAGCTCAGCAACTTCCTCTGCCGGGATGTCAAGTACATCGCGAAGGCCACGCAAGCGCTCGCCAATTAGTTTGATAGATTCTTCCATTTTCAATCTTTTTTGTTTTATTTCATTGCCAAAGATACAAAAAGTTGTCGAATAGTTACTTTTGGTTTGCTTTTAATTTCAATATAACATTAATAAACCAAAAAATGCTGCACACACCCTAATGGTTTGTGCAGCATCTTATGCTTTGTTTGTAACGACGTTCTCGTTTCCCTGTTTTATGGTTGCGTGTTGATGTCTTGGGGCATACACATCCATAGAATGATATATGCAATAACACCGGGGAAGCCCACACTGCAAAGGGTCAATAGCAGATAACAGAGGCGTAGCAAGGCTGGATCCCAACCCAAATAATTGGCTATTCCACCTAAAACTCCTGCAAGCCATTTGTCTGATGAGGAGCGCATTAATTTCTTTTTATCTTCCATATTCTTTCCTTTTATGTTTTGTTTCTTTATTTGTCATTCATGCGTTAGACGCATTTTGATGATGGAAAAGTTGCAGTTGGGGCAAAAAATAACTCAAATTATTTTCTTCTTCTATAAGAATTGATGCTCAAATCCTTATTTCTTACACTCCAAAATCATAGATAAGACACGAAACCTTAGGCGTAATGCTTTAGAATCCCGGCATCAGTTGACTCAAACTTTCAGTCACTTCTTCATGACTTACGCCTTCTTTGATTACGACAATAATCGTGTCATCGCCCGCAATTGTACCCAATATTTCGGGCATTTCGCTGGTGTCAATGTTATAAGCGATGCTACTTGCATAACCCGGTCGCGTCTTAATGACAGCTATATTGCCTGAAAAGTTAATGGAAATAAAGCCTGGTGTCATCATCATTTCAGCCGCAGAAAGTGGCTTATGAATGCGTTTATACATGGTTTCATTAGGCAAAACGTAAACATATTTGCCGTTCATACTTGCGGCTTTTGCTACTTTCAGCTGCTTCAAGTCACGACTAAGTGTGGCCTGAGTTAAAGTGAATCCTTCTTTCTTTAGTGCTACAAGTACTTCTTCTTGGCTACCATATTCACCGCTGGAGATAAGGAGTTTCAACGTTTCTAATCGGTTTGTCTTTACTTTCATCAGTTTGTATGTTTATTCGTTTTAGGCCTGCAAAGGTACGAATAAACAGCAGTTGAACCAAATAAAAATACAAATAATCTGTCTTTTTCATAGAAAATAACGTTCAACAAATCATGCTTTTATTCCTTGTTGAATGCTTATTGGCTCGCACATGATAATAAATTGGAAGCTCATCTTTCTTGTATTGAGCCAACATATTTGTTTTTTCTAATGCTATATCCATGCAAACAAGCGCAGGCGTTCGGTCTTGTTCTATCCTCAAAAGAATAGATTTATTTGTAAAATCGTTTTGTTTTAATTCTTCTTGACAATGCAGCTGTTCCACTCTTTGTGTCCCGTCGTGCAGCGATCCGCCTCCTTTCTTCCAATGCCTATTTACAGGGCATTTCCTCTTTCTTTGTCACCGATTTTGCAAACAGCGTCAAATTGTCGGGCCATTTGACTCAGATGGTGCCACCATCTGCGTGCTTTTATCGCGTCATCTCAGCCAAATTGTGTTCCAGAGTTAAGTCCCTTTCAATCAGATGGATGGGCAATGGAAAAGTGGGGTAATGGCTGTTGGGGGGTCATTTGGCGGATGTTCTTCACCGCAGGAGATTTGTTTTTCGTGGAATATATCTCATTAAAGGGGGTGAGTTATCGGAGATAATGCTTATCTTTGCCAAATATCGTTGCGTTTTTGGGAGCAATGTACCTTACATGTAGATATGAAAATTCACAAATGATGAAAGAAAATAAATTGCGGTTGTTGCTGAATGTATGCTTGTTTTTTGTCACGTTGTCTGCACAGGCGGCCCTCCATGATACGCTGTTTGTGGCCGACTATGGGGTGCAGCCCAACACTTACGAAGACCAAACGGCTCGTTTGCAGACCTTGATTGCCGACTGTAAGCGTTGGAAAAGTAAGGTTGTTGTGTTTCAATCTGGGCGTTATGACCTGTGGCCTACCGATGCTTCGCGACGTGAATACTATATTTCCAACACCTCGTCTGAAACAGAATGTCCCTCAAAAGTAAAGACAATAGGCCTTTTGTTCGAAGAGATGAGCGGCCTAACCATTGAAGGAAATGAGGCAACGCTGATGTTTCATGGCAAGATGACGATGCTTTCTTTTGCCCATTGCAAGGGGATGAGGCTGCAAAATATTCATTTTGACTTTGAAAGACCTGGCGGTTCGGAACTCACTTACCTCAAAGTTGATGCGCATGGAGTAACGGCTCGTGTGCATCCCGACTCCAAATTTGCGATTGTCGAAGGGAAGATGATGTGGATAGGAGAGGGTTGGCGAACGAACAAACCCCATTGCATAGAGTATGATCCCACTAATAAGCACTTTTATTATAGCCGTGGTTGGGACATTCTCTCACAGGCTAAGGCGGTTGAAGTGGCACCAAACATGGTACATTTTGCAACAGATTTGGCGAAGGATTTTAAGGAAAACCATACCATTACGGTGCGCGATATCATCCGAGATCAGGTGGGAATGTTCTTGTTTGAAAGCCAAAATATCACGTTTTACAATGTAGGCGTGCACTATATGCACGGATTAGGCATTGTGAGTCAGTATTGTCGAAACGTCAAGATGCTTCGGGTGAGATGTGAACCGCGTGAAAATAGCACACGAATATTGGCTTCTTCGGCCGACTTTATGCATTTTTCGGGTTGTAGTGGCAAGGTTGTGATTGACAGTTGTAGGTTTCTTGGTGCGCAAGATGATTGCATTAATGTGCATGGAACCAATTTACAAGCCGTAGAAAAGGTTGATGATTATACGCTCAAATTACGCTTCATGCACCCTCAAAGCTATGGTTTTCGTGCCTATTTTATTGGCGATACAGTGGCTTTTGTGCGTCCTTCTACCATGCAACGCTATGCAGAAAACACCATAAAAGCAGTGCGAATGGAGTCACCGCGGATAGTAGAAGTGACGTTCATGCGGCCCATTCCAGGCGATGTTCGCTTGAAAAGTGATTGCGTAGAGAACCTTAGTTGTACGCCCGAAGTAGACATTCGGCATTGTTTTTTCTCTCGAACCAGCACGCGTGGCACGCTTGTTACCACACCGCGGAGAGTGATTATCCGTGACAACACCTATTGTTATACGGGCATGAGTGCCATTCTTATTGAGGGCGATGCTGCCGGATGGTATGAATCTGGGCCTGTAAAGGATGTGCTGATTGAGAACAACAAGTTTATAGATTGTGCCTATAATGGTGGTCCTTCGCATGCCGTTATAGCCTTAAATCCTTCGAACACGGAGGTTGATGCACATCGACCTGTGCATCAAAATGTGCGTATCCTCAATAACTTCTTTGTCACTTTGGGGAATCCTTTGCTTTATGCCAAGAGCACATCGCAGTTGATTTTCAAAGGAAATGAGGTGAAAGTAGAAGCGCCTTCCTCATGGGTTGGGAATAAATGGAGGATTCTTGAAGGATGTAGTAGGGTGACTATCAAAGACAATAAGTTTCTAAAGCCATAACAAAGAGTAGTTTGTTACCTTGTTTTTTTTTCTTCTTTCTTGAGAAAAACGTGGTGAGAAGTTGAGGCGTTAGAGGCTATTTATAAAGCTGATTGAAAACAAAATGGAGAATATCTCAGCCAAAGTCTTTGATATTCTCCATTTCAGTTTATGATTGTTATCACGTTTCAATCGGCTAATGTCCACGTGATGAAAGCACAAAAGCTTATTTTTTCATTTCAAATCCCATGCGTATTCCGTCATAGTTTTTGCTCAAGTCGCCAACCGTTTGCAAGGTGTTGTTGCCACTGAGGGCTGAAACCGTCTGCAGAATGGTTAATAGTTTCTTGGACTCCATGAGGTAACTCATTCCCGAGGTGGTGCGCTTTGCATAGACGGGGATAGTGAAGAGCAGCGTCTTTAGTGTGATTTTCTGCTCATTATTGTCGTAAGTCCATGTGCCATTAAAGGTCTTTCCAAGCAGTCGAGCATTGAAAGTTTTGTTGCTGTTGAACGTTAGTTGCGTGTTATCGCGCCTGAAACCAACCGACCGATAGCTTTCTTCCAACTTTGCTTTTGCCTGAGCTGCAGCGACTTCGCCACCTGCTTTGGCCAAGGCATTCTTACTGGTGAAGGCCACACCTGGTTCACTATAGTGCCAGCTTCCAATGATATCGCGTTCCGAAGGCTTGTCAATACCAAGCACACTGCCTAACACATTGCCCACCGTACCGACGTTTCCCATGTTGCCAAGTACTTCACTTAAGATGTTACCTCCATTGTTATTGCCTGAGCCATTGGCTGTAATGCCACAGCTACTCAGCATGAGAGAGGTGGTCAGCACACCTGCTGCCACCAAGTTTCTTTTCTTCATTACGATGTCGAATATAATTAATGATTATCTGTCGCGACCGAAAATGCGCAGCAAGTAGAGGAACAAGTTGATGAAATCCAAGTACAAGCTGAGTGCACCGCATACGGCAAGCTTCTGTGAAGCCTCGCTAACGTCGGGCATTTCTGCCAGTTGGCGTTTGATGGTTTGGCTGTCCCAGATGGTCAGCCCCACGAAAACAATCACGCCAACAATACTGATAATATAGTCTAATGAACTGCTCTTTAGGAACATATTGACTACAAATGCAAGGATAAGACCAAGCAAAGCCATTGTGAGGAAACCGCCCCAGTTAGACAAGTCCTTCTTTGTGAAGTAGCCATAAGCCGCAGTTGATACAAACATTCCAGCCGTAATAAAGAATGTTTTGATGATGGCTGTCGGTGCATAGACAACGAAGATGAACGACAATATGGCACCCGTGAGTACCGAATAAAGGGCAAACATCAACGTCGTAGCAGCCAATGAGCGGTTGGGTTTCATTGTACTTCCACTAATCTTCCATACCAATAGGAAATTAACGGCTATGATTCCCCAGAATACAAGCTTGTTAGAATAGATGAGCATCAATAGATTGGGTGATGTCGCTACGCCGTAAGCAACGATGCCACTGATAGCCAATGCAAAGGTCATCCATAGATATACTTTGCGAATCAGTGCCGGAAAGGCTGCTGAATAAGACGGTTCAGAGTTGCCATATTCTATGTCTCGCACTCTGTCATTAAATTCTTTGAAATCCATATTCTCTTTGTTTAATAATAATTTTGTTTGTGTTTGTGGTGCAAATCGAAGGTCGTGCGCCATTGCATAACATTCTCTTACAGCACTTTGCAAATTTACTTCTTTCTTTGTCTCCTTACAAATGTAATGCCATTTTTTGTCCTTTGTTTAGTAATCTTTAAATTCTTTCTATTGAAGACATCATGGGGTGAGGGCGCATTGTAAGCGGTTTGTCAGTTGTGTTGAGATAAAGCATGGGCTATGGAAACCTTATTTGAAAGAAACAGACAGGGAGAAAATGAAACCAAACAAAGGGCTTGGCGACGCAAAGAATCAATAAACAAATCACTTTTTCTTAGAGATTCATTCCTTTTGTTCATTATTTTTTTGTTACTTTGCATTCACTAACCCGATTAAATCATGTCAGAACCAATAGATATTCTTGAGAATAGAGTGCTTAAAGAGACGCCAGGCCTGCTCGAAGTACTATTGAAAGACCACACCACACAACAGAATATCTTCTGGGCAACGGATAGTTATGCCGAGTTGGGTGACGGCTTTAGGTGGCACGATAGTATCACTGTAGCCGCCATTACGGGTGAACATGGCGATGTAATCATGCCTCGTGTGATGAAGACGCGCGACGAACAACAACGTCGTGTGAAGCAAATGGCCGAAGTGTTCACGCCAGCTTGGCTTGTCAACAAGATGAATAACGCTGCTGATGAGGTGTGGTTTGGTCGACAAAATGTTTTTAATGTGCCGACCGAAGAGGGGTGGAGACCCACTGAAGAGCCTGTCATGATGCCCAAAGGAAAGTCGTGGCACGACTATGTTTTGGCCACTCGGTTAGAGATTACGTGTGGAGAAGCGCCGTTTTTGACCTCGCGTTATGACATGATTTCGGGTGTTTCGATTGCGATAAAGACACGTATGGGAATGCTTGATCGCAAGCTCCGCATCGTGAATGAACATTGTACAGGCGACGAATGGACGCGCTGGGCCTTATTGGCCTTAGGGAGTGTGTATGGCTTTGAATGGCAAGGAGACAATCTTTTGTTGGCACGTGAGTCGCTATTGGCATCGTTCAGTGAAAGCTATGAGCAGCAGTTTGGACATAAAGCCGACCGCGCAACGCTCATGCTTGCTGCAGAAATCATCGCGTGGAACGTGTGGCAGATGGATGGATTGAAAGGCGTTGTGCCTGCTTCGTGTAGAGAAACGCGCATCATGGAGACTGATTTCTTTGGTGAAACAAAGGTAACGAGCGTCTCGCCATGCCCCGGTTGTGAGCACGATGATATCACTTTGCACAACGGAATGCGTTGCTGCTTGCGCCGATGGCTGCCCTCCGAGACTATGACTCCTAACCATTTTGACTACAATTACACTGAAATCATTACTAAGAAATATAAGACATACCATAAAAATAAATACCTTATGAAATTCGATTTTGTGATTGGTAACCCGCCATATCAAGAGGAAACTGTAGGAACTTCTGATACTCCAGTCTATGATAGATTTATGGATGCATCGTTTGTGGTGTCAAAGAAGGCCTTACTTATTACTCCCGCACGCTTCTTATTCAATGCAGGAAAGACACCAAGTGTATGGAATAAGAAAATGCTTAATGATGAACACTTTAAGGTTCTCGACTATTATCCCGTAAGTGATAAGGTCTTTAGCAATACAGATATTAAGGGTGGAGTGGCTGTTACCTATCGGGATGAAACTCAAAAACTTGGACCTATTGGGGTTTTTACTACTTATCCGGAATTAAACTCCATATATAAAAAGGTAACATCGAACATCGAACAAGGGGGATTAACGGATTTGTTTTATATGCAAAACAAATTTAAACTAAATACACTTTATGCCGATTATCCTCAATATAAGAATATTATTGGAAGTGAAGGAAAGGAGAGAAGATTAACAGCGGCTATTCTTTATCAGTTAGATGTGTTTACGGAAGCGCAGGAAAAGGATGAAGATGTCGCTATAATTGGTGTTATAAATAATAAACGTGTGAAACGTTATATTGACAGAAAGTATTTAGATTTAGAAAAGACAAACCTCAATAAATGGAAGGTTCTCGTACCGAAATCAAATGGTTCTGGTGTGTTAGGTGAAGTCTTATCTACGCCTTTGATAGCTGAACCAATAATGGGTTATACTCAGACTTTCCTTGGTATTGGCGCTTTTGATAAGGAGAGTGAGGCACAAGCTGCATATAAATATATCATAAGTAAGTTTGCCCGTACGATGTTAGGAGTTCTAAAGATAACGCAAGACAATCCACCTGAGAAATGGAAGTACGTCCCTCTCCAAGACTTTACCAACCATTCTGACATTGATTGGACGAAGTCTGTACACGAAATTGACTTACAACTCTACGACAAATATGGCTTATCAGCCGATGAACGCAACTTTATTGAGACCCATGTAAAAGCAATGGACGAATGAAAACACCACAGATAAAGACCACACGTGTGGCACTACCGCAAATCTATGCCTACACTACACCGAGAGTTCCCGACCATGACGGGATGGTAAAAATAGGATATACCGAGCAAACGAAAGTTGAAGACCGCATCAAGCAGCAATGCCACACAGCGGATATTGCCTGGATGTTGCAATGGAATGGTAATGCTGTGTTTGAAGGTTCGAATGAAACCTTCACCGATAAGGCCTTTCATGCCTATCTAAATAAATTGGGATATGTGCAACAAACAGGTACAGAATGGTTTCATATCAGCCCCACTGAGTCGAAACTTCACTTCTATGAGTTTCGCGAAAACCATGGCGTTGTAAAAGGAAAACCCACACAAAGCTATCGACTTCGTGATAGTCAGGCTGATGCTGTGGAGCGAACGGCCAATTATTTTAACGCGCATCCAGGGGCCGAATACCTTTGGAATGCAAAACCTCGCTTTGGAAAGACTTTGGCAGTCTATGACCTTTGTTTGCGCATGAAGTTCAAAAGTGTGCTCGTAGTGACCAATCGTCCTGCCATAGCTGACGCTTGGTATAGTGACTATCTAAGGTTTGTAGGCCAAGACAAATATCTCTTTGTGAGTTCTGTTAGGGCATTAGTCGACCACGAAACAACGCCTTGTCTGACAAGAGACCAATATCTTGCACGCATCAAACAGCCTAATAGTGTGAAAAACTGCATCGAATTTGTGAGTTTGCAAGACCTAAAAGGTTCACGATATTTTGGTGGAAACTTTGATAAATTGCACGAAGTGGCTAAGCTTCAGTGGGATTTGCTCGTGATAGACGAGGCGCATGAGGGGGTAGACACGTTTAAAACAGACCAGGCTTTCAGCAATATCAAGCGCCTGTTTACGCTGCATTTGAGTGGCACGCCATTCAAAGCGTTGGCCAATGAGAAGTTTCCTGCCGAGGCAATCTTTAATTGGACCTACGCCGATGAATGCAAGGCAAAGGAAGATTGGGATGAGGAAAGGGGGCTAAACCCTTATGAAGAGATGCCGAAACTCAATATGTTTACCTATCGAATGGGTGATATTGTCATGGCAAAGGTGAGAGAAGGTGTTGAGATTGATGGCGATACAGAAGCCTATGCCTTTGACTTGAATGAGTTTTTTCGTGTTGATCGGGGCAAGTTTGTACACGATGAGGCCATTGACAAATGGTTGGATGCGTTGTCGCGGCAGCTACGTTATCCCTTTTCTACGCCCGAATTGCGTCATGAATTGCGTCACACGTTTTGGTTGTTGAATCGTGTTGATGCTGCAAAGAAACTTGCAGAGAAGCTCAGAGACATGCAACGTCATCCCGAATTTGCCGACTTTGAGATTGTGGTTGCAGCCGGAGATGGTAAGACCGACAATGATGAAGTGATAGAAGATGAGGGAGCTTTGCGTCGCGTTCGTAAGGCTATAGCCGACCATCCGCAAGGAACGATAACGCTATCTGTTGGTCAACTCACCACCGGAGTGAGTGTTCGGGAGTGGACAGGCGTGCTGATTTTGAGTAACATGAAAAGCCCAGCGCAGTATATGCAGGCTGCTTTTCGTGCACAAACACCTTATTTATATAAAGGGAGTGATGGGCAGTTTCATCGTAAAGAGAATGCCTATATCTTTGACTTTGACCCGGCACGCACGCTGACCAATTATGAAGAAATGGCCAATGGGCTTTCGGCTGATACGGCTTCGGGCGGAGGTGACGCTGACACGCGAAAGCAACATGTTCGTGAACTGCTGAATTTCTTTCCTGTTATTGGCGAAGATGAGGACGGAGAAATGATGGAACTTGATGCTGAACAAGTGATGTTGATTCCGCGAAAGATTCGATCTCAAGAGGTGGTTCGTAGTGGGTTTATGAGCAATTTCCTTTTTGCCAACATCAGTAGTATTTATGGTTGTTCGGCTGGAATCATCAATATCATCAATCAATTTGATGCAGTGTCGGCTCCGAAAAACGGCATGGTAGATGCTGAAAGCGTTGAAGAATTGTCGGGAGTTGTTGATGAAGACGGCAACACTCGGCCCAATCAAACTATGGTTAAAGAGGTGCAGGCGGCGTTGTTTGGCCCAAAAATCTATGGAGATAAGGAGGCGGAACTCGGTGATTTGATAGCCCATAGCATAGAAAAATATAGTGAAAAGAAAGAAAAACAAGGAAAGAGTGCCGAAGAACAGCTGATTGATCACGTGAGTAGTCAATTGACTTCGTCTCTGCTTTCTTATGCAAACGAACATTCGGAGACAACCACCGACTTGCTGACAAAGCGTAATCAGAACGTTGCTTCGGTGAGAATCAAGAAGGAAGTGAATGAGCAGTTTGGAGCACACTGCTATCAGGCTTCGATTGAAAAGAAGCAAATAGATTTGCAATGTCAACACGATTGTCAGGGCAAAACAACGCAACAACAAAGAGAACTTCATCAAAAGGCTGAGGAGAAGAAGCGTGTTATCGATGAAAAGCTGTCTGAAACATTGTCTGAAAAGGCGAAAAATTTGTTGGAAAAAGGTACGGAAATCTTGGCTGACACAATAGAACAGCAACGCATTGACAAAAAGAAAGGTGAGACAAATGAGCAGGTGCGCGACCATTTGCGAGGCTTTTCGCGCACAATTCCTTCGTTTTTGATGGGCTATGGAGATGATGATACCACGCTGCAGAACTTCGATAGTCGAGTTCCCGACGAGGTTTTCTTGGAGGTAACCAGCGTGACAAAAGAGCAGTTTCATTTGCTTCGTGATGGTGGCGACTTTGTAAATGAGGAAACAGGAGAATTGGAACACAGCGCCGGACATTTCTTTGATGAGGTAGTTTTCAATGATTCGGTGAAAGAGTTTATGAAACTTCGGCGGCGGTTGGCAAACTATTTTGAGGCTACATCAGATGAAGATATCTTTAATTATATTCCTCCACAGAAGACAAATCAGATTTTTACACCGAAAAAAGTGGTAAGAAAGATGGTGGATTTACTGGAAGAAGAGAATCCCGGTTGCTTTGATGACCCTGATAAAACGTTTGCCGATTTGTATATGAAATCGGGACAATACATTACGGAAATCGTGAAACGCCTGTATAATAGCGAGGGAATGCGTCGTGCTTT
>QWBZ01000371.1_pt1 | contig 15619 bp, 22 predicted proteins | sample 1972441 | NCBI WGS metagenome assembly QWBZ01 (sample SAMN09866721, study PRJNA288562) | Human oral metagenome isolate term6_saliva, whole genome shotgun sequencing... | isolation source: mouth | host: Homo sapiens | place: USA: California
AATCACTTCATCGCCCTTACCCTTAATTTCTAAGATATGTCTGATTTTAGATTCGTAATAGTATCGCATACCGAAGAATACAATACCTAAACTAATTCCGATTAATAGCATTGTTCCATAATCTTAGACTCTCGTTTATTTTCTAAGACAGACACTCGCTCCGCAAGTCTATTAATTTCGATATTGTTAGTTTTAACATTAACTTTTAATGAAGCTTCTTCAATTCGTTCAGAAATTTGTTTAGTGATCGGCTCAGGCTCTGGTAATTCTTTTGGTTTACATGAATTATAAATCTTTTGTTCTAACACTCGTAACTCACCAGTAGTGATACCAGCGAAATTACCCAAGTCTTCTAGTTGCTTATGATGCTTAGATACTCGCCCATCTAATAAAGCAAATTTAGTAGACATCTCGTCTAATAGAGTCCCGTGTAATTTCAAATTATTTGTTACAATCTCAAAAGCATCTTTAGAGTCGTTCTCTAATTTAGTGACTTTATCCATATTCTTAGTTAAATGGTATTTCAAGTCGTCAATTGGGACTTTTTCTAACCACTCAATTTGATGTTTTAAATCCGATATTTTCCAAACCAATGCAAGGTTTACTAACATACTTAATAAGGCTACCGCTAAAGCAATAACTGATACTAATAATACTTTATCCATTTTTCAAATCTCCTTCTTTTATGGTTAGATAAGGTACATTGTCTGCATACAAAGTGACCTCACCATCGTTTTTCGCATTTTTTACTATATCGCACTGTTGTTTCAGTCGTGCTACACATTTTTTCTCACGTTTAATAGCCCTTTTCAATTCATCGCATACTATTTTTAGTTTCTCAATCCGTCGAGCATACACAACTTCGGTAGCGTATATGCTCAAACAGATTACTGCGATTAATATAGCCGAGAACGTGACGATATCAATCTTGAATTCCATCAGCTTTTTCCTCTTTCGCTGGTTTAAACGTAGTGTATGGATTATTACTTACCAATTTGGTAGTGTCGTTCAGACGGTCTAACACTTCTTTAACCCATGGCTCATCATGGTATAAGTCATCGGAATACTTAAGTATCGCATACTCAGTAATATGATATACTACAGAATTACCAGCGCTTCTAACTCTCTCATAGCTTTCGTGTTTTTCATAATATGGAATGCCGCTAGACTCCACTTCGTCATAGAAATGATGAATTAACCCATCAGTGTCAAGATATCTAAAACCTGGTTCACTATCTATCACTGGGTCCATCTTACAGTTTGTTGCTAAGCATATCCATTTTTCATTGTGTTTGTAGAATAACCCTGGATAGACGAACTCTAATTTATAAGGATTTACTTTGTTGAAATTAACTAGTCCCATATTATCGTCTCCGTTTCCTAAATAGTATCCACAACACAATTAACAGTATAAAGAATTGTCCATCACTCAATAGTATCCATCTCCTTCCAACTCTTCACTAGCTTCGTCTACCTTAACATCTGGTAGTCCCATTTCATAAGAACTATTGTCAGCGAATTTATTAACACTATGTAACTCGCGACGCTCGCTGTTCATTTTTTCTAGAACTTGTGCAATATCGTTGTGCTTATCAGACTCTGTGTCGCTATATTTAGCTAGAGTATCCGCAGTCCATACATATTCGGCGTTAGTATACTTACCTACGACCACTTCAACATTGATAAGAGATGCATATACTCCAAAGCTAGTAAAGAATATATGTCTAAATCCTTCTGCGTCGGTAACCGCGAATACTCCCTCTCCAAACTCAGTATTGAAAGTAAATCCTTTAATGTTCTTCACGAATAAGAACCATTGGTTATGGGTTCTAAGATATAAATTACCATCGACTGCTCTAAAATCGTCTCTCTCCAGTTTGTCAAATCTAAATTGCATTCTAATACCCCCTTTATTTTTTACGCAACATAATGATAATGATTAGTAATAATAAGATTACAACCATGTTCGTCCACCTCACTCTTTGTATAATTTATTGTAGAATGACCTTTCATTAAATTTTTTCTTGTCCTTAAGTACACGAGCTATTGCTAAATCAATTGTAGCTCTAGACTTAAAGTGGTAGTAATATAAATCCTTAAACGGAGTGTTCATACGGTCTATCCGCCCAGTTGACTGATGAAGGACTTTGTAGGAATATGTCTGCGAGAAGAATACCATCGTATCCGTCGTCGTGCAATTCCAACCTTCTGCCCCTGCAGTGTATTGAACTAGATATACCCATTTCTTTGTCTTAGGCACATCTTGGTGTTTGTGTCCGTTCCACTCGGCTACAGTCACATCAGGACCGTAATATAAACTCTTCAGTATCTCTAACTCATAGTCAAAGTTATAGAAGACAATCACCCTAGGATTTTTTTCTACTATTTTTAATAACTCTATTTGTCTACTCTCGTCAGAATTGACTAACTTACGTAATAAATAACAAAGCTCAGCCACATTGACGATTGGTTTGTTTTCATATACGTTCCAACGGTTTTTCTGTAAATCCTTGTATAATATACGGTCATGTTCGACCATTATAGTCTCATGATGAGCTACTGTCTCACGTTCGAACGGCATATCTACCAGAATTCGCTCTCTCATGCGTTCTAAGCGCTTCGTGCCGATATACCTATCAATCTGTGGGAACTTACTGAAACGTTTGTATATGATGTGTTCTCGCTGAAATTCTGAGCGATTTTTAAAGAACCCGTTAGCCACGAACACTGGAATATAGTCAGACCAGTTGTCTCCTGGTGTAGCGCTCAATAATATCCAATGGTTTGCTTTAGAAATCTTAAGGAAGGCTTTAACCCATGCTCCTCCTCCGACAATTCTCTGTTCGTCGAATATGAAGAAAGCATTACGTACATCTTTGTACTTTCCGATATTATTCCATGAGTCTACTACAATATTGTGGTCGTACATACTGAGCTCTTTATTTCTTGTCATAAGAAATACTCCCAGTTCATCTTCCCACTCTAACGAGTCCCTTTTTTTCGCTGTGGTGATGATGTATAAGTCTTTCGGAGGGTCTCCCATTGGGATATACTCGTCTTTACTTAACTTACCACCTTGCTGGGTGAAGTAGTACGCTAGAGCCGTTCGTGATTTACCACTACCAACTCCGCCGCACAATATACATCCATTCTTCATTTTCGCTACAGCTTCTTCTTGATGTTCAAATAACGATACTCCTCTAGTCATGACTACCTCCTTTCCAGAAAATTACCCCACGAGAATTTTTCCCATGGGGCTTTTATATTAGGCTTCTTCAAGGTCTGCATATTTGTCTGCGAATTCGTCTTCGTTGATAGTCACATACATAGTTTGAAGATATGCTTTAGTACCAGACTTACCGTTTACTTCCCAATCGAATGGTGTCACGATAACGTCTACTTCTTTAATACTTGCGTAGTCTAACGCACTGATATTTTCTTCATCAAGTTTAGTCTTTTTACGACGAGTTACTAATGTTACTTTTGGCGGTACATTATCGAAACGTACAGTTACTGGTAACCAATATACAGTCGTAGGAGTATCATCGTATTCGTCGTTATTTTTTGGTGTGAAGTTTTTAACATTCCAACCATCTGCGATTAATTGTTCTGCTACTTCTTGATCCTCGATTACTAAACCGAAATTACGGTCACCTTTACGATTATATTTTTCTTCACGTCCTTCGAAGTTTCTAAAGATTAAACGTGCATTCTCCATTACAATTTTACTTTTAGCCATTTTTAATTCTCTCCTTTATATTTAGAATGGGTTTGCCCCAAGCATTACTTCTTCATAATTTGTTTCTCTGGGATATGGGTCGTTCGAGCGGAACCACTCAAAGTCACCATACTCAGATATAGCTTCTGCGGCTTCGTTCGCTAAGTTGATGAAATATGACTTATCGATTCGGTCTTCTAAACCTAACTCAGTCACCATTTCAGATTCCATCCAGCGATATCCTTTTGTGCCGTTTACAGCATCGTACTTACCGTTTCGCTCAGCTAGCAATATACCTGCGCCAACTCCGCTCACCATAGGACAGAATTGTCCCACTTTCCCGATAAATACTCGGTCATGACAAGTTTCAATTTCCATCTCGATTCTAGCTTTTTCTGCATCATAGAATTCTTGAGTGATTTGACCCTTGTCCAATTGACGACGAAGTTTAGCTAATTCCTTAACTAAATCAGTATCGTCTCTTAATTTCTCGTTCATATCTAAATACATTGTTGTACGAACTTGTTTCGCTTCACATAAATCATCGAATGTGATAGGTTGACCAGTAAATAAAGTCTTGAATACATATGGTACTTGGAACTGTTTACCAGTCGCGGTCCACCAGATTTCTTCTCCAGTCTTCTTATCTTTATGTGGAGTCATGTACTTAGCAATGTATGTCGATTTGTTTACTAAACATAATCTATCGTAAGTAGCTTCATGCTCGAAAGTATATCCGTAGCGACTACCGAACTCGGAAATGAATTTGATTTGTTCTTGTGTAGCATCGGCAATCTTGATAGAGTCTGTCTTAATATGAATTACGTTCATACCGCGAGCCTCACACTCTTTAAGCAAGTCTACCATGAATAAGGCTCCACGTTTCGCTACGATATTGTCGTGATTACGTTTATCACGGAATGCATTCTCGTATGCTGTACATGTTAAGCCGTAAACGCTGTTAATTGCCGTTTTAAGCGCCGTAGAGAGGTCTTTAGAGCTTAGTTCGCCTGCTTGTACCTTGGCTACATAAGGCATCAATTTACCCTCTAGAATCGTCTCTAGAGCTGCCCAGTTTTCGTGCTTAATTGATACGCGAGCTTCTACTAGTTGGTAATATAACGTAGTGTACTTAATACCTAGTAGAATTTCAGTGATAAGACTGTGTGGATGCATCGAGGCTACGTCTAATAACGCTACATTCGAATACATTCCCGGTTTGTGATATACATAACCGCCTTCGCCAACCTCAATACCACGATATGTGGATTTTCCCCACTCTTTCTTGTATCCTGGGAAATATGGAAGTAAGCTTTGTGCTTCTCCATGTTTTTGGGCCATCATGCCAGGAGCTACTTTATTTAAGAATTCTAATTCGTCCTCAGATAACTCGAATACTGGGTCCGCTAAGTTTCTATATTTAAATGAACCTTGTGGCGTACGGTTATCCTTGAAGATTAGTTTCGTGGTCAATGTGTTGGTCGTGTCATTTACAGTCATACCAGTAAGTGATGCTAAGATTTCTCTCGCTACCCAGTCAGCTTTAAGAAACTCGAATGCTTTCTCAGTAGAAATAACGTCGTTATCACAGTACTCAGACACTTTAGGCCACATATTCTCTGGAACTGGTTTATCCCATGGTAAGCCTAACTCTTGGTGATGAATACCCATTTTTACTTGTAATAATTTCAAGCTCATCTTGTTCGCCGCTGATGCAAAGTCGTAAATATCCGTATAGGAAATGTTGTATGCCTCACGGAACATAGCATCTTTGTCACCGTTGACAATTCGTTGCGACAGATTATATAGTTGTGCATTGTCATAACCTAATAGTCTTCCGTACAGAATATGATTGTCGTATCGTCTACAGTTGAAACCAATCAATTTAAGTTTGACTAATTTCTCAATCTCGTAAGGACTTGGGTTAATCATACGAACCATTTTCTTGTCATCACCTTGGAATTTCCAGTTTACTAAGAAGAGATTTGGAAATACCTCGATGTCGTAGAATGCTAGTTCGTCACTAACAATATAATCTTCATCATTAATAGAAGGTTCTTCCGAATGGAATTTCATTCCTCCCACTAATTTTAAACATACGTCCGATTGGTTTGTGCTGTTCGCTGCGAAAGCAATAACCGATTGTCTCATGTCCGAAACATCGTACTTCATACCACTCTCGTATGCATCTTCTAAAATCTTAAATATGAAGTTCACACTCGGCGCTGTAGCATTGTGTATCTCCTTGTTAAGATTTCGTTTAATAAGTGTTCTAAGAGCAGCTTCGTTCTTAAAACCTTCAAAGTTTATCATTTTATCAGCTCCCTTAAGTGGTAATATACCCTCAGCAATATGAGCTATCTCGTCTGTCGTACAGAGAGTCAACTGTCTACGCAATGAGCTATTACCTGTATATACCTTAACTTCAATATTATCATCATAGATTCTACTTAATGTGTTAACATCTCCGTCGTAAATATAGTGTAGGTGTACACCATTGCCACTACGACTCACTTCGGAATATGTCTTAGGCCACTTGCTAGCAGCCTCAGTATTAAGTTCTAGAGATTTGTTACCCGATTTGTCTTTTAAATCGAAGTCAATCACAATATGATTCTCTGGAACCTTCACATAGTGTAGTTTAGATGTATCTAATGATGATAATGTCTCCTTAACATTACTCCATTTTTTCGTAGGCGTTCCGTCGTTCGTAGCATACTGAGCCAAACTGTCAGAATATGTCTTATCGAACACTGACTCAGTCTTCTCGAATTTAATCGTCGGAATTTCACCCTTCTCAATATGAACTTTTTCAGTCTTGCGCCACTCTTCGAAACGGTCTGTAATGAAACCTTTGAAATATGAGCGTGCACGAGTTCCGTCAGGTAGCGTATATCGTTCTTGATATTCTTTGAAGTAGTTTTTCAACTCTTCCTTAAACACACGCTGAGTGTAAGGATATGGAACATTCGCCTCATCGTTGAAGTTCTTATATAACTCCCAAGCAGTTTTCAATGAAATGCCATCGTCTTTCTTGAATTGTAAATAACATTCGCTCATGAAGTTATAGAAGTCGTTCGTCGCATCCAACATTGTGATTGGAATATAATCGTCGTATGCTTCAGGATCTTCTAAATATACTTCCATACAGTGATAAGCAATAGCTCCTAATTCAAATTTGACACGGTCCATTAACTCTCGATAATCCTTACGTGCTAACAGTCTACCAGTTGGCGACACATCAATAAGTCGTCTGATAATACCCGAACGTGAGTCAGTAATTTTTACAGGTTTGTTCGTACCCATAATAAGGAATGACTTGAAGGCACTCTGATAAATAGATTTATGCTTCTCATTGACCGGCATAGCTTCGTGAGAAATCAAACTGTTCAATCTTGTGTTATCCTCGATACGCGATAAGTCACCGTCATGTTGAATAGCTACCATTGGGTTATTTTTGAACGGCTCTAAAGAGAATTGGTTATTAGCTGTACCCAAGTCTTTAGCATTGAACATTGTCGTATACCCAGTAAATAACTGTTGGATAATATTAATGATTGTAGATTTCCCCGTACCATGCGAACCATACAGAACCATGAATTTTTGTAATTTCTTAGAGTCACCAGTGACGATCGAACCGATAGCCCATTCTATCTTATGTCTCTCACTCTCAGAATATAAGGTTGAGATAATCTTGTCGTACGCATCATAAGACCCTTTCTCTAATGCATAAGGGAGTTTCTTACTTGCGTAATCGCTCTTAGTGACTTCTGTATTTGCAAAGACAATATTCTCGTCAAGTACTTTATAAGTGTCTCGCATCTGTTTCTGACAATATTTATGCCAAACATCAATCATACCAGATGAGCTGTCCCATAAGTATTTAACTCGAACGTCGCCTTCTACTCTATTTTTGTAATCTTCATAATATCGTTTAAGCTCCATATCGATAGCTTGAATAACGTCCCATTCGTCTGTTGACCAGAGTCCTTTCGACTCAATCCAAGCTGCGTAGAAGTCTCCACCTCGAATAAGTAAATCTTGAGTTCTACCGACAATGAACTTAGGATATATCTCGACTACGTCCTTTTTAATCGATTTAGTTGAAATCTTTAAGAAATCAAACATTACATTTCGCTACCTCCTTTCTTTATATTTACATGAATTCGTCTAGGTACCAATTCGCTTGTACCCATAGCTCCTCATTTCTTAAGTCTCGTCCGTGAGTATTACGTACTCTAAATAAGCTACCTTTACCGTCTGGCTGATAATCACCATCTAGGAAATTACGAATAACCGTGTCGACGTAATCTTGGTCATAGGCGAAATCATCCATGTCGATTAGTCCTAGGTTATCAATCATACTCCAAAATAACAACGCACTACGGTCTCCATATTCTTGACTATACATAATCTCTCGTTCGCATCGTAGAACTAGCGCTACCATCATCTCGAGCATGGTACATTGCATCACATCAATATAGTTAGCAATCTCATGGTCACTAATTTTACGTTCATAACCGTAGCGATATCGCATGTCTACTCCGTCAGCTGCTCGATTTTCGTCCATTGGTAGCGTAGAGTCGTACTGCCATAGGAATAAGCGATTTAATAGTTTGTTATACTTTAAATGGTTATCATCTTTAATATGATTCTTCAACCATAGAAGATATGCTCTGTGATCCGGATTAATCAATGTATACCACCTCCATTCTGTTCTAAATATATACTTAATTAATCTTCATCTCTCATTGCCTTAGTCAATTCTAAGAACTCTTCGTAAGTTTGATCCTCTTGAGTAATCTCGTACAGATTGCCTTTCAGATAGTTTTTAACAGTAAATTCTGTCTTATTATCTTTTAACATCTCGTGCGCTTTCTTACCAATATGATCCTCGATAGGGTCTAATAACTCAGAATACTCATCAATATACTTGTCGTCTGTGAAACGAGTTACTCCAATATAATCGAAGTCGTTAGAGTCTAATACGAAACCGTCATTTGATACAATCTCGATATTTTCGTCTTCATCTTCTTCAGTTACTTCTTCAGGGGTCTCGTGAACATCAGTTCTAGCATCTTGAATATGGTTACCTTCTTCAAAGTGATCTTTAAGTTTAGTCAAATCTAATTCTTTTAATCCTTCCTCAGTAACTTTGTAACCTTTTGAAATATCGCTATATTTCTTGTAGTCTGTCATCTTAACTACATTCTCATTGATATCTTTAATTTCGTTTGTAGCTTTTTCGATAATTTCTCTAGCTTCTTTCGTTGCGTTTTCGATTACAGTGCCTTGATTTTCTACTTTTTTCATAGTTACAGGATAATACTCCGTAACAGTGATAGTCTCAGGGTGTTTCTTTTTGTAAATGTACATTGCTCCAGCACCAGTTGCGACCCCAACTAGAAATGCTGAAATTAGTTTTAATTCAGTTCTCATCTTAAATATAGTCCTTTCTCCCAGCCTCTAATGACTGCTAATTTTTTGAATAATTCTTCAGGAGTAGATATGTCTAATACATCTGCTCCAAGATTACTTTCGAATATAGATTGCATTCTAGTGGTCTTCTCGTCTGGAAACATCACCGGAATACCTTCTAATATATCACGTCTATCGCTATAGGATTTGAATACGTGCATACCGTATCCATTCTCAAAACGATAAATAGTAAATTCGTGTGTATCACTTACATATCGTTCGCTAATATGACTCTTTAATGCTGGACAAAATGTCGTCATTAAGTTCATATTTACTTTCCCAGTTTCATAATCCACATTATAGTTCATAATATAGTCTCCTTACTATTTAGTTGAGAAGTAGTGATTACCTACCTGCTCCATAGGTGTTCCGAACTCGTGAAACTTATCAGTTCTGAAATATAGAACTTCTGTGTTAGTACGATGTTGGATTTCGTCCACTACTAATTTAAATGCGTCGTCTAGTTCTGAAAATAGGTCAATGCGCCCATCCCATGCAGGGTCATAATGATATGGTTGATAAACAACATCATATACTGTATTAGGGAAGTCACTAGAGTCTAATCGGTTCAATACCGTATCAATAACTAGTCTTTTTCCCATCTCAGGCTCTCCCTCAGCTTCAGCTAGAACCAATTTAGCAATTAAAACCGCATCATCCATTGTGATATAGTCTACACTACTAATATCCTTCACCTCAGTTCTCGTTGTGGTTTCAGGTTCGTTCGTACGGACTACAATATAGCCTGTCGTTTGATTAGTATTCGCACTAACAGATTTGTCCGAGTAAATATATCCCACCATAGCCATCATGAACCCTAAAGCGATTAGCATGAAACCAGGATCCTTCAGCATATTTTTCAAATTGTTTTTCATAAATTAACCCCCTAGGAAAATTTCCCTCAGCTTTTTACAGCCAAGGGATTTCATAATTTGTAGGCGCATTGATGTCTACCATTCAAATATAGTCTAGGATTACCCCGTCTACGTTGAAGTCTAATAAGATTCTAGGCTCGTATCCGTTCACGAAGTCTCTAGCTTTCTCATTCGCATCATCGTAAATACCGAAGTCAACGAAGTTGTCCCCTAATGGTTGACCTTCATCATAAATCCAACCTACTTGTTGTCCTGCTGCTGTACGTGGAATACCCAACATGTCATATACTTCATTTAAGAATAAGTGACGTTTCGCACGAAGTAAATCATTCGCATGTTGCTCTTGCATACGTAAGAACATTAAGTTATATTCTGGATTAGACTTCCAATCAGCACAAGACTCATCGAAATAACGAGCGTAGCTACTTGCGTAAAGTTTAGATGGTTGTTCGTTAGTTTCTTCAGCTACAGCCTCTTCACCTTTTTTCTTCTTAGTAGCTTTCTCTACTTTAACACCAGTCAGTAATTCGCGGTCTACTTCACGTCCGAATTTGTCTACCACACGACCACGATATTCTTTAAATCCTTTATCAATAGTAGCGTATGCTGCAGCTAATCCAGCGTTACGTTTAGACAGAATGTTATGCGAGCCGAAGAAACATAACAACGATGCTGTTCCTAAAACAATCGTAGGAGCGTACAATTTAGTTAAGTCCCAACCAGTCTTGATATAAATCTTAGTTAAATCTTGCACTTTGTCTTGTTGAGTGTATCCGTATTGTTGTTGTAACTCTTCACTATCCATAATTTCATGGATTTTTTCGATTTGTTCTTTCGGTTTAGCCAAAACATCTTCTAATTTAGTAGTAGCTTTACACCCAGCCACGACTGTAGCCACAAACCCAACAGTCCCTGCTACTAATAACATTTTAGGACTGTGTTTCTTTCCTTTTAATAAAGCAGTATTTGCTGCTGCTACAAATTTCTCTTTAAAACTCATTTTACATTTCTCCTTTAGTTTCAATATGATTGATTAAATGATTAGCGTACCAGACTAGTTTACGTAAGTCCTCTACGCCATTTTTTCGGTTCCATCGGCATGCATACTTAATGATATTCGCAGTGTCGAAGGCCTCGATTCCCTTTAGATCCTTTGTATATTCCTCAATGACATTAATAGTCTCGAGTGCTCCCGGATTGTAATGCTCCGGATGATTTACCATTTCCATAAATATCCTCCTATAAAGCAACAAACCTTGGCATTCTGATAATGTATTTCCGTCCGTACGGTATCGTAGATACGCGAGTTAAGTCTTTCCAACCGTAATTGTTATCTGTAAAATCTCCGTCAATACCGACTAAGTCATATAAATCAGCAATAGTCGCTTGTTGATATTGGTCGATTAACGCTTGTAGCTGATAAATAACATTCTGAGAGTCTTGGTAAGTATCTACTTCAATCTCAATAATATCATTCCCTTTCTTACGACTTGGTTGAGTCGCAGGTGAACTTGAGAAACTATTATATGACACACGAGATGTGTTACTTGAACTCTTCGCAGGTTTATAATCGTTACCGTATAGTAATTGATTAATACCACTCGTTACTAGTTCCTGAATAAGTCTCTTAATATTCGGCACCAATACGTCTGATAGTAAATAAGACTTCACACTAGACGCATCCTCGGACACAAAGAAATCAAAGAACCCTTTCTTTTTAAGTTTAGCTTGACCCGTTACAATCTTTTGCGTTTTAGGTTTATCCATTAATGCTTTATTTTCCATCTTTGTCTTGTGTGAGTTCGACTCTAGTACCATTCACATTTCCTCCATTTTCTCCAAAGTTACCAAATTGCTCTCTCCACATTGAAGTGTACTTAGCCGCCTCGATTAGGTTATCCATAGATTTCTTTTGGACTTTCCAGAATAAGAACGTGCCTCCACACCAAGCTAGAGCTGCAACCATAAGTTTTGTGTTGTCATTAAATTTGATTTTCATAATATAGTCTCCTTTCTTAACAAAAGAAAAAGAGAAATGCGTGTTAAGCATTCCTCCTTCTTTAAAGCTATTCAATTACTCTTGATCGTCGTTAGACTCATCCATTTCAGTTTCATCTTGCTCTGATTGAGTATCATCATCTGAATAATCGTTTGAGTAGTCTGATTCGTATCCTTCATTAGATCCTGATTGTTTTGCTCCGTTAGCTGCTTTGGCAACTAAAGCTACTAATGCTCCTGTGCCAGCCACAACTGCTGTTACAATACCAATCTTTTTCCAATTTGGTTTACGAAGTTTCGCTACATAAACAGTTTCTCCGTTTGCTAATACTTCTTTCTTAGTTTCGATTAAATTTGACATGGTAGGTTCCTCCTTAAGATTTTTAGTTTTTGTTTACCTTCCATTAAACGAGTTGTAAATATTGCGAGGCTGCGCTTTACCATACCCCATAAGTAGGTAATACAGTATAGTCTAGCACTAAACATGGCGTTCCATCGTCCGCAATATGAGAACTAAACTCAATATCCATACCACCTTTGTCGATAGCCCAACCCATATCATTACCAATAGCGATTGTTTCCAATCCTAAGTCAATATAGAACTCGTTCAGACTGACCCAGTTTTCGCTAAACATCTTAGCATTTGTATCATTGACAATTCTTCTAATCTTTTCGATGTTAGATTTGAAATATCGTCCTGACACACTGTCATAGCATAGCGAGTCACCATTCCCAGTAATAATAACTTGAGATTTACTAACTGGATTTTTCTCGATTTGTGCTTTAGCCACTTCATCACGAACTTGTTGTTCTTTATTTTTACCGAACTTCTCTACTACTTTCTCTTTATATTCTTTGAAAGCAGTCTCAGATAACGTATAAGCAGTCGCGATAGCAACACTTCGTCTGTGACTTACATTGTTCGCTCCAATAATACATGCTGTAGATAACCCGAATGCAATAGCTGATGGTGCATATACCGTCCAAACAGCTTTTACTTTCTCAACCACTGTCAGATTTACGTCCTCAGGCTCTAACTCTAAAACCTCTGCTTTATTTTCTTTAGCCTTCTCCATTAGTTGCTCAGCTTTAGGTACAGCTTTGACAGCAAATACCACCGACGTTACCATACCCACTAAACCAGTAGCAATTAAGATTTCTGGTGTGCGTTTCTTTGTGAATTGTTTAATACTAGTTACTAGATTCATTTTCATTCTCCTTTACAACTTCAAAATTTGGTTCAATCCATACGATTTGTCTGTTTAATTCTTCAGGTGTAGATTTTGTCTGACTTAGTTTGTGAAGACTAGTGTCAATATAAGCTCCATCCAATATATCTTTCACCTTGATGCGAACTCCTCCGTTTTTCATAGGTTTACTATAACGACTGACGGTAAACGCGCTCCTACTACCTTCGAATATAAAGCTTTGAGCGTAGCGTCTAGACGGGTCGTACTCATTGAGATAATCAGATGTGAACTCTATACCTTCGTCAGTATATTCTACATCTCTTATACGATGTCCGGCGAATACTTTATACCATTTGCCACCAATACAAACGTGTATGATATCGTCTAACACTTTGGTGTTCCCTTCAAATATTTTTTGATTAATTAACTTTACAGTCATTCAATCATCTCCTTTCCTAGTAATATTGAATTGTTGTAGTAATAATCGTACTGATATATGGTCTTCTAACCACTCTTTCTCTAGTGCGAACACTTCTGGTATTGACAGATAAATAATCTCGTGTATTGGGGTATCGCCTCTATGCGTTATCTGTACTACGACTCCTCTACACATCATATATAGTGTGAACTTGGTATTAATACCCGAGAATTCATTAAGATCGAACGGTAGTGCATGCCACTCAGTACCTTTTACTTTAAAGAACATAGTGTGTCCAACAGGGGTGACAGTAAAATCATTTCCGATTAAAGGTGCGTCGTCGATATCTTTTATGTCGAACCTGTCAGTGAAATATGTCTTCTCCAGAAGAGTCTCTAACCTATTCATTCTCACCACTTCCTTTAGCAATATCCTGTCTGCCAAACTCTCTGCCAGAATATGTGTTTAGAAATGCTAATGCTCTACCTGGTCCTTTTAGAAGTAAAGCGTCCCGACGGCTTCGTTCGAACAGTTTTCCATATTTATCAAACCCAGTGACTACAGGAGTGACTTCTGGACGTCTGTCAGCGATAGTCCATCTAATACCAGCCTTCTCGAACGCCAGATTATACATGCAATCGTACGAAGTCTCTACGATAATAGAATGAAAATCCTTCTCACTCACGTAAGCTTTGACGAAGTCTGATGGGTAGTGAATATAAACCCACTCACGGTTAATGTATACATACAGTTTACCATCTAATAATACAAAGTCTTTATGGTCAATCTTTACAGTATGTCGTCTACTGTTTTCGTTTAAAATTTCTTTAACATCTTGGTAAGGCATAAATAAAGTACGGAAATAATGGTCCTCAGACTCTCCACCAGGCTTAACCACTCGTACATAATCCATATATTTATAGATTTTATATCGTACGCCTTGTCTAGTGTGTATTGATAGCCATTCTTCTTTATCAAATTGAATAGCTATAGTAGTGACATAGTCCTTGATTGGGATGAGTCTCCAAATATCGTCTTTCAGTACGTATAGGTCTCCACCATAGACCACACACTCGTTCGCAACCCAAGCTCTATCGGCATTCGCAATAACGTTAATCATTTGTTTTGTCTCCTTTATATTCTACGTATTTAACAGGTCTTTCATACCAACCGTTAAGAGTTCTCCACAATTTGGTTCCTTCTTCATCAGTTTCTAAGATACGTTTAGAAGCTTCTTTCAACTCGTCATAACTTAGTGAAATAGTATCAGAGACTAAATAACCTTCTTTGTCGAATACTCTAACGTCTACTGTCTTGTCATCGTAATCGTCATCATAGTATACAATATGAACGTTATTCTTTCTCACGACACTCACACAATGATAGTCCATTAAAATCTCATTAGTATCGTTTACGTCATTTAGAATATACCAACCGTCATCTAATTGAATAAACAATCTCTTCTTAAACATAGTAATTTCTAATTCCATTATTTTACCTCCCAGGGAATACCCTTGCTATTTAACCAATTCCAAATATACATGCCTTCCGCATCGTCCGAAAGATTTTTGACAGACATCTTCTTAATATCATCAAAGGTAATACGATTATTGACCATTACTGGGAATGTATCATCGTCGTATACAGTTAGCGTGAAGTATAAGTCATCTTTCTTCTTAATTTCTGTGTAGCCATATGAGGTTCCGTCTCTATGTCGCACCTCAAAACCGATATCCCCAATAAGTACATCTGTCGTTCTATTGTGTTTATTTATTAAATACCACTCATTGTCGAGTCGTACAAATAATCGGTTCTCGATTAGGTTTACTTTAGTTTCCATATGTAACTCTCCTTCGCATTTTTGTTTACATTAACTTAAGTACTCTACTGATGGGGCAAATGGGAATTCGATTTGGTAATATCCCGGAGTATCGTCATCTTC
>QWBZ01001180.1_pt1 | contig 15568 bp, 12 predicted proteins | sample 1972441 | NCBI WGS metagenome assembly QWBZ01 (sample SAMN09866721, study PRJNA288562) | Human oral metagenome isolate term6_saliva, whole genome shotgun sequencing... | isolation source: mouth | host: Homo sapiens | place: USA: California
AAGTCCCATTACATAATCCTGAACTTCCTTATGATTTCCAGTTTTTCTTTTTAAACTCTCAATATAATAGGGATTTGGCAAAAATCTCAAATCGAACATCAGGTGAAGATCCAGCGGAATTCCATACTTAAATCCAAAGGAAGTTAAATTGACGCTTATTTTTTTTCTTTGCCCTGAAAATTCCTTTTCCAAGACTTCCTGCAATTTTTTCACTGTCAATGTGCTTGTATCAATTACCAAATCAGCTTTTACCATAAAATCCTTTATAATTTTACGTTCTGCCTTTATATTGGCAAGCAGCGTGTCATACATATTCAACGGGTGCTTTCTTCTGGAAAGCTCATATCTGCTAAGCAAAACATCTGTTCTTGCATCCAGATAAATCATAGTGTGGGAAATTTCTTCCTTATCCAGTATTTCCAGCTGTTTTGTCAACTGCTCGATAAATTCCTGATTTCTGACATCTATCGCTACTGCCACTCGATCTCTCTTTTCACTGCTTAAAAAAATCTCATTCAAATATTGAAACAAATTAATAGGAAAATTATCAATGCAAAAATATTCCCTGTCTTCAAAAAACTTCATTGCTTCAGACTTTCCTGCTCCACTCATCCCAGTTATTATAACCAGTTCTTTTTTCACTTTATCCATAAAAATTCCTCTTTAAAAATAATTTTATTTCTCTAATTTCCCTTAAAATTATTATAGCATATCTCCAGATAAATATAAATAATTTTTGATAGACAAAATTTTTATATTTTTTTCATCATAAGCCTGTTTCAACAATTTATTTTTTGGGGCTTTAGATGAAGGGAAACTGGCAAAAATTGATGAAAATAAACTTTACGATGTAACTGTAGTAGGTTCTGGACCTGCAGCTGTCTCAGCGGCAATCTATGCAGCTAGAAAAGGACTTAACGTGGCAATGATTGGTGTGAAAATCGGAGGACAAGTTCTTGATACAAATGAAATTGAAAATATTATTGGAACTATCTCGACAACTGGAGCTAAATTTGCCCAAACTTTGGAAAAACATCTGAAGGAATACGAAGTTGCATTTAAAGAAGGGCATTTGGTAAAAGAAATAAAGGAAGATGGAAAAGATAAAATTTTGGTAACTGATGATGGAAAAAGTTATAAATCGAAAACTGTTATTATAGCAACTGGAGCAAAACCAAGAAGTCTTAATATTCCAGGAGAAGCCGAATATGTTGGGAAAGGGGTTCATTACTGCTCAACTTGTGACGGGCCTTTCTACAAAGGACTGGATGTTGCTGTAATTGGTGGCGGAAATTCAGGTGTTGAAGCGGCTCTTGACTTATCTGGAATTGCAAAATCAGTTACATTAATCGAATTTATGCCTGAATTAAAGGCTGATAAAGTTTTACAGGAAAAATTGGCTGAGCAATCAAACATAAAAGTAATTTTAAATTCTGCAACTACCAAAGTAAACGGAAATGAATTTGTAGAAAATATCATCTACAAAAACAGAGAAACTGAAGAAGAAAAAACATTAAATGTGGAAGGAATGTTCGTGGAAGTGGGATTATCGCCTAGAAGCGAAGTTGTAAAAGATTTAGTTGAAACAAACAAAATTGGAGAAATCGTAATCAACCCTGAAAACAACTCAACTTCCGCAGCAGGAATCTTTGCAGCTGGAGATGTTACAAATATAAAACATAAACAAATAATTATTGCAATGGGAGAAGGGGCAAAAGCAGCTCTTGGAGCATTTGATTATTTAATCACAAAATATTAATAAAATTTTTTAGACTTATGAAGTTTTTCATAGGTCTTTTTTTTGATAAAATCTCTAATAATATAAAAATTTTAAGACTAAATTTTGATTTCAATATTTTTTAATTTATTTTTGTTTACAAGATGTTATTTTATTTAGTATAGTTTTTTATTTCTTTACATAAAATCTTTAGTAAGAAAATTAGAAATTTAAAATGAAATAAAATATTTAAAGGCAAGTAAAAACTTCTATTTTTAAGTTTCTTATTTAATCCGCAAAGTTACTAAAATAACAATTTTTTCTATTCCTTTTTTAAGCAGAAGTGCTCATCGCCGCATCCCTGACCCCGGCTAGTCTTCGACATTTTTATGCACTGACTACCATATGCATATGGGAAATTAGGAGATATGGTTAGAAATCCTAAAGTAGTAATAATTGTAACTCCTAATAAAAAAAATTACTTTAATATTGGAATTATAGATTTTTTATCATTTGTTAGTTTATATTCAGAAAATAATGAATCTAATTTAATCAATTATTTTGAAATATATCATTTAGATAGAACTGATAATGGACGTAGTTATGAATATGATGATATTGAAAGAATGACAGAATTACTTGACAAACATCCTTTAAAAACTATTAATGAAGAAAATGTTGCAGATAAAATAAAAGAAATATTAGATAAAGTTGATAATTTAAGCGAAAAAAAATAATAAAATAAGGGAGTTTGATTGCTTCCTTTTTAGAATTTTTTATATTTTACTAAGTTACTAATTCTTCTTGTAGTTTAATTTTAATCTACTACCATCCCAATTTTTTCTAATTTTTTGGCTAAACTAAATCTTGATGTCGCATAATTTTTTCTTAAGAAACTTCTATTCAGTTTTTTACAATTTCCTTTATAATACAACCATAAATTTTCTTCTTCATCAAATGCTTTATCCCAACCAGATAAAACAAGTTCATTATTTAACTCCTTAATTCTCCGTACATTTATAACATAAGTATCGTCTATCGTACCCCTTTCTTTAGAATGATAATACTGATCTAATGTTTTTATTGTTTCAGCACACAGAGTTGAACCATATATTTCTTCGTTTTTTTTATTTTCTTTTTCTTTTTGTTCATTAATTTTCATGAATATAAAATCCGACCAACTGACTTGTGTTGAATTTGAAAATCCTAAATTAAAAACTATAAAAGCTGTTAAAAATAATATTTTTTTCATAAATTCCCTTTCTATTTTAATAATTAATACCCATTTCGTAACATTTCTCTATAAATTTTTTGAGTTTTTTCATTTCCTAAATTCGATGCTATTTTCTAATGTTTTTTTGCATTAGGATAATCTTTTAATTCAAGAAAAAGTTTATTTAAATTAAAAGCAGACCCTTCTATATTCCTCATTTCTTAAGATTTATTAATTTTTCCACATTATTTTTCAATGCTGGAAATTGTTTTATTTTTTCTTTATCTTTATTGGCTTTTTTTTAAATGTAAATTTTATACTCTTCTACCATTCAAAAACCTCGTAATCCTCATCAGTAGCATTTTTTGCAGTTTTAATTTTTTCTTTCATCGTTGGGTCTGACAACAAGTATAAGGTTTCTAGCAATCCATTGTATTCTGTTTCACTTATAATAATTGCATTCCCCTTTTTTGTATTCACATTAATAACATCGTTATAATCAATTGCCGATTCTAAATAGGAAAATAAATTTTTTCTCAAATTAGTTGTATTTGTATTTGTTATAATAATCACTCTTTACATCTGTGTATATATTACAGTACATATATAAAAAAGTCAAGTAATTTATTTAAGAGGACAGAGTAAAAAATATAGGGGCGGTCATTAAATACCACAACAAATCTTTTTTTAAAATATTTTGCTTTGTGATATTTCTTTCAAAACTTCCCTAATCGGACATTCTCCTCCTCTTAAATATGGAATGTTTGTGCTTTTTCTTGTTTCATTAATAATATTTGGTAAACATTCCATCTCTATTACCTTTTCTAGTGAACTCGTTCTTTTGCTGCTAAAGTACAGTTCATACGCCTTTTCCCTGTTTTTTCCATAGTTTGCAAAGAAAGTGTGGTATAACGCTCTTGCCTTTATCTTCCTTCTTGAAAACGCTTTCGGCCTGCTTGACAAAAATCTTGAGCATTCGTGGGACACAAGGGCTTCCGTCCTTGAGCCTATGTAATTCTCTTCAGTATATATCCTTCTTATCTTCTCATACTGGTTAAGCAGCATCTTCATCTGCTCCTTTCTTCTCTGGCTCACATTCTCCTTTTCCTTGAAATTCTCATAAAAATTTTCAAGTTCTGCAAAGTTATCTTTCTCAAGCCACCTGTAAAGATTTTTTGATATTCCCTTGTCCTTCTTTGAAATTTCAACTATAGCTTTTACTAGATGAAACTTGTCATAAATGTGTATTGGATTGTAAATCCTAAGCTCCCCCTGCAAAGCTGTCTATCCATATTCCCCCATCAGAGTTCACAATCGGCTTCTTCTTGTCCATATTATATCTCTTTTCAAGATAGTTAAGCACATATTCCGACACTTCCTCAAGGGATACGGATGCAGGAAACATTATTGTGTGTTTGTCAATAAGTTTGTTTCTGTCCCTGCAGATTTCCTCAATTCCACGATGTATCGAAACCATCCTCATATATGTGTTTTTACTTCTTCTGCACTTCATATGGTCTTCATCAATCTCCATATATACTGGCGAATCGTCATCCCTTTCAAATCTTTCAATATCAAGTTTCGGCATTTCAAAAGAATTGACAAGATTATACACAGTAGCCCTTGAAACACCGTAAGTCTTTGCAAGAAATGAAGCCGTAGCATATTGATACTCAAAAAGTATAGTAAAAATCAGCTCCTCAGAAAGCCGTCTGTACCGCTTAAGCCCAATTTTTTCATCAATGTAGTAGTGAATGCCTGTTTTCTTGTCTGCATATTTGCGACGTTCAAAAGTGACATGCCCGAAAGCAGTAGTAACAGTTCTTTTAACAAATCCTTTGCTTTTAAATATATCTTTTCTTTCATCGGAATGAAAAAAGGCATCATCAACTCTTTTGACATAAACTCTAAACAGCGTTTCAAAGGCCTTTGAGACAAACAACTTAAACTGCTGCTCAAACGGAAGTCTGAAGGAAAAAATATTTTTAAAAAAAGTCTTTACAAGCGAGAAAAAATCTGATATTCTAATCATAGAGGGAACCACCTTTCAATAGGATTTGGCGATTATATTGTAACTGGTTTCCTCTTTTTTGTTAATTAAAAATTTGATTAAATTTATTTGCCCCTATATTTTTTACTCTGTCTAAAAAATACAAAAAGTTGACAATTAATTTATAATTGAGTAAAATAATATTAATTTAAGAGTTTCTTATTAATTCTAAATCTCATTTAAAAATTAAAAATATTTTTTATTTGAAAATAAGAAATTTTGAATACTTATTGAATAAAATTTATTAATTTATTATTTAGATGAGAAATTTTAAAAAGGAGGAAAACAGTGAAAACCTTAATAAGATTAGTACAATTTATATTAAATGAAATTGCTGAATTATGCAGTTTAATTTCATTGACAATAATGGCTATAGGATTTTACACGATATTGCCAATTTTAGTATTTTTTGCTCTTCTTGCTTTTATTTTTGCTGGAAACTGGAGCTGGCTCTTAGGTGTTCTTATTTACGTTCTAATTGCTTGTGCAGTTTTTCTGATTTTTAAAGCCATTCCAGAATTTTTGAATTTTATTTTAGGAATTCTTCTGAATGAAAGAGGAGAAAATAAAAAAATTTACAAAAAATATGAGCAATGGTTTGAAAGCGCAAGGGATCAAGAATACGAAAGAAGAAGAAAAGCTCAGGAAGAATATCAGAAGCAGCAGGACAGGGAAAAACAGTACTGGAAAGAAAAATCCCAAGAATACTCATACTATAGACATCAACAGGAATACTCAAGGGAGCAATATGAAAGAAAAAATAATGACTATTCAAATTTTGATTACCAAAGCACAAATGATGGAGGAATTATTCAGAAATTTGAAGAATATCTTGCTGTTTTAAAAATTGATAAAAATGGAGAAATAAATGAGGATGTAATAAAAAAAGCATACAGGAGGGAAATAAAAAAAGTACATCCAGATAGAAATTCGGATCAAACTGCTAATGCTAAAACTCAAAAATTAAATGATATAAAGGAATTTTTAGATAACCAGCTGGAATATTATCTAATACAAAGGAGAAAAGGACAATGATTGTAAAAAATTACAAATATATAAAATTAGCTTATACAGCAAGAGTTCTAATTTTTTTAGCCTGTATATTAACACCAATTCTTTTAAAACTCGGAATATTTGTTATCGGTATCTGTTTTGTAATTTCATCTTTTATAGTTTTTGGCACTGATGCCTGCGAAAATATAGTTATCAAGGAACTTAACCGAAGAATGTCAAAACTTCCAGTTCCAAAAAACCACATTTTCAAATGGAAGAGAAGCAGCAATATCGGTTACGCTTTTACAGATTCATCCAAAGGAACAATCTGGATTTGCAGCACGCAGACAAAATTTGAACTACATATATATCTTATATCAGAATTTGACATAACAGAATCTTTTGGAAAAATTCAATTTAGAAAGCATCCAGATACACTCAAAGAAAATGAACTTAGAGAATTTACAATATTTAACAGCCTTTAAATTTTGAAATTCACAATTATCCACTATTTAAATGGAAAACAGCATGACCCTTGCTAAAAAATTTATTTTCAAAAAAAAGAAGTTATCTAAATTCAAAGTAACTTCTTCTTTTTTATTCAATACTAAATCCAGAAATTATATTTTATTTATTTCCTGACAAGGAGCCTCGACCTCTTGCATAGTAGAAATTATAACAACTCTATTATTTTAATGGGAAATAGTATAAACTAGTTCATAAGCCCAAAAGTTAAGATTTTGAAAAATTCTTCATTTTCATCGCTCATTTCCCAATCTTTTCCATTTTTTACATACTTAACATCCAAAGTTTTTTCTGTATATTTCAAATCCTTGCTATTAAATTTTTCATTAAAAAATTCTTTTCCAAGTTCTGATATTTGATTTTGCAGTTCTTCGTTATTTTTTGGCATAGCCTTTGAAAGTTTTTCAGACATTCTATTTTGAAGTTCTGACATATAAGGTGTTAAATCAGGAGATTTTACAGTAACATTAATTGTAGCTGTATCCCCTTTTGCCTCAACTTTGTTAATTTTGTAGGTTATTTTTTTCATTCCTTCGCCATACATTTTACTAAATTGATCTAAAATAACCGTTACATCTCCACTTGCCTTGCCAAATTTTGATAAATTTCCCGACTGTATTACTTTCATTTGTCTCTCAAATTCCTTTTGCGCCGGATGAGTTCCACAGCTTACTACAAATAGAAGCATGCTTAATAAAATTAATATTTTAGCCTTCATAAGATTATCTTCCTTCCTAAAAGTTTATTATATTATACCATAAATATATAAAGATATTTCCAGTATTTCATTAGATTTACATTACTTATAAACTGCTCTCATTTATCTTTTGTTAAAGTTTTAAGAACATCGCAGCAAAATTAAAATAAATTACAAGTGTCACAGCATCTGAAATCGTTGTTATCAAAGGTGTTGCCATAACCGCTGGATCAGCCTTCACAATTTTTGCTCCAAGCGGAAGCAGTGCTCCAACAAGTTTTGATACAATTACTGTAAATACAAGTGTCAATGAAACGACAAAAGCAATTACAAAATTAGTTTTTTCAAGTGTTATAAGTCTTATAAAATTTAACAGCGCCAAAACTATTGAAACCATTATTCCAATTGAAAATTCTTTTTTTATTACTTTAAAGGCATCTTTTGGAGAAATTTCTCCAAGTGCAAGCGAACGGATTACAACCGTTGAAGATTGTGAACCAACATTTCCACCGCTTGACATAAGCATTGGAATAAATGCCGTTAAAATTATTGACTTTGCCAGAACTTTTTCGTAACCTTGTATTATATTTCCAGAAATTGTGTCAGAAATCATAAGAACTGCAAGCCACCCGATTCTTTGCTTTGCCATCGTAAAGATGCTTGTTTTTAAATAGGAATCATCGGTAGGTGAAGTAATTCCAGCCATTTTGTGAAAATCTTCCGTAACTTCCTGATCCACAACATCCAAAACATCATCCACCGTAATTATTCCCAAAAGCCTATTTTCATGGTCAACAACTGGCATAACGATAAAATCGTACTTTTTAAATAAATCTGCAACTTTTTCCTGATCATCATGTGTATTTACACTTACAAAATTTGTATTCATAATATCTTCAATTACAGCACTGTCCTTTTTAGAAATCAATTCCTTTAGTGAAAGCACACCTTCCAATTTCCCTTTTTTGTCTGTAACATAGCAAGTATAAATATTTTCCTTGTCTTTCCCAGTTTTTTTTAGCTGTCCTATCGCCTCTTGAACTGTCATATTTTTCTGAAAATCCACATATTCAGTTGTCATAATGCTTCCAGCTGAATTATCTGGATATTTTAGAAGCTGATTTATCAAGTGTCTATCTTTTCTATCTGTATTTTTCAAGATTTTTTTTACAATATCTGACGGCATTTCCTCGATAATGTCAACAATATCGTCAAAATACAGTTCATCAAATATTTCCCGTGTTTCAACATCAGTTGAAGCGTGAATAATCATTTCCTGATGTTCGCTGTCCAAATATGAAAATACATCGGCTGCTTTATCCTTTTTTAAAAGTCTAAAAATCATTATTACAAGCTCTGGCAGTTTAAATAAATTTATCACATCAGAAATTTCAACTGCATTTAATTTATCTAATTCTTTTTTTATTTCAAAATATTTTTTTTCTTTCAAAAGATCTTCAATTATTCTTTTTATTTTTTTCATTTTTTTAAAGTAAATAGTAAGAGTAAGCGCATCTAAAATCGTTGTTATTAAAGGCCCTGCCATTATTGCCGGATCCATTTTAAAAGTTTTAGCGATAACCGGTAAAAAAGCACCTATTATTTTAGAAATTATAACTACAAAAATTAAAGTTACTGAAACTGTCATTGCAACATTTAAAGGTGTTTTTGTCAAAGTTATAATTCTTAAAAAATTTATTGCCGCCAAAACAATAGCTACTATAAATGAAATAAGAAATTCTTTTTTTAATATTTTAAAAGTATCTTTTGTATCAACTTCTCCCAACGCCAAAGCACGGACTACAATTGTCGAAGACTGTGCACCCGCATTTCCTCCAGTATCCATCAGCATTGGAATAAATGATGAAAGTATAACTACAGACTGCAGCACATCTTCATATTTACTTATAATTCTTCCAGTAAATGTGGCAGAAATCATAAGCACAATAAGCCAGCTAATTCTTTGTCTTGCCATTGTAAAGGCGCTTGTTTTTAAATAAGACTCCTCCACAGGCGAAATCCCAGCCATTCTATGAAAATCCTCTGTCGCTTCCTGTTCCACAACATCCATTACATCATCAATCGTAATGATTCCTAAAAGTCTATTTTCATCATCAGTCACAGGAAGTACGATAAGATTATATTTTTTTATTATTTCCGCAACCTTTTCCTGATCATCATTTACATGAACACTTATTACATTTTTATTCATAAGATTTTGAATTGGCTCATCATCCTCGCTCGTAATAAGCTCTTTTAGGGAAATTACTCCTTCCAGCCTTCTACCTTCGTCAATCACATAGCAGGTATAGACATTTGCCATATCTTCCATAACATCCCTAATTTTAAAAATTGCAGAAGAAGCTGTCATATCCTTTTTTAAGTCCATATATTCAGTTGTCATAATGCTTCCAGCTGAATTTTCAGGATATTTTAACAAAAGATTTATTGTGTGTCTGTCTTTTGCATCAGTATTCCTTAATATTTTTTTTACTACATTCGATGGCATTTCTTCGATAATATCGACAATATCGTCAAAATACAACTCATCAAATATATTTTTAGTTTCCACATCTGTCATGGTTTTAATAATCATTTCCTGATGTTCGCTGTCCAGATATGAAAATACATCGGCTGCCCTATTTTTAGAAAGTAGCCGAAAAATCATTATTAGTTCAGAAGACTCAAACTGATTCAGCAGTTCTGAAACTTCCACAATGTTTAAATCATTTAAATATTTTCTAATTTCAAAATATTTTTTTTCATCTATAAGTTTTTGAATAATGTTGTTTTCCATTATTATCTCCTTTCTTTTTTGCATTCTCAAATTTTTTAAATTTTTATGCAAATAAAAATCAGGAGAATAACAGCAACGAAGATACTCCCTTTATCCGTATTTGCATAAATTTGTAAATTTTAATTTATTCAGATTTTTAAATCTCTCTTCCGGGACTTCCTCGTTCAAAACATCCACCTCCACAAAACAATAAATTAGCATAAATTCCAAATATTTATATCCGTTATTTTTACTATATCTAAAATCAAAACAAAAATTAAGATAAATAACTAATAAAACTTATGCTCACAGAAATTCTACCAAACAAACTACCTATTGTCAATAAATTTTAAAAAATTTGAAAAATCTTTTTAATAACATTTTATTAAAATAAATTTTTTATCTAAATAGCAAGCAAGACAAACTATTTTATTGAAAAATAATTTGACTTTTTAAATTTTTTAGGGTATAAATATATCGTATGATTAAATATTCATATAACTAAATTTAAAAATTTAGGAACTTAGAAATAAAAATAAGTAAAAAGGAAGGGAAATTAAATGAAAGCAGTAGTAGTTAATAAAGAAGGAACTGGAATAGAAGTTGTAGAAAAAGAATTAAGAGGACTAAAAGCTGGAGAAGCATTAGTTGATGTAGAATATTGTGGTGTTTGCCATACTGACCTGCATGTGGCTCATGGTGACTTTGGGAAAGTTCCGGGAAGAGTTTTAGGGCATGAAGGAATTGGGATTGTAAGAGAAGTTGCTGAAGGTGTGACATCACTCAAACCAGGAGATAGAGTAAGTATTGCTTGGTTCTTTGAAGGATGTGGAAGATGTGAATACTGTGTTAATGGACAGGAAACACTATGTAGAGATGTAATAAATGCTGGATATTCTGCAGATGGCGGAATGGCTGAACAATGTATTGTTACGGCCGATTATGCAGTAAAGGTACCTGAAGGACTGGATCCAGCTCAAGCCAGCAGCATCACTTGTGCAGGAGTTACAACTTATAAAGCTATAAAAGTTGGAAAACCTCAACCAGGACAATGGGTAGTAATTTACGGTGTAGGAGGATTAGGAAACTTGGCAGTTCAATATGCTAAAAAAGTATTTAATACTCATGTAATTGCCGTTGATATTAATGATGATAAATTGGCACTTGCTAAAGAAGTTGGAGCTGATTACATTATAAATGGTAAAAAAGAAGATCCAGTTGCAAAAATTAAGGAATTAAGTGGAATAGGAGCTCATATTGCTGTAGTTACTGCTGTATCAAAAGTTGCATTTAACCAAGCTGTTGATTCGGTAAGAGCTGCAGGAAAAGTTGTTGCAGTTGGACTTCCATCAGAAACTATGGACTTGCCAATCGTGAAAACTGTATTGGACGGAATTGAAGTAATCGGATCGCTTGTTGGAACAAGAGAAGACTTGAGAGAAGCATTCCAATTTGGAGCTGAAGGATTGGTTGTGCCAGTAGTTCAAACTAGAACTATTGAAGAAGCTCCTGAAATCTTTAAGGAAATGGAAGAAGGAACAATTCAAGGACGTATGGTAATTGATATGCACTCACATTCTTGCTGTTGCGGACATAAACATTAATTTACTTAAACTTAATTTATAATTTTAACTTATTTATATAAATAAAAAAAATGTAATTAACTCAAATTGTTAGTTACATTTTTTCTTCTTTTTAATAAGATACTAATTTATCATTTATCAAAACTCTTGGATTTTTTGAACTAAACAAAGGATAGCCTCTATCATTTAATTTTGCATCATAAACTGCTATTTTTTGAACATTAATTTCATTTTTTAAAATATATTTTGCCAATTTATTGTCTATATAAATTTTCCTTTTAGAAACTTCCTTTTTATATTCATTTTCCTTCTTTTCATAACACTTTTCCACTCCTGAACTAATTTCATATACAGGAAAATCAGCATATCCATAAAAAGTCCTAAATCCTATTATTGATAAAAAATCTTTTGGATTTATTGTACATTCATAATAAAAAATTTTACTTGATGAATTTTCAAATTTTCTATAGTCACTTTGAGAATTTTCTCTTTCATCTTTCATTTTTTCAACTAGTCTATATTCTCTATTATCCTTTGGATTATAAATTTTACCATCTACAATATTTTTATCCTCTGAACTTGAATTTGAATAATTATCACCACCTATAAGAGCATCTCTTAATTTTGACCAAAAATCTGCTTTCATTGTTGATGTTACCATTATAAATGACAATAGGATCAATGTTAAAACTCTTTTCTTTTTCATAAAAATCATCTCCTAAAACTTATTTTTAATTTTTGAACTAAACTTTTATTTGAAAATATTTTACCAATGATAATTGAACATATATAATTTAAAATTCATAAAAAATTTGTAAATTTATTATTTAAAAAAGTCTATCAAAAATTAACTCTCATACCAGCTGTAAACACATTATTTTTAGCCTTTTTATCAATTTTTCCATCATAATTCAAATACCAGGCAAATTTTGAACTAACTTCATTTAAAACTCCAGCTCCTACCCATGTTTGGTTCTTTGAAAGTCCTATTCCCTTTACTTTAAATTTTGCATCTGGTAGTCCTGAATATGATGCTTTAAAATTCAAATCTTCATTATTAAATGCCCTTTGATGTGTTATATATCCTTGTAATGTAGTTTTTGAACCATTTTCAAAATTAAATTTCTGACTAACTCTAACTCCAGCAAGTCCACTTGTTTGTTTGTAAGTCTTTTTATCCGCCTTTAATCCAAATTGGCTATTTTCCTCATGAAATGCTCCTCTTTGAACTGTATCGTGCGAGATTCCAGCAAATGGTGTCAATACAAAATCACCTTTTTTCACATCATACCCTGTTTCTAAATATCCTGAAATTACTTTATCATTATGCTCAATTTTTCCTCGTGAAATATCATTTTCAGATAAAATAATATCCCTTTTAACTTCACTATTTACAAATCCAAGTCCAACTCTTCCTTGCAAATACATCAGATTATCTTTATTTCCAACTCTTCCATACAATGAAATTCCAAAATTATCCGCATCTGATTTTCCACCATGTCTATCAAATTTCACATTCCCTTTTGAATAAGCTAAAGCCGTTCCTAAAATCAAATTTTCTCCAAATTGCTTATCAATTCCAACCTGTCCTCCATAAACTTTAGTTTTTCCTTCAGCATACCCATTTTGTTTTAATTTCCCATTAGCTCCAATGGAAGAAATCCATAATCCAAATTTATCACTAGCATTATTAAGCGTTCCGAGCATTACAAGTCTATTTGATAAATCCTTATTTATTGTTTGCGATTGTTGAAATGTTAAAGCTTGAGCTGAAGCATAAATTTGTCCTGATAAACTATCTAATATACTTGAACTCAAAGATAGGGAATTTTTTTGAAGTTTTGCCGCACCTAAAGCAAAATTAGAAACATTTGCATTTCCTTCAGCTATTTTTTTATCTAATTCTTTAAAGGAAACCTCTACATTTTTAGCAGTATTCTTCTGCATTTCATCGCTATTTTTCAAACTATTTACATAATCTTCCACATTTTTTCTACTAATTGTAGCTTCAATTGAATTTCCTTTATTTTCGACTTTTCCATTAATCAATTCATCAGTTTCCACTTTTGCAAATTCTCCTTCTATTCCTTTTTCAGCTTCAATAACTGCCAATGTTATTGGTGTTGCAGTAACGTATCCATTACTCAAAAGTTTTACTGTGCTTCCCAAAGTTTGATTTCTTTCTCTTCCATCAATTTTTATTGTTCCTTTTACTATTAATTTTGATCCAATTTCTGCTTCTGTCACTGAACCATATTTCGCTGTATAATTTCCAGTTATAATCGCTCCTGTTCCAATATTCTTTAATGTTCCTTTATTTACAACATCAACTGCCTTATTAACAGTTATCTCCTCCGTATGATAATTTTTAGAAATTTCTCCTATCACAGTTTCAGGATTTGTAATCAATGTTCCATTTGTTTCTATTTCAATATTTTTGGGAGTAAATTTTTTCTTAACATCGAGTATTCCATCTTTTATTATTGTTTCATATTCAGAAGTATTGTCTCCTTTCAAAACTAGTGTTCCACCATCTACTTTTATTTTATAAAAAGAATTTTTTCCTTCTAAAACTAATGTCCCTTTTCCGTTTTTTTCTAAATCTGTATACGAGCCATAAATATTATTTCTAAAAACCCAAGTTTTTGTATCTGGAACATGAAACTTGCTTAACCTGTAATTCAAGTTTCTTGGTCCATTTAAAGCAGTAGTAGCATTTAAAAGTCCATATCCAAATACATCATCCACTCCTGCTGCTCCGATATCAGTAGCTGTTGAAAGAATTATGTCTCTAATCATATCCATTTTCATTCCAGGAAATTTTTCACGTACCTGATCTACCGCTTTTGCAACATTTTCCGCTGCTTTTGCTGATGTTCCATCTTCACTTACCGCAGTTATAGTCCATTTACTAGCTACCCCTGCATTTGACAATGGCTCTAAATCCTTCCATTCCAATCCTGCAGTTCCAGATTTATTCACAAGTGCAACTACATTTACCCAAGATTTTTCCAAAGATTTTTCAAAATAAGGAAGTCCTCCTTCAAGTGACGGATTTTTATTTCCTCTGATATCCCCCGCTGGCCAAATATCTGAACCTCCCACAACTAAAGTTGCAGGGTTCTAAAATCTTTAAAATTATTTAAAAATTTTCTAAAAAGTTTGATAGCTTTACACTACCCTTATTCTTTTAGGTGTGTTCAGTTCACCTCTATTGTATAGGATACTTAAATCCACAACTTTACTTTTCCTTAATATATTTAATGCTCCGTTACAATCTGCATTTATAAGTTTTCCTGTGCTTGTTTGATATAGTCCTCTTTTTATCCTTTTTCCACTGAATTTATATTCTTTTTGATTTTCTTTATCATATACTGGAATTTCATCTCCATCAAAGAAACTTGCTTTTGATGTATAACTCTCTTCTTGCAGTTTAAATTCTATTCCATACAGTTTACATAGATATATTAATTTATCTCTTAATTTTCCATATGAGATATTTACAAAGTTTTGATTATTTATACTTCCTATATTTGAATTTCTTTGAAAATCTTCATTATATCCTAAAACTATTTTTCCTATATCATTATTAAGACAATAATTTATTATTATTCTTGCCGCTTTTGAAAAATAATCTTCTATTCGATTATTTCTCTTTCTGACTATTCTCTTTTGTCTTAATGTTGTATGCTTAATCTTTTGCTTATCTTTTATACTTTGTAATTTTGCATTTGTCTTGTTATAGTATTGATTTATTGATTTTAATTTTCTACCATCTATTATGAATGATGCTCCATTATTGGTTACACAAGTACAAAGATTATTTATACCTAAATCAATTCCTAGTGCATTTTCTTTATTTAATTCCCTTTGAACTTCTTCTACCTTATATATGTATTGAATTTCAAAGTACCTAGAATGTTGTTTTGGTATTATTCTAATCTCTTTTATCTTCTTGTCTTTTAATACTGGTGGCAGCTTAATTTTAACTTCCTGATGAGTTTTCTTAAACGA
>QWBZ01001646.1_pt1 | contig 15509 bp, 9 predicted proteins | sample 1972441 | NCBI WGS metagenome assembly QWBZ01 (sample SAMN09866721, study PRJNA288562) | Human oral metagenome isolate term6_saliva, whole genome shotgun sequencing... | isolation source: mouth | host: Homo sapiens | place: USA: California
ACAGCGGGGGTAGAAGTCCGCTCATCATCAAGGACCTCGACCTCTACCCGCAACCCCCGACCAACACCCGGTCACCCACACTCAACTCGGAAGAGCCGTAATAGTCCACTCGTGGACGGCAAGCTGAAGTCACGCCCTCGTGTTCCCCTCGCGCACGCGAGGGGAACACGTCTCTAAGACGCGTTGCTTCTGGAGACCACTTTCTCAGGGAAGGACAGCAAGCGATCCCTGTAGTGCTCGTACTGGGCACGGCGGGCCGCAATCTCGGCGGGCAAACCCGACGAAATATCGTTCACGAGAGCATCAAAGTCGTCTAGGACTCGCATGATTTCATGCTGCACCTCCAGAGGAGGAACGGGAACAAATATCTTCTCCATACGCTTCTTCGACAGATTAAACCTAGTGACACCACTCGCACATCGCTGAATCTCACGACGAATTTCTGGCGAATTAAACATATGCTTCGCATAGCCCGGATCAAATAGCTCCTCAGACCAACGGAAGCAAATGGAGAACGAATTTAAATATACACGTTCAGAAAACTCACTAGTTACCACCGCAGTCATACCAACCTCTTCACTGTTCTCTGACGAACCAGTGAATAGAACATCTCCATACTGAAGTGCTAGCTGTTTTTCCTTGTCAGCAACTTGGACGCGCCCCACAGGAATGCTATCGATCTCAATACGACTATAAATCTCCTTATACGTAACAAAGGCACTTGCATCAGGAGAGTCTACAAAATCTGCTTTAGTCTTCCCTGTCAACCCTCCATGAAATACCCCGACCTCACCTAGCTTACGCATAGCAATCTCACCACAGCGCTGTTTGAGCGCAGTCATACTAAGTAAGTGGTTGCGGTAGTGCTCATACTGGGCCTGCCTTGCTTCCAGCTCCGCTTCCAGCTCCGCTTCCAGCGTTGTGAATTGGTCCAATATTCTCACAATCTCTCGCTGCACCGCGAGCGGAACAAAAGGAAACTTAAAGGAGCGAAATGCTCTCATGTCCACAGACGGAAAACTAGAAACATTAACATTATCCAAACAGAAAGCATCAAGGACAAAACAGTAGTAATACAAGAAGCGGTAGTCGAAGTGCTTTCGATACTCATCTTTCAACTGAAGAGACGTGAACCTTTGATTTGACAAATGAGGAACGGTAATTAATGCATGCGCGCCAATGGTTGCAGAAGTCGCCACAAGCAGCGAATTCTCCGGGAACAAGACACCTTTTTTCACCGCACTAGACGAAACATAAGTCAAAGCACGGTCCAGGATCCCCCCATTCTCCCGGATATCCTCCATCCGAAACCAGGGAATATCATGAGAATCCCATGCAGACATATCACTTCTAGAAGGCGTATAGCCATTTCGAGTTGTAAACAATTCATCGAGACGCCGATACTCCACCCCATCCGGGCACAGCTGCTCGATCAGCTCAGCGAGGCGACTCATCGGTCGGCCTCCAGTTCTGCGACGATCGCGTCGATGGAGGCACGCAGTTCACGCTGGCGCTCCACGATGCCGGCGATCCGGGTGTTCAGCTCGACGATGTCCACCTGCTCGCGCGTATTCTCGGGTTCAACGTAGGAGGAGACCGACAGATTCCAGTCGTTCTCCTTAATGTCGTCGATCGACACCAGTGCGGCCACGTGATCCACAGCCTGGCGCTCGGACACGAGAGAGAGGATCCGCTGCTGGTTCTCCGACGCGAGGCGGTTCTTGTTTCCCTCACGCATGCACTCGGCGGACGCATCCACGAAGAGGACGCTGTGGTCGGGACGCGCCTTCTTCAACACGATGATGCAGGTCGCGATCGTCGTCCCAAAAAACAGGTCCGGCGGCAGCTGAATCACCGCGTGCACGAAGTTGTTTTCGACAAGGTAACGGCGAATCTTCCCCTCCGCACCGCCGCGGTACAGGACCCCCGGGAACTCAACGATCGCGGCTGTCCCATCCTCGGCCAGCCAGTGCAGCATATGCATCGTGAAGGCCAGGTCGGCCTTGGACTTGGGGGCCAGTACACCCGCCGGGGCGAAGCGCGGATCATTGATCAGCGCGATGTCATCCTTGCCCACCCACTTCGTCGAATACGGCGGGTTCGACACGATCGCATCGAACGGCTGATAATCCCAATGGGCGGGCTCCGTCAGAGTATCCCCCAGTGCGATATCGAAGTTTGAGAAGTTGACATCGTGCAGGAACATGTTGATCCGGCACAGGTTGTACGTCGTCAGGTTGATCTCCTGGCCAAAGTACTGACGGCTGCTCGACGGCCCGAGCAGCTTCGCGAACTTCAGGAGCAGAGACCCCGAGCCCGCGCACGGGTCGTACACGCGGGCCACATCGGAACGCCCGTCCAGCGCGAGGGTTGCGAGAACCTCCGCGACTTCCTGCGGCGTATAAAACTCGCCACCTGACTTACCCGCGCTCGAGGCATACATGGTCATCAGGTACTCGTATGCGTCGCCGAAGGCATCGATCTTCGCAGCACCGTGCTCGAGAGGCAGGTCACCGACGGCATCCATGATCTTCACGAGCTTCGCGTTACGATGCGCGACCGTGTTGCCAAGCTTCGTGGAGTTCACGTCGACGTCATCGAAGAGGCCTCGCAGGTCAGACTCGGAACCGCTGCCCCGCGCCGAGTTTTCAATGAAACGGAAGGCGTAGGCAAGGGTCTCGTTGAGATTCTCGTCGCTGGCAGCTCGCGCACGCACATTCCCGAACAGGTCAGAGGGACGAATAAAAACACCCTTTTCCTTGACGATGCTTTCACGCGCCGCCTCGGCGTCCTCGTTACTAAGGGTCGCGTAATCGAAGGCCGCCGCCTCCTCGGGGGTTCCCCCCTCGGCGAGGATCGCCTCACGCTCCGACGTATTCACGTACTCCGTCAGGTTTTCCGAGATGAAACGATAGAACAGGAAACCCAGCACGTAGCTCTTGAAGTCCCAACCGTCCACACTGCCCCGCAGGTCGTTGGCGATGCGCCAGATCGTCTTATGCAGCTCGGCTCGTTCGCTCACTGCCGCCACGGTGTCCTCATTTCCGGCTCGACGCACATGTGCTGCGTCCCGACTAGGTCTTCGTCATCTCCATTGGCCCACCCTCACCCGGAGGCGCGGACCGCTTGAAACAGCTTACGGCACACCCCCACATCTGTGGGCCATCGCACCCCAAGAGGAGGCCATATCCACATTCCTGGCCCCGGCCTCGTCGATGAACGTCGACCGAGCGAAACGGGCCCACAAAACCCAACTTTTCAGGATACTTTCCCGCCCTCAATCAGTTAGACACTTTCTGAAAACATCGACAAAGACCCTCAGCTCCAAACGACCAAATCAGCAGATGACAGGATCGCACCACCTGATAAATACTTGGAAATTCAACCAACCCACGATTTTACTTGTCCGCACTGCGGGACACTTTTACTCAGCTTGACCATATTGTCGGTTAATTTACCGAAAAATCGCTTTACCGTTGAATGGGCGCATTTTCACGCGCATGACTCCCCCACCGGGCAGTCCCGCCAACAACTTCGAGGACACACACGTCATGGAGACACGACATCCCCTGACCATCCCCGCCGCCATCGTGCTGGGCACCGCGGTCGTCGCCACCGCTCTACCCCTGCCCGTCCACTTCTCCGTCAGCCACCTCGGCGTTGAGATCGACTCGGGCGACGCCACCGTCGACAATGGCAAGGCCACCTGGACCTACACGACGCCGAGCGAGGACGGCCAGGGATACCTGGTCACCGCGACCGGTGGGGACGGCACCCACGCGGAGACCGCCATCGACGCCTCCACGAGCTGGACGCGCTTCCCACGCATGGGCTACCTCTCCCACTTCAAGCCCACCGCCCCCGAAGGCACTGACGGACACACCACCTACGAGTCCTTCCTCTTCCAACAGCCCCAGGACTACATCGATAAGCTCAGCCAGGACTACCACATCAACGCGCTGCAGTACTACGACTGGCAGTACCGCCACGAGCAGCCAGTCGCAACCGGCGACCTCGCGGACAAGTGGCCACTGTGGTACCGGGACACCTACGCGTCGAAGAAGACAATCACCGACTACATCCAAGACGCGAAGAACGCGAACATGGGTTCGCTCGCCTACTCAATGGCGTACGCGGCAAACGACAACTACGACACGAACACCATCAAAGACGAGTGGCGCCTACGCAACGACGACGGATCCTATTGGGTTCGTAACCTCGGTGAACAGTGGTGGGTACCGACCCCCAAGGGTGTGGACAAGCCGGCGGGCCACCAGTACATGATGAACGTTAACAACGAGGACTGGCGCACCTACATCACCGGGCAATACAAGACACAGAAGACCGAATTCAAATTCGACGGCACTCACATCGACACGCTCGGGCAAACCTCCAAGAAGGATGCCTCCGGCAATCCTGTTGACCTGACCGACGGCCTAGCAGCCCTCGTTGATGACACGTATAAGAACGTCGGCGGTCAGGTGGGCATCAACCTGCCCGATGGCGCAGGCAGCGAGAAGATCAACAAGGCGTCCGCTGCCTACATGTACACCGAGCTCTGGGACCACAACGAGACAAACGCGCAGGTTGCGTCCTACCTGCAAAGCGCTCGCAACAATGCTGGTAACAAGCCGCAGATCGTGGCCGCGTACGCAAACAACTACAACCCCACAATCTCCTTGCCCGATCCGAAGGATTCTAAGAAGACGATCCATCCGGGCGTGACTCCAGATGAGGGGACGCGTATCGAGGCCGAGTCCGACCAGGCGAGCGTGAGCGGCGGTGCCCAGATCCTCTCCGGCGACGATTCTGCGTCGGGCGGCGCCTACGCTGGCAACTTCTCCGCGGGCGGCAGCACCGTCACTTTCACCGTCGACGCCGGTCAGGGCGGCACGTTTACGTTTACGACGCGATACGCGAGACAGGACGCAGACGGCGCCTACCACCAGATGATCCTCGACATGGGTAAGACCGGGCAGCAGAAGCTCATCAAGTACGTTCACTTCGATCAGACGGGCAGCTACTACACATGGAAGGACATGACGGAGACCGTCGAGCTCACTCCCGGTATCCACACGATCTCCTACTGGGTACCCAACGATAAGAATTACACGCCCGTCAACATCGACTGCATCACCTTCCGCGAGTTCAATACGGACTCCGTCAAGCTCGCGGACGCGGCCTTCGCGGCGAACGGCGCGCACCACCTGGAACTCGGCGACTACGGGCGCATGCTGGACAACGAGTTCTTCGTGAACTCGGGACGCTCGATGTCCGCTGACCTCCAGACGTGGATGAAGAACTACTACAACATCTCCACCGCCTACGAGAACCTGCTCTTCGGCGACAACCTGACGCGCAAGGAGCGCCAGGTCGAGGTCTCGACCGCTGGCGTAGGCCTGCCGACCTCGACGGATGGGTCCGCGAACACGATCTGGGCGAACACCATGACGTCCAACGCGGGCACGGCCCTGCACCTGATTAACCTGCGTACGGATGATCAGGACGGCAACGACGAGTATTGGCGTAACGCCGCGAAGCGGATCCTCCCATTCGGCGACACCTCCGTCACCTACCACCTGGAGCAGGGCGAGCAGGTCCCCGGTTCTATCTTTGTTGTCAGCCCTGACGCTGATGGCGGCCGCCCGACGCCGCTCGATTTCACGACGGGCACGGATGAGCAGGGTCGCACGACCATCACGTTCAACGTGGGCTGGCTGTCCTCGTGGGACATGGTGGTCTTCTCCCCCACCAACTCCGCGGGCCGCGCAGATGCCGCACCTCAGGATCCGAACACGTCAGGCAACGCCAATTCGGACAATGCGGGGCTCGTGCCCGCGACGGTCGTCGGCCAGCTGCGCAACGGCCACGGCCAGTGCCTGACCTCCCAGGACCCGAAGGGCGCTGACGGCACCCCCGTGTGGAACAGCAACTGCGCGGAGCGAAACGACGCGCAGACCATCACCTACGAAGATGGACACCTGCACATCGGCGACCGCTGCGTCGACGTGGTGGGCGGCTACACCGACGAGGGCACAGTCGCGCACATGTGGACGTGTTACCCGGGTCTCAACTCCCAGATCTGGGATCGCAATGACTCCGGTCAGCTGGTGAACCGCGCGTCGGGCCTGTGCCTGACGATCCCGGGCGACACCACGCAGGAGAACACGCAGGCGGTCATCTCGCAGTGCTCTGATGCCTCCGCGTCGCAGCGCTGGACGCTCACGAACGTCTCCGGGCACTAATACGCCCACTCCCCGGCACGGGCACAGCCGGGGAGGAGACAGCGCCCCGGTGCGCTGCGCACAAAACTCGGCCCCGACCTCGTCAATTCATGGACGAGGCCGGGGCCGAGTCGCATCCCTAACGTTTAGTTGGTCTTCGTGTTCGTCAGGTGACGTCCGATGTAGCCGATGTAGACCTTGTGGGTCCTCTCCGTATCCGGGTAGTAGTGCATACGCGGCGCATTCTGGTCGCAATGCGTGGGAGCAAAATGCGCCCACATTTCAATGACGCCTCGCGGATCAACCTCAACAGGGACTGCCCTGGTGCGCTCTCTGCGCATCTTCTCGTTTCCCTTGACCGTGTCACTCTCATTCGACCTGTGACGGGAGGCAGAACACGTGCGGTAGCCGGCCGGCGGGTTTGCCAGGTAGTCATGCACGTTCCCACCTGAGAAGTCGCCGGCCTCGCGCGCCCGCATGTAGTCGCGTAGGACCAGAATATAGTTCCAAAACTCTGCGCAATAGCGGCTGCCATTAAGACTGTCAAGCCTCAGGATGTCACCCATCATTCCATCCGGATCACTCAGGACCACGTGTCTGGTCACCGACTCGTAGCGTCCCTGGGTCATCCAATCAAAGAGCTCGGACATGCTCTGCGGGCTATCATCCAGCTGTTCCTCAACGAAATCGCGGTCGCCGTCGTTCGCGTCGGGGTTTTTCAGCTTCCATTCGAGGAAGCGATTCCTCTTACTGAGAGATTCTCTCTCCGCCTGCGCTTCACGCAGCTCACTCTCGAGCTCCCCTTTCTGCACCCGCAGCTCGGCGATTTCCTCGCTGTCGCACGGTGGCTCATTGAGCAGGTCCATCGCCGCAGCGAGATCATCACGTAGCTTGTCACGCTCGGATGACAGCTCCGCGTGCGCCTCATTCATGGCGTCCAGGCCACTGGAGAGTGCGGCGATTCCGCTCTCCAGCTCGGTGTGCGAGCGCGGATTGAAAGTGGGTAGGAAACGGCGAATCAGGCGCCGGAGCGGCTCGTACCATCCCACGTGCCGGGACTGTCCACGCGGCGGCCTCGACTCGGGCGCGACAGCCTCTCCGCTCGCCTCTGGCGCACGGCGCTCGGGCGCGGCATCCTCCGCCTGGATGAGAGCGGCCTTGCCGGGCTCCTCGACCTGCTCCTCCTGCCGCGAGACTGTCGAAAGCGTCTGAGCGACCCGCTGACGCACCTTCTCGTCGAGCAGTTCCACCGACCGCTCCGCCTCACGCAGCGGATAGAACGTCGGCACCGACAGGCGTTTCTTATCCAGGGGCGCCTGGGCTCGTCGAAGCTCCTTGTCGAGCCCGTTTTCCCACAGGTATTCGCAGGGTGTTCGCGCGATGATCGCCGACAGTTCGGGGCGGAATCGCTTGCTTGTCTCGTCGTAACCGCGCAGCAGCGTGCCTGCGGTCAGCACCCTGTGGCGAAGCGTGTCCGTCGGTTCGGCCGGATTGAAGCCGGGAAGGTACGTGCGCAGGCTCCCCTTGGGCATCGCGCACCCCTGCCCGATCCGAGTGCGGAACTCACGGTAGGCGTCGGGGGTGAGAAGGAAGTAGGTGGCACACCCGAGGGAATCCTTCGTGAGGAAGCCGAGGATATCTTTCCACCGATGTTCCGCCGCGCGCGCCCCTGGATCGTTCCCATCCGTGAGCGGAGCGGCAACGACGACAGATGCGCGCCGACGCCCATCACGTATCCACTCAATCAGCTGTTCGACCTGCTGATCGTCAGAGATGGTCTGGAGGGAATCTGACAGCGGCATGCCGCGATCGTGGCAATGCCCCTCGGTGATGAGATCGCGTACCAGACGCGGAGGTTTAGCATCCCACTCGCTCTCGCGCGGAGGGGTAACCTCCACCCACAGAACGTCTCGATAGCGCGATTCCTTCGTCGCGTGCATGGCGAACAGACGCGTCGTCCACTGTGCACCATTATCTCGACGCTCAACCATTTCCAGGAGTTGGCGTTCGTAGTGTTTATCCTCCGACGTCTCCGTCAGCTTGGTCGCGACGACGCTGGATGTTTCGCCCCAGCTGGAGATGAGCTCCCCAAATCGGTAGATCCCCTCCGCATCACATTCCACACCTGCCTTCGCACCTGTCGTCGGGTATTTCTTGTTGACCCACTCGTGAAAGAGGCGGTCGGCGGTCTGCAACGCGCCTTCCTTGCCGTCCAATTCCACAATTGCCCTGTAGCCACGCGCCATCGCATTACTCCCAGTTCGACGTTGATAGAAGCAATATGCGCGCCAGCATACATCTACTGGATAACCACAGTGGCTCAACAAGACTCACTCTTTTGTACTGCGCATCACAAAACTCGGCCCCGACCTCGTCAATTCATGGACGAGGCCGGGGCCGAGTCAGCGTGAGACGGAGCGTCAGGAGCGGGCAACCTCGACGAACGGCGCCTGCACCAGGTTCGACAGCGCCGTGATGTAGGCGCCGATCAGCTTGCGGTTACGACTGTCCTGCATGAGGTTCGGCATGCCCTTCGTCGTGCAGGTGACCTCGACGACGGCGCCCTCCTCATTCACAATGAAACCGGCAACAAGGTTTTCGCCCCAGGACATCATGGTCAGCGGGGTATCGAAAGTAATCACGCGGCCGTTCGGGTCCGCGCCCGTCAGCGTCGCCTTCTTGACCGCCTGCACGGCCTGGGTCGCCGCCGGGAACAGCTGCTCGAACGGCACGTTGAACTGGAACGCCTGCGTCGTGGAACGCATACCCATGAGTGTCTCCTTCAGGATCTCTATTGGCGCAGTCGGCGCACGGGTCACGCGTCGACCGGCGAAGAAGGAAACACACGCACGGACTCGCTTCGATGTGACGAGAAAGAGGAGCTCCTTCTTCTAGCAGACCCAGCGTATCAGGAGTGCGCCCAATCACCTATTTCCATGTGGCCGCGCACCCACATATGCAGCTGCCGGACACCCGACGCGCATGAGGCAGCAGCACACACTCACTCAGGACAGCGGCTCGAAGGGGCTCACCGACACCGAGGGGATCTCCTGGCACACGCGCAGGGTCAGCTGCAGGCTCGTCGCGCCGCTGCCGGCCTCGGACATGATATCGACCAGCTCCGAATCAGCGGGGCTGCATCCGTCGACGCCGTCCGTCGACTCGGCCGTCAGAGTCACGCCCACGCGCCCACCCTGAGCGATCGTGTACACATTGCCAGGGTCTTCGCCCTCGCGAACGGCGGTCGAGAGCACCGAGCCGCCGCTGGAGAAAACAACCTGCGGGAAGCCGTCAATCCAGCACGAGGGACCCTCGTTCGTGAATCCCAGGGAGACGTAGGTCGTGCCGCCCGCCTCCTGCGTGCTATCAATCGCGGGCTGCAGGTTCGACAGGTCGCAGCGCTGATCGTTGTCAGCAACGTTCACTTCGGGGGCCTGGTTACCCTCGTTGGGCACGCCGCTCTGCGGGCCCGCGCCGCTCTGTGCAGGCATACCGCTCTGGGAGGCCGAGGCGCTCGGGGATGCGGACGAGGTCGTGGACCCCTGCTCGGGAGTAGCACCCTTCGGGGAACAGGCAGCAAGCCCCAGGGCGAGAACCGACAGGGAGGTCACGGCAAGAATGCGTCGCGTGTTGATCATGCGCCCATCCTATGAAGCGGCGCGCAGCTCACGCACCGCCACGCCGGGCACCGCTCAGGGGTGACAAGCGGCGCACTCGAGTGAACCACCCGCCGCGCCCCGGCCTCGTCCCCGTTATCGAGCGACCGGCTCGATCTCGACGGGGGCCACGTCCATCTCTTCCAGGGGAACGATGCGGTCCTTGCGCGCCACGTGGTAGCCCCACCAGACAACACCGAAGAGCGGCAGGCCGATATAGGAGGAGGCAACCTCCCACACCTGGCCGTGAAGTACTGCTTCATAGTTCTGGCCGGCCATGACGACCAGGCACATGACGAAAGCGATGATGGGACCGGCCGGGAAGAACGGCGATCGATACGGCAAGTCCTCGGGGCCATCGAGTGCAGCATGCGCGAGGCCGCGTAGAGGCCCGAGTTACCGGCCGACAGAATCGACGTCAGGATGACCGCGTTCATGACGGCGGCCGCCGCACCGATCCCCATGCGCGCAAACACCAGCGTGAACGGCGACTGGGCGACGTTGTTCGCCGAATCATCCGCCGCGCTCAGCAGGCTCGGATCCGTGTACGGCAACAGCGTGCCGATGACCGCAATCGCGCCGATGTAGAAGAACATGATGCGCCAAAAGACCGTGCGGATCGAGCGCGGCACATCCCTGCGCGGGTTCTCGGACTCGCCCGCGGCCACGCCCACCAGCTCGGTGCCCTGGAAGGAGAAGCCCGCGATCATGAAGACCGCGATGACGCCGACGAAACCGTTGTGGAAAGGTGCATCCCCGGTCGTCCAGTTCGACAGGCCCGGAGAGTTGTCGCCCATCACGCCGGCGATCATAAAGACGCCCGACAGGACAAAGATGATGACGATAACGACCTTGATTGCGGCCAGCCAGAATTCGGCCTCGCCGTAGACTCTCGCCGAGAGCGCGTTGAGCCCGACGACGATGATGAGGAAGCCCACCGCCCATAACCACGAGGGCACAGAGGGGAACCAATAGGCCATGACCAGTCCCGATGCCACGAGGTCCGCGGCCACCGTGACCGCCCAGTTGAACCAGTAGTTCCACCCCATCGCGAAACCGAAGGACGGGGAGACGAACTTCGTGGCGAACGTCTGGAAGGAGCCCGCGACTGGCTGGTGCGCGCTCATCTCGCCCAGGGACTGCATGAGGAGCAGCACCATGAGGCCGATCGCCGCGTAGGCGACGAGAGCACCGCCCGGACCGGCGTTCGAGACCGTCCTACCGGAGGCCAGGAACAGGCCCGTGCCGATCGCTCCGCCGATGGCGATCATCTGCATATGGCGCGACGCCAGGCCGCGCTTCAGCGCGGTATTGGAGCGCTCCTGTACATCGGTGGCGATGTCGTCGGGAGTGGGGGTTTCCATGACTGGGTTCCTCATCTGTCGATCGTCGAGTCCCATCTTAGCCCCACAAATGCTTGTGTCGAACTTGGTAGATTCTTTTCTCATTCTTTAATGAGGTCGGGGCCGATTTCCGCTCTTGACACCCCCTTCCCCGCCACCGCCTCGTCGCCCCTCACGCGCCTCACACACACGAGGCGGTTACACTAAACCCACCCACGCCACCGCAGGAGAAACCTATGACACAGTCCCTCATGAGCATCGGCTGGATGCTCCTCGCCCTCGTCCTCTCTGCATCCATCGGCCTCGAACGGCAGATCCGAGGCAAGAGCGCAGGCATCCGCACCCAGGCCATCGTCGGCCTCACTGCCTGCCTCATGATGCTCATCTCCAAGTACGGCTTCTCAGACATCCTCGTCGACGGGATCACCCGCTACGACCCTTCGCGCGTCGCCTCACAGATCGTGTCGGGCATCGGCTTCCTCGGCGCGGGCATCATCCTCACCCGGCACGGGGCAATCCGAGGCCTCACGACCGCTGCGACGATCTGGGAGACCGCCGCTATCGGCATGGCCTGCGGTGCCGGACTGTGGTGGCTTGCCCTCGCGGGAACCGTCCTGCACTTCATCGTCATCGCCCTGCTGACCCCGCTCGTCCAGTTCATCCTCATGCGCACCCACGGGCACAAGGTCACGCTCACCATCCACTACACGCCAGGCCACGGGGTACTCTCGACGTTGCTGGGACAGGTCTCTTCCCTCGGCTGGAACGTCTCAGGCGTATCGACCCGCACGGATTCGTCTGAGCGCGCTACTACCGCTCGATTCACGGCGACGACGCGCCAAGACCTCTCGCGGTCTCTCCTCGTGACCACGCTCGCCGACCTCGACGGCGTCGCGGGCGTCGACATCAGCGAAGACGACGACGAGTAAACGTCCCACATCACACATACGGGAGGGCCCGCGGCGCTTGCCGCGGGCCCTCCCGTTACATTCTCCGAGCGCGTCAGGAACGCGTCCCGAAGGGGTTGTAGGGCTTATCGCCCTGCTGACCCTGGTTGTTGTAGCCCTGCTGACCGTACTGGTTCTGGCCGTACTGCTGCTGACCGTACTGCTGCTGGCCGTACTGACCCTGCGCCGCCTGGGGAGCCTGGAAACCACCCTGCTGCTGAGCACCCGGGTAACCGCCCTGCTGACCATACTGCTGGCCCTGCTGGCCATACTGCTGCTGAGCGTACTGACCCTGCGTGGCCTGCGGAGCCTGGAAGCCACCCTGCTGCTGAGCACCCGGGTAACCGGCCTGCTGGCCCTGCTGGCCGTACTGCTGCTGTCCCTGCTGGTTACCCTGCGGAGCCTGGAAGCCGCCCTGCTGACCCTGCTGACCGTACTGCTGCTGGCCAGGCTGGTTCATGGGTGCCCCGGTGAAAGCGCCACCGAAAGCGTTCGGGTTATTCACCGGCGCGACCTTGCCGTTCTTGAGCTCCAGGAGCAGGATGCCGCCGGACACACCGAGGCAAATCGAGAAGAGGAAGAAGAGAATTCCGCCAATGCTGGGAGTCGCTTCACCGAGAATGCTCAGGAACTGGAGCACGCCCAGCAGGGCGACCACGATCGCGGCGATACCCGAGGACAGGAACGCCCACTTCTGATTCGTGAACCAGTAGGCAGCTCCCAGGCCAAGGACGACCAGCATGAGGAAGATGTGGAAGAAGGCGTAACCGCCCGCCCCGAACATCGAGAAGGAAATGCCGTACACCGACGCGAACGGCAGGACCATCGACACGATCGACAGGACGAAGGACGCCGCCATACCGATGAGCGCGTACGTCGCGCGCACGGAACGGCCCTTCACCTTGCCGGTCTCGTTGACGACAGCGTTCTGGAACTGGTTGAACGCCGTGTTCGCGGCCGCACCGAACTGCTGTGCAGCAGCCTCAAACTGCTGTCCAGTCGAAGCACCCTGCTGAGCGCCCGGAGCCGCGTACGGGGACTGCTGGCCGGTCGGCGCATACCCCTGGGGGCCGCTCTGAGCCGCGTACGGGGACTGCTGGCCCGCCTGCTGGCCGTACTGCGGCTGGGCGTAGCCCTGCTGAGAACCGGTAGCTTGGGCCGGATTCTGGCCGTAGGCAAAAGCCTGCGACGCGGCGTTCTCTTCGGCGGCCGTCTCGGCCGCGGAACGCTCGCCGGATCCTTCAACGATCGTGCGTTCGAGGTCCTCGTCCGAGATCGAAGACGCCGCATCCACGGGCGTCTCCGTCACGGGTGCCACCTGAGGCTCCTCGGAGACCGGCTCGGGTTCAATGACCGGCTGAGCCTCCTCAACCACGGGCGCGGCCTCGGCCTGAGGAGTACCCCACGCATCAGACTGCACGGGCTCAGGCTCAGCAACGGGCGCAGGCTCAACGAACGGCTGAGCCTCCTCGACCACGGGAGCGGCCTCGGCCTGAGGAGCACCCCACGCATCGGACTGCACAGGCTCAACGACCGGCTCGAGTTCAACGACCGGCTCGGGTTCAACGGACGGCTGAGCCTCCTCGACCACGGGAGTAGCTTCGGCCTGCGGAGCACCCCACGCATCAGACTGCACCGGTTCGGGCTCAGCAACAGGCGCAGCTTGTGCCGTCGGCTCGCCGGCCTGGGGGCTGAAGGGGTCAGTCGGCTGTACGGGAGCAGATGCGGGAGCGGGCTGAGCCACGGGGGGCTGCGCGGGAACGACACCTCGGTTGGCTAGCCACTGGGCAAGCGCTGGGTACAGCGACGGGTGCGACGCCACATACGGATGCAGATCCGCACGAGCGGCGGTGATATCGGCGAGATCCTGTGCTGTCAGCGCCGGATTGCTCATGTCTGCAGCGGTGAGCTGCGACAGATCAATAGTGCTCATCTCAATTCCTCTCGCACCCGAAGGCGCAGTTCCTGATGGCGAACATCCAATACTATCGCGTCCAAACGCAAAATAGTCAAGGCGCTTGTCCTTTGAGGATGATCGGACGGTCGTGCTAACGCATTGTCCGGATGAATGTCACATCGTGGCGTATCCTGCCAATCCATTCGGCGCGCGCACTGCGCCCCGGCTATTGCTTTCAGGTCATGCCACTGTCCCCCGGTGTCGGCACCTCGCCGCCCAACCGTCCACTGTCTCAAGCGTCGCACCGGCACTGTCCCGTGGCACCCGACCCTCGCGTTCGAGCATGCCTGAGTGCTGATCTGCTGTTTCTCCTTCCCCTGATGCTCGGAGAGTTCAGCGACCACCCCTCGCTCCAATGCCTCCTTCAGCAGCGCGGGCACCAACCCCTCACGCCGTCATTTCGACCTTGCCAGCATCAAGACGCTGAAACAGCGCATCCAACGCCCCGAGCGACGCAGCTCCTCCACAGCCGCACGCACGCATATCCGGATAGGTAAGGCACATCCGGATAGGTAAGGCACATCCGGATAGCTTATTAACCTATCCGGATGCTCATAACCTATCCACGAAGGAACAAGCCCATCCACATCACCATCCAGCCCCGCCCGATGTGGAGGCGTCATGGAGATCCGAAGGGCACGACCACAGCGCCGATGGGCAACACAAAGACCAGACAACCAAGCCAAGGTGCAGGTCGGCGCAATGAAACATTCACGCAGAGCGAACTGTGTCGTACCCACAAACACCAGTCACCATTCAACGACCAGACCGCGCCGATGTGAAGGTCACGCAAGCCTAACGACACCCATCAACTCCGCGAAGCCGGACAAGGGGGCTTGGCCGCGAGGTGGCGGGGCCTGCCACACTACCAGTGGACACCGCCAGGACCAGAGCTAGGTACAAGTCGCATGCAATTCAAAAACACAAGTGACGTAACACCGCGGACTGACATGAACAGACACCCTATCGGAGGGGAATTGCATGCGGAATTAGGGAACGACCAACAACATACCCGCACACCAGGCACGGCGGACGAGAGGCACCAGGGCCATCACCACACAAATTTCGCACGTAATTTATCTCGGTCACTTTTTAAGATGCGCCAAAAACGTTGCAATTCCAACGATGCAAGTTCAATATTTGAACGAGACAAAGGGGAATTACGTGCGAAATTGCTCAGCATACCCCACGCCCCGACCAAGAAGCGGGCCGCCACCCACGGACACAGCAAGCAACCCAGCCCACACATGCTGAAAAGTCTCTACAAAACCAACACATTTTGTCCACCCTCAAAGTTGGCCCCCAACAACTTTGAACCAGACTTTCTCGCACCGCAAAGCCGAAAGGTCGGGCTCAGACCAACTCTTTTTGTCCTTTAACCC
>QWBZ01001254.1_pt1 | contig 15407 bp, 18 predicted proteins | sample 1972441 | NCBI WGS metagenome assembly QWBZ01 (sample SAMN09866721, study PRJNA288562) | Human oral metagenome isolate term6_saliva, whole genome shotgun sequencing... | isolation source: mouth | host: Homo sapiens | place: USA: California
TGAAGCGGTGCTGCTTCGACATTACTCGGTCACGCGACCCGAGTACGAGCCGTCGCGGGTGTCAACCTTGACGCGGGTGCCTTCCTCCATGAAGAGGGGAACCTGAATCTCGTAGCCGGTCTCGAGGGTCGCAGGCTTGGTGCCGGCGGAGGAGCGATCGCCCTGCAGGCCGGGCTCGGTGTGCGTGATCGTCAGGACGACGGTCGCGGGCAGCTCGACGAAGAGGACGGTGCCGTCGTGCTGGGAGACGATGACGTCCTGGTTCTCGACCATGAAGTTGCGGGCATCGCCCACGGTCTCGGCGGGAACGTTGATCTGCTCGTAGGTGGACTGGTCCATGAAGACGTAGTCGGTGCCATCCTGGTACAGGTAGGTCATGTCGCGACGGTCGACGGTCGCGGTCTCGATCTTCAGGCCCGCATTGAAGGTCTTGTCGACGGTCTTGCCGGACAGGACGTTCTTGATCTTGGTGCGGACGAAGGCCGGGCCCTTGCCGGGCTTGACGTGCTGGAATTCGACAACCTGCCAGAGCTGGCCGTCGATGACCATAACCAGGCCGTTCTTCAGATCATTGGTCGTTGCCACAGGGGTACCTCACTTGTGAAGGAATCAGTAATCAGAGGTCAGTTTACACGCGCGTGCGACCAAATCCGCGACTTCTTGCGGGGTGCGCTCACTCGTATCGACTGTTGCATCGGCCACGGACGCGTACGCCTCCCGTGCTCGATTCATCAGTTGGGTGAGAACAGCGCGGGGTGCGCCCAGGCCCACTGAGCGGGGTGCGCCGAGGCCTTCTCGGCGTGATACCGCGGAAAGATCGGCGCTCAGCTCGATGACAACCGCGCCGTTTGTGCGCGCCCGCTCGATCGACGAGGCAGTGGCTGGGTCGAGTGGCTGAGAGGCACCGAGCGTGACAATGCCCTCGTCGAGACCAAGGAGCCGGTCGGCTTCTTCGCGTGCTGTGGTGGCCAGGCGCGGATCGCGTCCGACCACGAGGGTGCGCATCGACGCACCCAGGCGTGCCTCGACGGCCTCGTCGACCTCGTACAGCGGCAATTCGTAGCGGCGGGAGAGCTCGCGTCCAACGGTGGTTTTGCCGGAGCCAGTCACTCCGATCAACACGATAAGGCTCATGCGCGAATGCCGATCTGAGACGCGGGGGCCTGCAGCTCCTGCGGATCGACGGAGACCGTCCCGGGATTTGCGATGCCGTCGAGGAGGACGAAACGCAGGATTCCGCGTCGTACCTTCTTATCGGAGAGCATGATGTGGGTGAGCTTGTCGAGAGTGCTTCCCTCGTAGCGAGTCGGCAGCCCGACGCGTGAGAAAAGCCGGTCGTGGCGAGAAACGTCGTCAGCGCTGAGCAGCCCTCGGGCTTGGGCCAGGCGCGCCGCGAAGCAGCAGCCGACCGCCACCGCATCGCCGTGGCGCCAGGTGTAGTCGTTCGCGCGCTCGATGGCGTGCGCGAGGGTGTGTCCGTAGTTGAGGATTTCGCGCAGGCCGCCCTCGGTGAGGTCTGCGGACACGACGCGGGCCTTAACTGCGATCGCGCGGGTGGTGATCTCAGCAAGCTGCGGGCTGTTCGATCGCAGAAGCTCGCTCGGTTCCGTATCCTCGACGATGCGCAAAATCTCCGGGTCGGCGATGAAGCCGCACTTAATGACCTCGGCGGCACCGGCCGCCAGATCGGGTGTGGGCAGGCTCTCGAGGAGATCCATATCGGCAACCACGGAGGTTGCCGGATAGAACGAACCAACGAGGTTCTTGCCGATCGATGTGTTGATGCCGGTTTTTCCGCCGACCGCGGCATCCACCATGGCAAGAAGCGTGGTCGGTACGTTGATGAGGGTGATACCTCGCAGCCACGTAGCAGCGACGAAACCGGCCATGTCAGTGGTCGCTCCCCCGCCCATGGCGACGATCGCGTCTTTACGTCCGAGCTGGAGACGACCGCACTCGTCCCACAGGGACGCAACAACCTCGAATGACTTGCCAGCCTCGGCATCGGGGTGGTCGGCAGTTGAGGCCTCGATCCCCTGGTCACGCAGGTACTGCGCCAGGGCCTCGGCTCGGTGAGCGAGAGGACGCGCGTGAATGATGAGCGCCTTCGTCGCGGCCTCGTCGAGGGCCTCGTAGATCGGCTCGAAGCCGAGCCCGTGTCCGACAGTAATAGTCGAGGGGCGTTCTCCAGTGACGCGGATAATCGTGCTCATGCATGCTCCAACTGCTGGGCTATGGCGGTGACGACGTCGTCGACGGGACCAGGCCCTGACTCGACGACGATGGTGGCGACAGACCGGTAGTGAGGCTCGCGCTCGGTGCGCAGCCGCGCGAGCGTCCCGGAGGGATCCTCGGCCAGCAGCGGCCGATGCGTCTTCGAGGCGGTGCGGCGTACGAGCTCGTCATGGGGTGCATCAATGTAGACAACGGTGTGGCCGGCAAGCAGGTCACGAACGGCCGGAGTTGCCGCCGCACCGCCGCCAAGGGAGACAACAGCCTCGTTCGTCAGGGCCTGCGCAACGGCCTCGGTTTCCATTGCGCGGAACGCTGCCTCGCCGTCGGAGGCAAAAATCTCTGCGATACTCCTGTGCTCACGTTCGACGACGAGGGCATCTGTATCGATGTGGCTCACGCCGAGGCGCTCGGCCAGGAGACGCCCAACCTTTGACTTGCCGGCGCCGGGCAGTCCGACGAGGACGACGGGACCTCGGGCGCTCATGCGCGCTCCCCCACGACGCTCAGGTAAGCCTCCAGATTGCGTCGCATCTCTTTCACAGAGCGCCCACCAGCATGTTCGAAGAGCGCGTCAGCGAGAACGAGCGCGACCTCGGCTTCAGCGATCACGGCACCGGGAACGACTTGGCACGTATCGGAACGCTGGTGCAAGCCAACGGCCTCCTCGCCGGTTGCCAGATCCACGCTGCGCAGGGCACGAGGCACGGTTGAAATCGGCTTGAACGCGGCTCGTGCGATGATCGGCGAACCGTTGGAGGTCCCGCCCTCGATCCCACCCGCGTGGTTAGACGTACGAGTCAGGTGGCCGTCGGGTCCGTGCACAATCTCGTCATGGGCCTGCGATCCGAGCAGCGCCGCCTGCGCGAAACCATCGCCGATCTCAACGCCCTTGACGGACTGGATCGACATGAGGCCCGCCGCCAGGCGCGCGTCGAGGCGTTCACGAGCACTCACGTGAGTACCCAGGCCAACGGGAACACCGTAGGCGATAACCTCGGCAACGCCACCGATCGTGTCACCCGCGTGTTTGGCAGCATCGACGGCTGCCTCGAAACGGGCGTTATCGGCCGGGTCGAGCGCGCGCATCGATGCCTCGCAGAGGGCCGCCTCATCGGCGGGCGTAGGAAGAACGCTTGCCGTGGCGCGTTGGCCACCAACGGAGACCACATGGGAGACGAGGCCCACGCCCGCAACCTGATCCAGGAGCGCCTCGGCAAGAACGCCGAGGGCGACACGTGCTGCTGTCTCACGCGCACTCGCACGCTCAAGGACCGGACGGGCCTCGGCCAGATCGTAGGAGAGCATGCCCGGAAGATCCGCATGACCGGGACGAGGCCTCGTCAACGGTCGGTTTCGAGCAATCTCGCGCTCGTCGCCTGTTCCTGCGTCAATCAGCAGGGCGGAAGGATCCACGGGATCCGCGCTCATCACCGTCTCCCACTTCGGCCATTCGGAATTACCGATACGAAGAGCGACAGGAGCGCCGGTGGTGACACCGTGGCGGACACCAGCCAGGATGGACACCTCGTCCGCCTCGAACTTTTGGCGGGCACCACGCCCGTATCCGAGGCGACGGCGTGCCAATGCGCGTCGTAGATCATCCGTCGTCACATGCAACCCTGAAGGAAGCCCCTCAATCGTGGCGATCAGTGCGGGTCCGTGCGATTCTCCGGCGGTCATCCATCTCAGCATGTCTCCCAGTGTCCCACACGCTGCGAGGCTCCTGCCCGGTGGCTCTCACGGGATGAGCGATCAGGACTGAGGCGCGTTATCCCCTGCCGTGGCCGAACCCGGCTCAGTGCCGAGAATATCGATAACAACGCACAGGGTGTCATCGCCCGCGGCGAGGTCCGGCGGGATCGTGATCGCTAGGCGCGAGCCGACTTTTTGATCAACGAGCGCATTCGCAAGGCCCTTCATCGCGGTGTTGAGATTCACCACGGCTGGCACACCCGTTTCCCAGGTGTTGACGCGGACGACGCCGTCGGTCCAACCGAGAACGGTGAACTGAGCGACAACCCGGTCACCCTCGTGAACCTGAACGCCATCGCCCTTCATGAGGGTCTGTGTCGTCACGCCGCCGGGGAGCGTCGCAATATGACTGATGAGTGGCCCCTCCGGGCTCATTTCGACACTCATCGGGCCGACGGTAGCATCGACTGACGTACCGGTGGCGATGGAGGGAAGAATATCGACGACGTCGATTTCCATGGTGTTAGGAGAGCCATCCCCCATGGCGACGGTGCGGAAGGCAAGGATACGCGACCCCTCACGCTTGCCGGTCACCAGCATGGCGAGGTCTGAGCTAATCTGATCCGATCCAACGATCCCGAGGCTCATCTGTGGACGACCGGACTCGGAGAGCATACGTCCGTTTGTCCCATCAAAGGCTGTGATCGAGACGAGGACGGGAGAGCCTTCCGTGATCTCGCGACCGCTGCCTTCTTCGATGACGCGAGCCTTGAAGCCATCGACTTCCAGCGGTGCCTTGATGTCAATTGTCGGTGTGGCCCCCACGCGTCCCGAGACCGCCACACGATCGAACAAGGGAAGCGTCGTCGACTGGGCGCTCGCTTCTGCGCCCGGTACCGTCTCCGTACGCGAAGAGGGGGCAAACACCCACCACGTGAGGCCGCCACCCACGAGGATCAATGTGAGGGCCAGGCCGATACGTAGAAACAACCCACCGCGCGAGGCCCCTTGCGAGCGAGAAGCACGCGCGGCGGCGCGCTGCGATGAGCCTCTCACGCGGCGCGTGGAAGGCGAATCGGGCGATGACGACTCGGTGCTCATGCGGGAATCGTAGGAGACGACGCGTCAATCTGCGCGATGAGGGCATCGACACGTGGGTCCGTCGTAGCCAGCGGGTCCTGCAGTGACAGCGGAATCGTCTGGGATTCGTCGAGGCGCACGTGCACCCAGTCGACGCTCAGATCGGCTCGCGCGTCCTCGGCGGCGGCGATAATACGTCCGCGCAGGGTTGCTCGTGTCGTCGCCGGTGCAACTGTCTGTGCACGGCGAACACCCTCGGCGGTTGTCAGGCGTCGCATGAGCCCCGCACTCTCCATCCGGTCGCGTAGGCCATCCGCCGTGATCTCGGCGTAGGAGAGCTCGAGTCGAGCGACGCGCGGATCTGCGAGCGTGGCACCGCTGCGTGCGCAGTAAGAGGCGAGCAGCTTGTGCTTGATCGCAATGTCGAGCTCGGTGTCGATGCCACTCCAGTCCCCGCTCGCAATCGCGTCGAGGCCCCTGCCCCACAGATCGACGACGTAGGCGCGCAACGGGTCAAGCTCGGAGACAGGAATGCGTGACAAGACACGGTCTCGGATCTCGCGCTGCATGGTGACGGCGGTCGTCATCCTGCCGTTGGCTAGCTCAATGGCTGCCGATCCGCTCAGATCAGCGTTCACCTCGCGAATGGCGCGCATCGGATCGGCGAGCGCCAGATCTTCAATGCGAAGGCCGTCCTCAATTGCGTGGATAAGCAGTTCGGTCATGCCGACCTTGAGGGCTGTAGTGGGCTCTGCGACGTTCGTGTCGCCGACGATCACGTGCATCCGGCGGTATGCACCGGAATCAGCCAATGCCTCGTCACGGGTGTTGATGATCGGGCGCGAGCGCGTCGTCGCGGATGAGACGGCATCCCACATCTGATCGGCACGCTGGGAGAACTGAAGCCGTGGGGTCGCCGTGGCGGTATTGATCCACCCGTTTCCAACCAGGATCTGACGCGTCACGAAGAAGGCGACGAGTGCATCGGCGACCTGGCGGAAGTCGCGGCGACGGTGCAGGAGGTAGTTCTCGTGACAGCCGTAAGAGTTGCCCTGCGAGTCGAGGTTGTTGCGGAAGAGATGCAGACGCAGATCCGTACCAAGCTCGGATAGTGCATTGTCAGCCTGCGTCGCAAGGTCGGCGAGCATGGTAGAACCCGCGCGATCCTGCTCGAGGAGGTCCTCAAGCCGATCACATTCGGCGGTCGCATACTCCGGGTGCGCACCAACATCGAGGTACAGGCGCCCGCCGTTGCGCAGGAAGAGATTCGAGGAACGGCCCTGGTGCAGGAGTGGCTCGAACAGCTGGCGTGCGGCGTGCTCGGCGTCCATCGGCTTGGCGCCGCTGGGCGATGCTGCGGTGAGTCCGTACTCGGTTTCGATGCCGAAAACTCGACGCCTCACCTCACTGGCCACCCTTCTGGACGAAGCCCTGAACGAATGCTTCCGCGTTGGTTTCCAGAACGGAGTCGATTTCGTCGAGGAGAGAGTCGATCGACGAAGTACGGGCCTGGATCTGGCCGCCGACCTCGGTGACGTCGTCCTCGGGGGTGGGGCCGCCTGCGAAAATCTGATTCGACATAGTTCGTTCTTCTTTCTTTCGTCAATTATCGGGTGGACGTGTCGCGTGCATCTGCAATCGGGAAACGGACCAAGTCTCCTTCACCGGGATCGAAGACAAGCGAGGTCCACGAGGCCTTCACAAGATCGCGGCGGTTGGCGACTGCCCATCCTCGCACGTGGGCACGTGTGTTGGTTGGTGCAACGTCGGCAGCGCGTTCGACCTCCGCGTCTGTGACCAGGCGCGTCACCATGCCGGCCTTCGCCAGACGATAGACGAGGCCGTGGCTGGGACGCAGGTCTGACCACTGCAGGTCAATCGCAGCGAGACGAGGATCGCTCCAGTCGAGGTTCGCGCGTTCCTTCTGACGTTTGATGAGCTGGTATTTACCGACCCACTCGACCTCGGTGGCCACGGAGAAGAGATCGGCCCTCATGCGATCCACAACCGACTGCCACAGGGTGAGGATTTCCTGGTCGGCGGCTGTGGGCGTCGTTCCCGTTTCCTCGAAGGTGTCCAGCACGAGGTCCAGGTATACCTGCTGAAGTTCGGCTGCCGTGTAGGCGCCGCCAGCCGTTCCAACCTTGTAGTCGAGATCGGGGTGGTGGGACACGTTCCAGGTCTCTTGGACAGGATCGTCCATGACGAGCGAATCCCAGCGCAGGTCGGTGCCCTGCTCGATCGCCCACAGGACGAGGGAAGTCGTACCAAAACGGAGGAAGGCTGACACATCGAACATGTTGCCATCGCCGCCGATCACGTGGAGGCGACGGAATTGCGCGGGGTTCGCGTGGGGCTCATCGCGCGTATTGACGATCGGGCGGTTGAAGGTCGTCTCGAGGCCGACCTCGTTTTCGACGAAGTCCGCGCGCTGCGACATCTGAAAACCGGGCACCTCGCTCTTCTGCCCGCGTCCCACGCGGCCCGCTCCGCAGATCACCGGGCGGGTCACCATGAAGGGCGTCAGCCCACGGACGATCGCGTCGAGATCGGTGATGCGAGGCATCTGGAAGTTCTCGTGCGTTCCGTAGGCGGCTCCCTTGCCGTCGGTGTTGTTCTTGACGAGGACGATCGGTTCCTCACCCTGTTGCTCCAGGCGTGCCATCACGCGCTGCGCGATCACTTCGCCTGCGCGATCCCACAGCAGAGCATCGCGTGCACCGATCGTCTCCGGGGCGGAGTACTCGGGGTGGGCGTGATCAACGTAGAGCCGTGCGCCGTTCGTCAAGGCGCTCAGAGCCTCCCGATGGTGCGAGGTGGTACGGATCGTCGGTGAGAAGCGAGGGATCAACGGCCGCACGCGACATACGCATGCCGCGCAGATCGTTCAGCGGATCCTCACCCGTATAGTCCCACCGCACGACACCAGCCCCCTGCGCGGGAGTACCCGTGCGGCTGATCTCACCGTAGGTGGTCACGACTGTCGTCGACAGAGCAATCGGATTTGCCCACGCGTCGCCAGGACGGTAGACGCCATACTCGGTCTCGGTACCGATAATGCGTTCGCTGCTCATTTCACTGTTCCAATCGGCTTCACATTCACGATTTCGGGGGCGAGGCCACTCGTGCGGGCCCAATCTTCCGGCGATGACGTGGCGGCAAGCTCCAATGACTCGTTCATCTCTTCATGGACGCCACGCAGAAGGTGCTCCATGCTCAGACCACACGAAGCTCCCGTCAGCGCGTCCTTGATCGCATACTTCTTGGCGCGCTCAACGATCCCGGCAATGAGCGCACCGGACACGAGGTCGGACAGGTAGATGCGCTTGTGGTCGCCATTCACGAGTGTTGCGAGGAAGAGTGCGGTCGTCTCATTGCGTGCGTAGAGCGCATCGACAGCGCGCTGGCTCATCCCCGCCACGGCCTCGTTGATGCCACCGAAACGCTCGATTTCCGAGGCGTGGATGGGCACCTGCGGGGTCAGGTACTTGGAGAAGATGTCGAGTGCTCCCGCGCGGTCAGGACGATCCACACGGATACGCACGTCGAGGCGCCCAGGTCGCAACACCGCGGGATCGATCATGTCCGCGCGGTTGGATGCTCCGATGATCACGACGTTATCGAGCGATTCAACGCCATCCATCTCTGCGAGTAGCTGCGGGACAATCATCGTTTCGACGTCCGAGGATACGCCCGTCCCACGCGTGCGGAACAGCGCCTCCATCTCATCGAAGAAGATAACGACGGGGGTATCGCCAGCCGCAAGGGTGCGCGCGCGAGCGAAGATCGCGCGAATCTGGCGCTCCGTCTCACCGACGAACTTGTTGAGCAGTTCGGGACCCTTGATGGACAGGAAGAACGTCGAGGCTCCCCCTCGCTTGGAGAGCGAGTTAGCAACCGCCTTCGCGATCAGGGTCTTGCCCGATCCCGGAGGACCGTACAGGAGAATACCCTTGGGCGGGCGAAGCCCAAACTGGCGATAGAGCTCGGGGTGGTTGAAAGGCATCTCAATCGAGTCGCGTACCTGCGCGATCTGATCGTCGAGACCGCCGATGTCCTCATACGTGACATCGGGGACCTCGGGGGTCAGCAGCTGCTCGACGTCCTCGCGCACGATGCGTTCAAACGCGATCCCGGCACGTGCATCAACGACGAGGGAGTCGCCAGGTCGAAGATTGCCGTGACGCAGCGGACCGGCAAGCTCGAGGAGAGTCTCAGCACCGCCTTCAGTGGCCACAAGAACACGATCTGTGCCGACCAGTTCGAGGACGGAGACCACCTGTCCACTACGCGGAAAATCATCGGCAGCGACAGCTATCGACGTATCGTCGAGGCGCACCCACTGCCCGTAGGACAGATCCGTCACGTCGAGCTTTGGCGACGCGGCAACGCGCATTCGCTTGCCAGCGCTCACGACCTCGATCTGACGCGACGAAGGGAAAGCACGCACAAAAGTAGCCAGCGTCTGCGGGGGACGCGACACGTCGGCCAGCTCCCCCTGCAGGCGGATCAGCTCGGTGCGCGCCGTTGTCAGCGCACTCGTCAGGCGGCCGTTCTTCTCCTCCAGGGAGATCAGACGCCGCTGCAGGGACTCGCGATCAGTAGCCTCACTCATCGGTCGCGCCCTCGCGTCCTTCCGATGCCCATGTGTCCGCCTGAGCGACGACGTCGCGACGCACCTTGCGCACCTTCTTCTCCGAGTTGACGCGCTGACCGACCTTTTCGAGGCTCCAGTCCTGCTCGTCATCCCACGCGCCTCCCTGGCCCTCGGCGGCCTTCGCCGGCCGCGTCGAACGCTCCTGTGGCGTGACGCCGGGCGCAAGAAGGCGGGTAATAACGAGGAAACCGGTGTGGGCGACCATGCGGTGCTCGGGGCGCACAGCGAGACCATCGAGGTGCCACTCGCGGCGCATATCCTCCCACGCGATCGGATCGGTGAAACGCGCAGACGCACGCAGATCCTCGACGAGGCGAGACATCTGCGTCACGGTTGCGACGTAGCACACGAGGACGCCGCCCGGAATCAGGGCATGCGTGATGGCTTCGATGTTCTCCCAGGGAGCCAGCATGTCGAGGACGATGCGGTCAACGCTGCCAGCCTCAGCCGACCACAGGATCTCGTCAACGTCTCCAACGCGCAAGTCCCACGCAGGATGGCGACGGCCGAACCACAGGTCGACGTTAGCAGCCGCGATGTCGGCGAAGTCCTGGCGACGTTCCACCGAAATGAGATGCCCCTGCGGGCCGACTGCATCGAGAAGTGCCATCGAGAGGGCACCGGAGCCCGCACCAGCCTCGACGACGGTTGCACCTGGGAAAATGTCACCCATGTGGGTGATCACGCCGGCATCCTTCGGGTAGACGACGGCTGCGCCGCGGGGCATTGACATCACATAGTCGACCTGAAGGGGGCGCAGAATCTGGAACTGGCGGCCTTCTTCAGTGACAATCACCTGACCGTCAGGACGGCCAATAACGTCGTTATGGTTAAAGCCACCGCGGTTGGATTGGAAACGACCACCGCTGACGAGGATGACTTGGTGGAAGCGCCCCTTGGGGTCACGAACCTGAACGCGGTCACCCTCGGCAAGCGGGCCTCGGCGGGTGGGCTGACCGAAATCAGTGGCCGATATCGAAGTATTACGTTGAATAGACATTACGTAAAGGATACCGCTAACCACCACCTGCGCCCATGGCAGGACACAGATGACGGTGCCAGGGGTTAGCGTGGTATTCATGACAGACCTGATCGCTCCCTCTCCTGAACCTCGCACGTGGGATCCTGCGCTTTCCGCGTCGCGCGCAAAAGAATACGAGCGCTGCCCGCTGCAGTACCGGCTCCATGTCCTAGACGGGTATCGGGAGCCGGAGACTCGCGCGAAGGCCCTGGGTACGGTCGTCCACGCGGTGCTCGAGGAGCTCTTCGCCCTCGATCCATCCGATCGGACACCGCAGAATGCCCGCGCGCAGGTGGAGCCTCAATACCAGGCATTCGCAGCCAAGAACCCCGAGGTTGCCGCGCTCTTTACAGACGATGCCGACCGACAGGCGTGGCTTGATGATGCCCGCGCGCTCATCGACAGCTATTTCGCGATCGAGCAGCCCCAGTGGATCGCCCCAGCAGCGCGCGAGCAGAGGGTCACCACGACGACCGAGCGCGGTGTGCGTCTGCTCGGCTTTATCGACCGCGTTGATCAAGCTCCGGACGGACGGCTGCGCGTCGTCGACTACAAGACAGGAAAGGCCCCCGGAGCGCGTTACGTAGGAGAGGCGCTCTATCAGATGCGCTTCTATGCTCTTCTGCTCGCACGTACGCAGGTTCTCCCCTCGCGTATGCAGCTCGTGTACCTGCGTGCGGGGCAGGTGATCACGCTGGATCCCACGGCAGACGAGATCCACGATTTCGAGCGCCAGATCGACCGCCTCTGGGACCGTATCGAACACGACATTGAGCATGACTCGTTCACACCACGCAAGAATCCTTTGTGCAACTGGTGTGGCGTGCGCTCGCTGTGTCCGCTGTTTGGTGGAACCACTCCCCCGATGCCGCGCCAACACGCGCAGTGGCTGGCGCGGACTCGGCTAGGCTAGAGGCATGGAACTGAAGCAATGCGGACGCAGCGGGCTCTACCTGTCCGCACTCGGATTGGGCACCCTCACATGGGGACGCGACACCGATGGGCCCGAGGCCCACGACATGCTCAAGGCGTTCGTCGACGCTGGCGGCAACCTCGTCGAGTGCTCCCCAGCACACGGTGATGGCACGGCCGTTGACGTCCTATCGGAAGGATTGTCGAGCATCGGCCGACACCGCGTCGCACTCGTTTGGCGGGGCGCGGTTCGACGCGCCGGAGAAGGCACGTGGGTCAGCGCCGCAGGCCGCGGCGATCTGCTGCGGAGCCTCGACGACGCCCTCGCGAGGCTCGACACGGATTACGTCGATGTGTGGCTCGTCGAGCCGCGCCCCGAAGTCCCGCTTGAGGAGACTCTCGAAGCCGCGACGCTTGCGCACCGCTCCGGCCGAGCCCGCTATATTGGCTTATCACGTGCATCCCACTGGGAGCTTGCAGAGGCTGTCACGCGCGGGATGTTGGGTGCGTGTGCTCCGATGGCTGTTGTCGAGGCCCCCTTTTCGTTGGCGAATGCGTCTGCGTCCCAGACAATCGTCGAGCTGTCGAGCCGAGGCGTCGGCGTCATCGCCGCTTCGGCGTTGGCCGGCGGCGCCCTGACGGGTAAGTATCGTCACACGACTCCCGCTGATTCGCGCGCGGCGTCGCCACATCTGCGTCATATGGTCGAGCCCTACCTGGAGGGTCATCCGAGGACAGTCATCGAGGCGGCCGCTCGCGCTGCGGCAGGGCTGGAACGTTCAACTGGCGATGTCGCACTGGCATGGGTACGCGACTTCCCCGGAGTGAGTTCCGCGCTGGTTGGGCCGCGTACCCTCCGTCAGCTCGATACGCTCCTCGACTATTCGGAGCCGCTGCCAGCACCAATTCGTCAGGTGCTCACCGAGGTCGCCGCGCAGTAGCCTATCCGTCAATGCTGATCCCTGCTGGGCGCGCGGCATCGGTGTCGTAGACGAGAACACGCCGTCATGTGAACTGCAATATGCGGGTGGGGCCCGAACCGCATGGTTCGGGCCCCACCCGTCTATTTGAGCATCCGGGACGCTACTCAGTCGTCAACTTCGATGAAATCGTCATCATCCTCATCGTCGTCGTCATTCCCGAAGTCGGAGTCGTCGTCCTCGTAATCCGAGTCGTCGTCCTCGTAATCCTCATCGGAATCATCGAGGATGTCGAACGGCAACTCGACCCCGAGCTGAGTGAACAGAATGTCGTCGTAGGTGAAGAACGCGTCGCGCAGCGCCAACTCGGCTGCTTCGAGCGCGGCGTCGTCGGCCTCGTCTCCATCGCGGGCGATGTCGAAGTGGTTCTCGAAGGCGTTCAGCAAGCGCGTCAGCGCGCGGCGAGGATCTCCAGTCATGGCACTCATTCTACCGTGAGACGCCGCACTTTATCAGGGAAGGTTGAGCTGCGAACGGATAACGGACACCATGAGATCGGTTCCCTTGATCTCGGCGGTCTGATCGGCACCCAGGATACGGGTCTGGCCGTCTGCGTCGAGCAGCTGGGAAGCTCCCATGTTCGGTCCGAGAGGCAGGATCACCCATTCCTTGGTCGGCTCATACAGGGCGTCAGGTGTCTCGCCCTCGATCTGGGCCGTGATGTTGGCGATGACGACGCGCGCCTGCTGGCGTGCTGCATCAGCGCGCTTAGATTCGCGCACGTCGGTCAGGTCACCCACGGCGTAGACGTTCGGGTGGTCGACGACCTGCATGGTGGCATCCACGCGGATGGTGCCGTTCGGGTTCATGACGGACTCGTAGTCGGAGCCGATTAGGAAGCCCGTGTTAGCGCGTGCGCCGTAGCATTGGAACCACAGGTCCGCCTCGATGACCTCGCCGTTCTTGGTCTGCACCATGAAGTGGCCCAGGTCGCCGACGTTCTGCGGCGGCAGGTAGGCAAGTTCAGAGCCGGTGACGACACGCACGCCGAGCGTGGCCAGCTGCTCGCTGATCTCCAACTCGATGCCGACGGTGCCGCCGCCAACGATCATGACGGAGCGAGCGCGGCTCAGATTCTCGTGCAGCTGCTCGAGGCGCGCCTTGGCAACGGAGGAGCGGTACGAGGAGTACTTAGCCGGGAAGGGGTAGGTGGATCCGGTGGCGAAGACAACGTAGTCGGCTTCGATCGGGTCGTGTCCGAAGACGTGGACTGTCGTGCCGTCGACGCGCGAAACCGTGCCACGCACAACCTCGCCGCGGCTCAGGAGATTCGTGTAGGGCATGAAGATAGCGTGTTCCCAGACGGTATCAACCGCCGCACGCAGCGCGGCCGCGTGGTGGACGAACTGGTCCTTCTGTTCGATGAGAACAACGTCCGCGAGGGGATCGAGCCCCTTAGCGACTGTGACGCCTCCGTAACCTCCGCCGATGACTGCGACGCGTGCCATGTCTTTCCTCCTTATGAGTGGACCGCGTCTATTGTGTCACCTGACGGGCACGAACGCGCGTGGTAGGGACTTTAGTCCGCGTTGAACGGGTCCTCCTAGTCGTCGATCCTGAGTCCACGTGCGATATTCGGCGGGAAGAAGTTGGGGCCCTTGAGGACTTTCCCGTCCTCACGGAGCTTGACAGATCCGTCGGGCATCAGCTTCGACAGGTTCGAGGCCTGCACCTCGGCCAGCACCGAATCCAGATCCATTCCTGATTCAATCGCCATCCCGAAAATAACGTAGACGAGGTCCGCGAGGGCGTCCGCAGCCTCGATAACATCGCGCTGCCCGTCATCAGCGCCAGCGGCCTCGGCGGTTGCCGCCTCGATAATGGCGCGGGCACGCTTGCCGTACACGGCCCCAACGAGTTCAGCGAATTCTTCGGCAATGAGGCTCATGCGCAGGTCAAGGCGATCGTAGGACAGCGTCGGATCGTCGAAGGAACGAATCGGCACGGAGTAGGTGCGGTGGAACTCCATGACGAGATCCATCGGGCTGGGCGCTCCCCCAGTCGTGTTCGAGGCGGTGGCGCTCTGCTCGCTCATGCGTGATCCTTTCGAGATTGTTCCCAGGCGGTGGCCAGGATGTTTGTGAATGCGGTCGTGGTCTGATGTCCATCGACGAGGAACTGGGCATCGAAGACGTAGGTTGGGACGGTGGCGACACCCATGTGCATCGCCATTTGGAAGTCCGAATAGACACGAGAGGCCCACTCTTCGTCTTCAACGGCGAGGGCTGCAAGGTCTGCGGGCATGCCGACGTCCTGGGCACACCCGATAAGGACCTCCGGGTGGGAGATGTCGAGACCCATTTCGAAGTGTGCGCGCATGATTGCCTCAGCGACCTTGAGCTGTAGCGAGGCAGGTCCCGCCACCGTATCCTCGTCAATATCCGCGTCGTGGGCGGCCGCAATGACGCGGTGCGCACGAGATGTCGGCGCGATGATCAGGTCGTCGAAGTCAAAACGAATGCCCTCGCGTGCACCAAGTGCGCGCATGCGTTCGTCGGACTCGCGCACCTCTTCGAGTGTTGTGGCACCTGATTCAACAAGGGCCACCACGCGCGGCTTATCGACGGGGGTGTCGAGTTCGGGATCCAGCAGAAAAGCGTGCAGGTAGACCCCAACCTCGTCACGGCGGCCGAATTGCTCGAGAGCCGCGCGAAGGTGTCGCAGCCCCAAGTAACTCCAGGGATCGCAGGTGTCGAGCCACATATCAATACGCACGGCGCCTCCTCGTCGGTGATATGGAAAACCCCGGAGCCTTTCGGCCCCGGGGCATCTCGTGCGCGGAGGGGGACTTGAACCCCCACCCTCGTAAAATGAGGACTAGCACCTCAAG
>QWBZ01001237.1_pt1 | contig 15392 bp, 8 predicted proteins | sample 1972441 | NCBI WGS metagenome assembly QWBZ01 (sample SAMN09866721, study PRJNA288562) | Human oral metagenome isolate term6_saliva, whole genome shotgun sequencing... | isolation source: mouth | host: Homo sapiens | place: USA: California
CTGTTCATTAGCTAATGAGAATAGCCATTGGCAGACGAGGTGATGATAATGGTAACTTTTATATTAGTTAAGCGAAACGGAAATTTATTAGTTTATCGGTATTATCCCAATGATGAACGATCAAAATCTCCGGGAGAAATTACTGTTGATCTTGATAATCAGTTATTTGAGATTACAGAGTTGGCAGAAGACGATTTTGAGTACGATATTTCGCCTGAAGAAATCAATATCCTTATAAATGCTATAAATGAAGGGAAGCGAGAAAGAGGCGAAACGGATTTAGAAGAGTTGGTAAAAGAATCTGAGCATGGTTGCTTTTTCGGAGATCATGCTGTAAATGGAATTGATGAAGAAATTCGTTCAGGAAAGATACCGGAAAAAGGAATGCGTGCGTGGTATTAAGGGGATATACCTTTATTACATATTGAATGAGTTACTTACACAATAGTATGATGTTAAATAACAATAACCCGTAGGAAGGATACCTACGGGCTAAAGTATCGGATTAATGACAGGGAGATAGTAATAAAAATCTTCGAATTTCATGATTCGCAATGCTACCTATACCTGTTTTTTACATAGTTCGAGGTGTATTCAAAGGCGAATAAATCTTGAAAAATTCTTTATGGAAATGATAGTAAGTGCAGAGAGTCTTCAAATACCGTGCTCTTTAGAGGATATAGATAATTTATATATCTTTAATTGCATGAAAAAGGTGTTAAAAGATATAGAAAATACGACATATTTCCGGAGTTGAGATAGGATGAAGTTACCGAAGAACTACGACAGACGGATGTCTATGAGGAAAAATTTGCCCAAAAATCTAAGCTCTGATTGGTATGTTAAATATAATGGTCATCGTCCGGAAGAATATAATGCGGAGATTCAGATAGTGGTCGATCTCTATCCTTGTATCATATATAGGAGCGAATATATGATGAGGACTGTGCGACTGAAAGAGACTACGACATGATTTCGGTGACAACATACTGATGACAAATATTATATGGAGGTAGCAAGATGATTAAAGAAATAATGCTATACGATATTTTACAAATGAATGCCAGTGATGAAGATAAAAAGAAAATCAGAAACGGAAAAATTGAATTCGAGATGACAGCGGGAAAGAACACCGAATGGGAAGAACCTTATCTTGACAGATGGCTGATGCATGATAAAAAAGATAAATTAGCCGGAACCTGTAAAGATTGCTCCTATTGGGTCAAATACGGTAAACAAGACAATTTTAATATAGGACAATGGGTATTTAGTTTTGTACGGCTGCATAAAGATGATGAGTGGCTTTTTGTTTCGGCTGCGGAAATTAGAAGCATCTCAACAGAACGAGCGGAAACGAGAATATTGATTCAGTATCAGCCTTTTTTCGGAAGACTTGTTATTAAATGCCAAAAGGGGAATGCTCGTGGTAGGTATACATTTCAAATGAAGAAATATATTGAGAAAGCGGCTATCAAGGAGCTTTTGCCGGATCTTTATAATGACGAAGTATTTGAAGGATATGATAATGTCCATTTGTCATATCGTAAATTCAAAGATATGCTCGACGGCAAAATTTTACCTTCTTATTATGAAGCGTTAAGGAAAGTTGCGGGTGTATATTGCTTGACAGATACTAATACCGGGAAACTGTATATCGGTTCGGCAACGGGAGAAGAGGGAGTTGCACAACGGTGGGGAGACTATCTGAATAGTAAACATGGTGGTAATAAAAAACTTAGAGAGCTTTATGACAAAACATGCGATAAAGAATATTTTGAAAAGCACTTTACATTTACGCTGTTGGAACACTTCAACTTGTCCTATGATGCCGATAAAATTCTAAAACGCGAAAAATATTGGAAAGACTGTTTAGATACGATTAAGCACGGATATAATGCGAACTAAAACGTAAATACTAGGTGGTATGCAGCGTACGGAATGTGAAGTTAAAAGGTTGTAGTTAAACGCAGTAGAGAGAGATAAATAATAATCCGTAAGTGAAAAACCTCCCGGTTATCGTGTTGGAGATAAAAAGGAAATTCAGCAAGCATATATAAGGGCGATATATGTTGGGAATGGACTACTGCACGCATAAAATTTTGAGAAATGGTATAATATGTAACGAATATGTACTTAATATTATCGTTTTTATACAATACGATGGGATACGTGTATCCATATGGGGCGGTGCAAAAGTGGAATCCAAGGTATTTAATAATGTTACGGATATAGTTCGAGATGATCTGAGACAAACGATTACAAAAGGAAGTAAGATATCTATTGCGGCAGCTTGTTTCTCTATGTATGCCTATAAAGAGTTAAAGGAACAGCTGGAAACGGTGGATGAATTTCGATTTATTTTTACAGAGCCGACGTTTACGACAGAGAAGGCCGATAGACAGAAGCGCGAGTTCTATATTCCTCGAATGAACAGAGAAAACAGTCTGTACGGTACTGAATTCGAACTGAAACTTCGTAATGAATTGACTCAGAAGTCTATAGCTAAAGAATGTGCTGACTGGATTCGCCGAAAGGCTACGTTTAAATCAAATATAACAGGAAATCATATGACCCCGTTTCTTTCAATCGCCGATAAGGAGAATAAGCTGGCTTATACGCCTATGAAGGGATTTACTACTGTAGATATAGGTTGTGAAAAAGGGAATAATCTTTATAATATAGTAACTCGTTTATCTGCTCCTGCGTCTGAGGCCGAGTCTCATCTGGATACATTTGAAGAGCTGTGGCACAATAAGACAGATTTGCAGACCGTTACGGATACGGTAATCGAAACTATTGCTAATGCGTATAATGAGAACTCTCCGGAGCTGATTTATTTCATGGCTCTTTATCATATATTTAATGAATTTTTAGATGATATTTCAGAAGATGAATTACCGAATGAAGCAACGGGATTTAAGGAAAGTCGCATTTGGAGTATGCTGTATGATTTCCAGAAAGATGCCGTATTGGCGATTATTAATAAATTAGAAAGGTATAACGGTTGTATTCTTGCTGACAGTGTAGGCCTAGGTAAGACTTTTACGGCCTTGGCTGTCATAAAATATTATGAAAACAGGAACAAGAGTGTTTTAGTGCTTTGCCCCAAAAAGCTGGCAGATAACTGGAATACATATAAGGATAACTATGTTAACAACCCGATTGCATCCGATCGTTTGAACTATGACGTATTATTTCATACAGACTTATCCAGAAGCCACGGTTTCTCAAACGGACTTGATCTGAACAGACTGAATTGGGGAAATTATGATCTTGTCGTTATTGATGAATCACATAACTTCCGCAATGGAGCCGCTTTTCAAGAGGCTGAAAATCGTTATGAAACATTGATGAGGAAAATTATTAAGGCCGGTGTTAAGACAAAGGTCTTAATGTTATCGGCTACGCCTGTAAATAATAATTTCACGGACTTAAAGAACCAATTGGCTCTTGCTTATGAAGGGGACACGTCGTTAATCAATGAAAAGTTAGGGACTAAGCGAGATATAGATGAAATATTCAGATCGGCTCAGAAAAATTTTAATATATGGAGCAAGCTGGAGCCTGAAGAAAGAACGACGAATAAATTATTATCCATGCTGAATTTTGATTTTTTTGAGTTACTCGACAGTGTGACTATTGCTCGGTCTCGGAAGCATATTGAAAAATATTACGATACGGCTAAAATCGGCAAGTTTCCTGAACGGAAAAAGCCCATATCCGTTCGTACGGAGCTGACTAACGGACCTGTTGACATTAATTATAATAAAATATATTCACAACTGAGTTCATTGAATTTAAGCGTCTATACACCGACCAACTACATCTTTGAAAGTAAGAGGGACAAGTATGCGGAATTGATAGCTGATAAGGGCGGGAATTTGACGCAACGCGGTCGTGAAGAAGGCATTCGCCAGTTAATGGCTATCAATTTATTAAAAAGATTGGAAAGCTCCGTAAACTCGTTCAGACTTACATTACTAAGAATGGAAGAAGTGATTGATAGTACCCTCAATACGATAAATCAGTTTGAGCGTGACGGACATTCGGAATTATCTGTAGACGATGCTACTGAAGATTGGGATATAGAAGATGCCAATACAGATAATTTAACAGTCGGCACAAAGGTAAAAATCAGCCTGGCTGACATGGATTATAAGAGCTGGCGAGGAGAGCTGAAAGCTGACGCACAAATATTGAAAGAGCTGATACAAAAGCTTGAGAAAATTACGCCTGAATATGACAGTAAGCTGCAAAAACTGTTACAACTCATTGGTAACAAGGTAGAAAATCCTATTAACGGGACAAACAAAAAAGTTATTGTCTTTTCAGCCTTTGCCGATACGGCAGAATATTTATATGAGCATGTAAGCTCATTTATGAAGGATAAATACGGAATTGATACAGCCGTTATTACAGGTACCATTGACGGTAAAACTACAATCAAAGGCCTTACAGGTACATTAAATAATATACTTACGTGTTTTTCCCCCGTTTCTAAAGATAGAAAATTACTGATGCCCGATAGTAAGACTGATATTGATGTTCTCATTGCTACGGATTGTATTTCTGAAGGTCAAAACTTGCAGGACTGTGATTATCTCATCAATTATGATATTCATTGGAATCCGGTGCGTATTATTCAGCGGTTTGGGCGAATCGATCGTATCGGCAGTAGAAATAAGTATATTCAGTTAGTGAATTTTTGGCCTGATTTAAGCTTGGATGAGTATATTAATTTAAAAAGTCGTGTAGAGGCACGCATGAAAGCTTCCATTATGGCCTCAACGGGTGATGATAACCTGATCAGTCCTGAAGAAAAAGGGGATCTTGAATATCGGAAGCAGCAGTTAAAGCGGTTACAAGAAGAAGCTGTAGATATAGAGGCTATGTCTACGGGCGTGTCCATTATGGATTTAGGACTTAATGAATTTAGGCTGGATTTATTAGAGTATGTTAAAGAAAACGGCGATATAGGGAAGAACCCTAAAGGCATGCATGCCGTTGTACCGTCAACGGATGAATTGCCGCAGGGTATTATTTTCGTGCTTAGAAACGTGAATAGCAGTGTAAATATAGACAATCAAAATCGTATTCATCCTTTTTATATGGTGTATATTGATATGGATGGAGAGATTATTTGCAACTATTTGGCACCTAAGAAGTTATTAGATACGGTAAGAAATTTATGCAGAGGAAAAGATAAACCTATACGTGAATTGTATCAGCCTTTTAATGAAGAGACGGATGACGGTAGAAATATGAGTGCCGTGTCGGCACTCCTCAGTGAGACTATAAAATCGATTGTATCTGATAAAGATGAAAGCGAGGTTAACAGTTTGTTTGCTGAAGGCGGTACGACAGCACTTAGATCCCCGGTAAAAGGGTTAAATGATTTTGAACTTATTTGTTTTCTGGTTGTGAAAGACCGGTAGGAGAGATACGATGCTGGGACTACCTAAGACAACAGAAGTGAATAAGCGAATTCCTAAACAAGCCTTGCATAACAATATGCAGCTAACACCGGTGTTAAAGCGGGTGTTGACTGAACAGGTTGACAGTATATATTGGCGAAATAAAATAGCAGATGATACGATGAATTTAGGTAAAGGCAATACCGTTACGGAAATACAAATATTTGAGATTCGGTTAAACTCGTCAAACCTGAATACCGACTTGCTTCGGCAGATAGATAAACAAGTATACTACCATGTTCTTTTTCTATTAGAATATAAGGGTGAATATCAGGCCTGGATTGCTCATAAAGAAAAAGCCCAAACGGGGGATGATGCTTTTAAAGTCCATGATTATTACCATACAGACCGGCTACCTGAAGCGAAATTGCAGCTTAATCTTGAAGGGATGAACCTTGACACTGTATATGAAAATTATGTACGACAAATCGGCGGTAAAGCATTGGAAGCGCAGACGTCAGGTGAATCGTTGGAACATTCTATAGAACGGGATAAAAAAAGACAAAAGCTACAACGCGAGATAACCGTTCTTGAAGGTAAGGTACGTCGGGAAAGGCAATTTAATAAACAAGTAGAGCTGAATAGTAAGTTGAAAAAGTTGAAGAAATTACTTGAGGATCTTTAAGAGAATCGGAGGATAGGTAATATGGCTGATTCAGAATATACAACTTCAGCATCGCACGACGAAAAAGGTGAAAGTAATGTTAATGATGCGTTTGATTTTGAGTATAGAGACTTAACTCCGACAGATAAGGCCGAGGGGTGTGAAACCTATATTGAGGCGTTGGAATGGGCTTTGCACAATCCTAAAATAAAGAATATCGCTTTGGCGGGGCCGTATGGATCGGGAAAGAGCAGTATAATTGAAACTTTTATTAAATATAGAGAAGCTCAAGAGAAAACAAAATCTTTTTGGAAAAAAACTTTGGCATGGATAAGCTGTAAATGTTCGAATAAAAAGAAGAATTTTATACTTAAACTTTCCATGGCTACTTTTTTGAGTGGAATAACATTAGCGCATGCACAAGAAAATAAGGGGGACGATATATCTGAAGATAAGACCAGTACGAGTATCGGTGGGGAGAAAATCAGGATTCCTATTGATGAAGTTGAAAGAGGGATTTTAAAGCAACTATTTTATAAAGTACATCCTCGTAAATTACCGCAAAGTCGATACAGAAGACTTTTTAAGATGGATTTTTGGTGCAGTGTCGCAAAAACTTGGGGCGGACTTTTGTTTCTATGGATGATTATTTCTGTATTCAATCCCTTAATCGGTACATACATTGTGGAAGACATAGACCTTGAATGGCAGTTTATATATAGATCCATTGGTAGATCTTGGGTATATTCGGACTTGGTGAACATTATTTGCGGTGTAGCTTTATTATTCGTGGTGTCGGTAATTGCCGTATATATATATCGTAAATTTCTCTCTAAAGTTTCTATAAAAGAAATTAAACTGTTATCAGATGTGGCAGCCAGCTGTGATAATGAAAATCTGGATTCTATCTTTAATAAGAATCTGGATGAAATTATTTACTTTTTTGAAGAGACTGGTTATAGATGCGTAATTTTTGAAGATCTGGATCGATTTGATGACCCCAAAGTTTTTATTCATTTGCGTGAACTGAATAATCTTTTGAATGCATCTTATATTATTAAAGATGGACCTATCGTTTTTATATATGCAGTTAGAGACGATATTTTTGAAGCTGTCGATCGAACGAAATTTTTTGACTTTGTAATCCCTGTTGTTCCGGTAATAACAGCGACAAATTCAGGTGAAATATTAAATAAAATTCTCAAGGGAATAAAAAATAGTAAAGTGAAAAGCGATATTTCAGAAGAGTTTCTTTTAGATATATCCCCTTATATTTCAGATATGAGAATGCTTCAAAATATTTGTAACGAATTTGCCATGTATAAGAAGACATTGAAAGCACTAACTTTATCAGATAAAAAGATGTTGGCAATAATAGTATTTAAGAATCTTTGCCCGAGGGAATTTTCGGAAGTCCAAAATGAAGGGGGATTAATAAAAGCGGCTTTTGATTGTAAAACTAAGTTTATAGATAATTATTTAACGTATATTAAAAAAAATAAAGATAATTTTATAGAATCACTAAAGTGTTTTAAATATGAAATGCTGGGCACACTGATGGGCGGAATGTATTATTTTCAAGGATTTGAAAATAATGATTCCGAGTCTACAATTGTTTCGGCGGAAGAGTTCATGGAACATGATTATGATTTAAAGAAATTAACTGGAATGAAAGATATAAAGATCAAATATTATGAAAAGAGTCATGGGGAGACTTCTGATCCAGTTACTTCTGAGATATTGTGTAATTTTGTCGAACAATGGAAAACACTAAAACGTGATGAAGAAATTAGTATACAGAAAGTACCAGGCAGGCATGTAGAAGTCAAGGATAAGAAAGCAATTCTGCTAGGTTCTTCTCTAGCCGAGATTATTGAGGCCTATTCTGAAAAAAGTATATTTGATGGAGAGCTGTTAAAAAATAAGGTGCTTGTATTTTTTTTGCGTAGAGGATATATAGATGAAACGTATAAAAATTATATCAATTATTTTAAAGAGGGAAGTATTACAGCTGACGATATGAATTTTGTTCTTTCAGACGAGAAGACTGATAGTTGGGAATTTATCAATGAATTTATAGATGAGACTGCATATAAAGATAAGTTTATAGGTTTATTAACACAGTCTTGGAAAGGAATGTGGTCGTACATTTCGCGGAAACCTCTTACATATGATCGACAAATATTATATTTAAAGGCTATGTTAAATGGAGCTGATCGATATTTTATAGAAGAGCAAAATATTGATGGATGTTTAGTCAATTATTTTGTACAGAATAAGGATATTCTCAGTAAATTAGCCGATGCTAATGAGCTCAATATAAAAGCTGTTATTGTAAATTTAAGGGTTAAATTCACGAGTCTTGAAATTGAGGGAGTTTCACCACGTGTTTTAGATACCGTTTTTGATGAAAACTGTTATGCTATTAATGACGAAATGTGTAGGACTATAGTTGAGTGGAGAGATAGTGAATTAGTTGAACAATTTGATAGAAAGCCGTATACAACTCTTCGTGAATTGGACTATAATCGGATGATTGAGTATATTCAAGACAATTTATCAACTTTTGTTCAAGAAATCATTTTGAAACACGATGTAGTTTGCGATTTGCCACCTGATGTGGTGGACATGATAGAACGATTAGTTGATAATAAAGAGCTTCAGCATCAAGTATTATGTAAGGAGAAATTCCGATTAACTGATATTGAAGATTGTGTAGGAGATAAGATTCGAGACGAAAGTGAGAAATGGGAGTCCGTATGGAAGTCTCTGCTAAACAATAATAAAGTAGCAGTCACTTGGAAGAACATTGTCACTTATTGGGAAGTATATGGGTTAAATGAAGTGTTACAAAAATATATTTCATACCATGCTCAAACGCTGTCTGTCGAAAATGTATTATCAGTGCCGGATGACTTTATAAAAACATTTATCGTGCAGGATTCTGAAATAGAGACTAAAAAACGGCTTCTTCCTATATTACCTATGAAAGAGTTTAATATTGATATTCAGGACGTTAACGAAGAAACATTGATGCTCTTAATAGATATCCATTATTTTAAATTTGATGTTGAAATGTACAGGCAGGTTTATTCCGTGTCAGAGAATTTATCCATAGAGTTCGTCTTAAAAAATGAGTCTGACTATATGAATGTAGAATCTGACATAACAATGTCAGAGCCTCTTTTTGAAAAGCTAATGTCAAGTGATTTCAGCATTGAGAATAAAAAACGGTTATTTTCAAAGTATGCTGTGGAGAATATGACAGAGACCATCGCATTGAGCATGACGGTGCTGGGATTACCTGTAACAGAAGATGTGTTTTCCGTAGCTTGGCAGTGTGTTAATAATTCGAAAAAAAACAAACTATTATTTGATAATTGCAATGTGTTAAGTGGTGCCGATTTCGAAAAATATTTTAGCGAAATGGAGGGCCCGTATAAGGACCTATCAGATAGAACACGGCAACATGCAGTTAAAATGAAAAGAAATGCCGAAACTGAACGTCTTGCTCAACGGTTGCAAGAAATCGGGTATATTACGAGCTATGAATTTTATGGGGAAGAAGAATTAAAATTTCGAGTAAAGAAAATAAAGTAGGAGAAATGGCATGGATAAGATGAAGATGGAGTCTATAGATATGACTCAAGTAAATATTGAAAAAATTGGAGCTCTGTTTCCTAATTGTATTACGGAGACTCGAGATGAAAACGGAGAGCTGAAAAAAGCCGTTAACTTTGAAATGTTAAAACAAATGCTTTCGCCTGAGACTCTTGCGGGGGATGAGGCTTATGAGTTTACATGGGTAGGCAAGAAAGCATCTATCGTAGAAGCCAATAAGCCTATTCGTAAAACACTACGACCTTGCCCGGAAGAAAGTGTAAACTGGGATTCAACGGAAAATCTTTACATTGAAGGCGATAATTTGGAGGTCTTAAAACTTCTGCAAGAAAGCTATCTGGGTAAGGTAAAGGTGATATATATTGATCCACCGTATAATACGGGGCGTAATTTAATTTATAAAAATAACTTTTCTCAGTCTGAAAAAGAGTTTTTAGAGAACTCAGGATTTCATGATAATGAACATAATAAATTTTTTGTAAATACAAAGAGTAATGGTAGATTTCATTCAGACTGGTGCTCGATGTTGTATTCACGATTGCTTTTGGCAAGAAACTTATTATCATCTAATGGAGTTATTATCTTAACAATTGATGATAGTGAAATAGAAAATATAACCGCTATAATGAATGAGGTGTTTGGTGAAGAGAATAATTTGGCAACAATTATTATTAAGAACAACCCCTCAGGTCGTTCAACGGTGACAGGTATCTCTATCTCACATGAGTATGCCTTAATTTATGGTAACAATAGTGGTGTTAAGCTAGGAAGATTACCTAGAAATCAGAAACAAATTTCAAGATATAAGGAATGGGATGAAATTGGTAAGTTTGAGTGGGTGAATTTTAGGAAACATGGAGGATATAAAGAGGATGCGCCGACTATGTATTATCCTATTTTTATAAAAAAGGATAGTTCATCTTTTAGAATTCCCCGATTATTTTGGAACAGTGAAACCAAAGAATATGATATTTTAGACATATTAAGAGATGATGAATTTACTTTGTATCCTATTGATGAAAATGGAAGACTTAGGAGATGGAAATGGGGACTTGAAAGAGCCATTTCTAGTCTATCTGAAATGGCTGTTAGAATGGATAAGAATAAAAAGCCGGCGGTTTATATTAAGTCCAGAATGAAAGAGGAAGGGATGTTGCCTCTTACTGTGTGGGATGACACTAAATATTCCTCAACTGAGTATGGTACTAATTGTTTAACTGATTTAATGGGCAAAAAATGCTTTGATTATCCTAAATCGATATATGCAGTTATAGATTGCCTAAGGATAGGTAATTCTGAAAAGGATGATGTAATTTTAGATTTTTTTTCGGGCTCAGCGACCACAGCTCATGCCGTTATGCAACTTAATACGGAAGATGGTGGGCATAGGAAATTTATTATGGTACAGTTGCCTGAAATAACAGATGAGAAGAACGAAGCATACAAAGCTGGATTTAAAAATATTTGTGAAATCGGCAAGGAGCGTATTCGTCGGGCCGGAAAGAAGATTGTTGAAGAACATCCTGAAATTGCTGATAGTCTTGACATCGGTTTTCGAGTACTCAAGTTGGATGATAGCAATATGAATGATGTGTACTATAATCCTTCTGAATATTCGCAAGATTTGTTGTCACGTATGGAATCCAATGTGAAGGAAGATCGCACGGACTTGGATCTTCTTTTCGGTTGTTTGTTGGAATGGGGCCTGCCTTTGTCTTTGCCGTATAATTCGAAAAAAATAGAAGGATGTACAGTTCATAATTATAATGACGGTGACTTGATTGCTTGCTTTGATGAGGAAGTGCCTGATGGTGTTATTAAGGAAATTGCAAAACAAAAGCCGCTTCGTGCCGTTTTTCGAGACAGTAGTTTTGCCGACAGTCCGTCTAAGATAAACGTAGGAGAAATTTTTAAATTACTGTCGCCCGACACACGGGTAAAGGTTATATAGGAGACATTAGGGTGAGATTACAGTTTAAGCATCAGAAATTTCAGGCCGATGCGGCAAGAGCTGTCGTAGATGTTTTTGCCGGACAGCCGTATATGACGCCCTCGTATATGATAGACAGCGGTTTAGGTGAGTATGCGGCCTTATTGCCCGCGGACCAGGAGTTTACCGGCTGGGGCAATCATCGAATTGTACCGCAATTGGATAATCAGCGCATCTTGGAACAGATCCAAAACATACAGCGAGAGAATCAGATCAGACCGTCCGACAAGCTGGAAGGGTACTACAACCTGACCATCGAAATGGAAACGGGTGTGGGCAAAACATATACATACATTAAGACTATGTATGAGCTCAATCAGAATTACGGATGGAGTAAATTTATTGTTGTCGTACCGAGTATTGCCATTCGTGAAGGCGTTTATAAGACATTCCAAGTGACGCAGGAACATTTTGCAGAAGAGTACGGTAAAAAAATACGTTTCTTTATTTATAACTCGGCTCAATTGACTGAAATTGACCGATTCGCCTCCGATAACTCCATTAATGTCATGATTATCAATTCTCAGGCGTTTAATGCCAAGGGAAAAGATGCTCGGCGTATTTACATGAAATTGGATGAATTCCGGTCACGACGTCCCATTGATATTATTGCCAAGACCAATCCTATTGTGATTATTGACGAACCGCAGTCAGTAGAAGGGAAGAAGACGAAAGAAGGGTTGAAAGCCTTTAATCCTCTAATGACCCTTCGATACTCGGCAACACATAAGAGCGACAGTCTGTACAACATGGTATATCGATTGGATGCTATGGAAGCGTATAACAAACGACTTGTAAAAAAGATCGCCGTCAAGGGGATTACCGAATCGGGTAGTACGTCGACGGAGAGCTACGTATATTTAGAGAGCATTAATCTATCAAAAAAGGCGCCTACGGCCACATTACAATTTGAAGTCAAGGGGGCATCGGGCGTCCGTAAAGTCACGCGAATCGTGTCTGAAGGATATAATTTATATGACAACTCCAATCAAATGGAAGAGTATAAACAAGGGTTCGTCGTATCTCGTATTGACGGACGAGACAACTCTGTAGAGTTTCTCAACGGTATTAAAATTTATGCCGGCGATGTGGTAGGCAATGTAAATGAGGAACAAATTCGCCGCATCCAAATCAGAGAGACTATTCTTTCTCATATAGAAAGAGAACGGGAATTATTTGCCGAAGGGATTAAAGTTCTATCTCTGTTTTTTATTGATGAAGTTGCTAAATACAGGCAATACAATGAGGAAGGAGAAGCAGTAAACGGTATTTATGCCGATATGTTTGAAGAAGAATACAAGGATATTGTAGGGCATTTGCAAACTAAGTTCGGTGAAGACGAGTATTTGAAGTATTTAGATTCCCTTTCGGCCGAGGACACTCATGCGGGATACTTTTCTATCGATAAGAAGGGTAAAATGATTGATTCCAAAATAGTAGGGCGCAAGGAAACGACAACGGATGATATTGATGCGTATGACCTTATTATGAAGAATAAGGAACTTCTGCTTGATAGAGACCCGAAGAAATCGCCTGTCCGCTTCATCTTTTCCCATTCAGCCTTGCGTGAGGGTTGGGATAATCCGAATGTATTTCAGATTTGTACTTTAAAACAGAGTGGTAGCGATATTCGGAAGCGTCAGGAAGTGGGCCGCGGTCTTCGTCTTTGTGTCAATCAGGACGGAGAGCGGATGGATGAGAATGTATTAGGGAAAAACGTACATAATATCAATGTCCTTACGGTTATTGCCAGTGAAAGTTATGATACCTTTGCCAAGGGGCTTCAGAGTGAAATTGCCGAGGCCGTTGTTGATAGACCGAGAGCGGTTACGGCCGATTTATTTGTAGGTAGGACTGTTAGAGATGAAGAGGGACATAAGATTACTATTGATGTGGAAATGGCCGGAGCCATCCACTATGATTTCATTTCTAACGGATATGTTGATCGAAAAGGAAAGCTTACGGATACGTATTATACGGATAAGGCTAACGGTGAGATAAAGGTCGCCGAAGAATTTAGAGGCTATGAGGCTGATTTTATAGGTATTGTCGATTCCGTTTACGACAGCAGGCTCATGCAACCTGAGGATGCACGAAGCAGCAATGTGGAACTGCAGGTAGACGAAGATAAGCTGGCCATGCCCGAATTTAAGGCTTTATGGTCCAAAATTAATTCTAAATCCGTGTATGTCGTAGATTTCGATACGAAAGAACTAGTGCAAAAAGCGATTATTTCTTTGGATGCCCATCTTCACATTGCCAAGGTTCTGATTCGTGTCGAACAGGGAAGCATGAAGGAAGAGATTCAGTCTAAGGCGGAACTGGAAGCCGGTCGGGTAATTATGAAGGATCAGTCAAAAACATATGCGGCAGCGACTGTATCGGAATCGGGCTTGAAGTATGATTTGGTGGGTAAGTTGGTTGACGAGACGGGGCTTACTAGAAAGGCGGTCATTCAAATCTTACAAGGCATTCGTCCGGGTACCTTTGATCAGTTTAAATACAACCCTGAGGAGTTTATTCTTAAGGCGGGACAACTTATTAATAACGAAAAAGCGACGGCCATTGTAGAACATATAACTTATAATGTTATGGATGAAAACTACGGGACGGAAGTATTTACGGATCCGACTATTAAGGGGCGGTTGGATACCAATGCCATGAAGGTTGAAAAGCATTTGTATGACCACCTTGTTTATGACTCAACCAATGAACGGGAGTTTGCCACGGAGCTTGATAAGAACCGTGACGTAGCCGTATACGTGAAACTTCCCGACGGTTTTTATATTTCTACGCCGGTAGGTCATTATAATCCGGACTGGGCCATTGCTTTCTATGAAGGAGCCGTCAAGCACATATACTTTGTAGCGGAAACTAAGGGGTCTATGGATTCTATGCAATTGAGAGAAATCGAGTCATCTAAAATTCACTGTGCCAAAGAACATTTTAAAGCTATTAGTAACAACGAAGTTATTTATGATGTCGTTGACAGTTACAAATCATTGCTGAATATTGTAATGAAATAAAAAACGGCTGAATCGGTCGTAAGCAGCAATAAAAGGTGGCGAGTCCCTCGGTAGTATCGGGAACTCGCCATTATGTATAAGTCGGGTATGTCGGAGAATAATCTGAGTATGCTTATACATTAGTGCAAAAGCCATCCTTCCTTTACGGCTACTTCGCAAGGGCTTTATAATGAATTAAAGACATGAGTATGAAGTGAGGCGACAGTTATGACGCAGGATGAACGGTTGAATTTTTTAATAGAGGCTTTTAAGGCTGAGGCCAAGGAATATGAAAAGCTCTGTGTACCGGCAGACAGGGACGGAAAACGGCAATTGTTGCGAGGTCTCATGAATGTCCGCATGCCCGGGCCCATGAGTGCTGAAGTATTGGCTGTCCAAGATGCGTATTTGCGTGAGCGGGCTGAGGAGAAGGGAGTTGTTCGTCTTGACGACATTCCCGTCATTCGTGACGGTTTGTCCGTTTGGCAAGGTGATATAACGCGGCTTGCCGTCGATGCGATTGTCAATGCAGCCAATTCGGCTATGCTCGGTTGTTTTGTGCCGGGCCATAATTGTATTGACAACTGCATTCAAACTTATGCAGGGGTTCAAATGCGGGCAGAATGTGACAGGCAAATGAGGCTAATGAAGGAAAAATTCGGGAGAAACTATGTACAACCGACATCGATTCCCATGCT
>QWBZ01001747.1_pt1 | contig 15307 bp, 15 predicted proteins | sample 1972441 | NCBI WGS metagenome assembly QWBZ01 (sample SAMN09866721, study PRJNA288562) | Human oral metagenome isolate term6_saliva, whole genome shotgun sequencing... | isolation source: mouth | host: Homo sapiens | place: USA: California
GCCGACCCCCGGCTCCCCGGCCTACGCCGACCTGCTGTCCTCGCGCGAGTCCGCCTACCAGGAATGGGCCAAGCCCTACTTCCAGAACTACGACCGTGAGCGCGCCGCCCTCGGCGCACCCGGCTCCGACCCGCGCGTTGAGGAGCTCAACGAGCGCACCCTCGCCGAGGTTCGCGCCAAGGCCAAGAAGCAGCACGTCGCCTCCGACTTCCCCGCCTCCATGACCCCCGGCGAAATCGTCACCGTCTACCGCAACCTCGCCAGCCAGTCCTGGACGACCCTGCCCGACGAGCAGTGGATGCACGGCCTGACCCTCGCCGTCGAAAAGCGCCTCGCCAAGCAGGAAGCCTCCGCCCAGCGTGCCGAACTGCAAAAGAAGCAGCGCGAGCGCCGCACCGCCGAGCGTGAGGCCGCCAAGGCCTCGTCCGAGGCCCCCTCCGAGTCCGAGGAATCCGCGCCCTCGCACAGCTCCCTGAGCGCCGACGAGATCGAACGCCGCCGCGTCGAACGCCGCAAGGCCCGCCGCCGCTCCGGCAAGAAGCGCTGACCCCTTTAGATTCACGGTCCCAGAACCCCAGCGGGTACCCTGGACACCAGCAAGACCCCATTCCCCACCACGGAGGACCCGTCATGAGTGACGACAACGCAGGCAAGCTCACCCGCCTCGAAGAAGAAGGCGAAATCGCCGCCGACTACCTGGAAGAACTGCTCGACATCGCCGACCTCGACGGCGACATCGAGATCGACGTCGAAAACGGCCGCGCATCCGTCGAGATCGTCGCCGACGACCCCGAGGCGCTCGACCGCCTCGTCGGCGACGACGGCGAGGTCCTGGATGCCCTCCAGGAACTGACCCGCCTGGCCGTCCAAACCGAGACCGGCGAACGCTCCCGCCTCATGCTTGACATCGCCGGCTTCCGCGCTGAACGCAAGGAAGAGCTGCAGGACATCACGCGCGAGGCCATCGCCCGCGTGCGCTCCACCGGCGAAGCCGTCAAGCTCGACGCCATGAATCCCTTCGAGCGCAAGGTCTGCCACGACGTCGTCGCCGAAGAGGGCCTGACCTCCGAGTCCGAAGGCGCCGAACCCCACCGCCGCGTCGTCATCCTCCCCGAGGAATCCGACGGTGAGTGAGAACCCGAACGGGACGGGTAGGGGTCGCCAGGTAGGCGACCCCTTCGTCCCAGAAGAGCCCACCCAGGCGGTCCGCGACTTCTTTGGCCACGCCTTTTCCGACGTCGCCGAATACGCGCGCATGCTCGAGGAGGAAGGCGAGCTGCGCGGCCTGCTGGGCCCGCGCGACATGGAGCGCATCTGGTCGCGCCACATCGTCAACTCCGCGGCCGTCCTCGACTTCATGCCGCGTCGTGAAGGACAGGAAGTCTTGGACGTCGGCTCCGGTTCCGGCCTGCCCGGCATCGTCATCGCCGCATGCCGCCCCGACCTGCACGTTCACCTGGCCGAGCCCATGGTGCGCCGCGTCGAGTGGCTCGAAGATGTCGTTGAAGGCCTGGGCCTGGACAACGTGACAATCCACCAGGCGCGCGCCGAGGAACTGCGCGGCAAAGGCAAGGCGGATGTGGTCACCGCCCGCGCCGTCGCCAACATGAGCAAGCTCGTGCGCATGACCTCCAAGCTCATCGCTCCCGGCGGCTCGCTCGTCGCCCTCAAGGGCCGCCGCGCCCCCATCGAGGTCGAGGAAGCGTCGATGGAACTGCGTCGTCACCACTTGCGCGCCACCATCCACGAGGTGCCCTCCATCATGGAGGACGAGTCCACCTACGTTGTGGTCTGTACGCGCATCAAGTAACACGCATCTCCGGCTGTGAGCCGGGTAGGGGCGCCACGGCTGAGGCCGCGGCGCCCCTTCGTGTGTGTTGGGGGTGTTGGGGGTGTTGGGGTGGCTTGCGGTTACTTCGGGTCGCTTGGGAAGATTTTGTGTGCGGCTTTTGGACTGGCGTGGGGGTGCTTTGGTGCTGGCTTTGGTGCTGGCTTTGGTGGGGCTGGGGCTTGTGTCGTGATTCCGTGCCTACGTTCCTATGCGTGCTGGCCTTGCTTGGGCTCTGTGGGGGGAATTGCTACCATAGGCGCTGCTTTGCGGCGTGTCGCCGGCGTGTCGGGGGTCTATGGTCGCAAAACCCCCCGCGTGGTTGCTCGGAAGGGCAAGCGTCGCGTGCTCTTTAGGTGGCTGTGTTGGTCGTGTTCGGCATGTCTTCGTGTGTTTGTTGTGGTGGTGTGGCTTGTTTTTGTTGGTGGCTTGGGGGGAATTGCTACCATAGGCGCTGCGTTGCGGCGTGTCGCCGGCGTGTCGGGGGTCTATGGTTGCAAAACCCCCCGTGGTTGCTTGGAAGGGCCAGCGTCGCGTGCCCGTGGAGGGGTATATGGTTGTAAATCTCCCGTGTGGTTGCTTAAAGTGCAGTCGACCTCGGTGGTATGCGGGTGACATGGGGTTTTTGGGGTGTAGTGGACGACGGTTTGGGCGCGCTGGTTCGTGGCGAGGCGTTTTCTGCGCGGCGGCGTGTCGGGTACCTCGGGCCTCAGTGCGTGCTGCCGGGATGATCGAGCCCACTGTCGGCGCTTTCTGCGGGGCGGCGCGGGAGGGAGACACATCTTGGTGTGTGTTGGTGACGTATTTCTGTGCTGTGGCAGGGAAGGTGCTGCCGCGTATGGTCAGGTTGTTCTGCGGCGGGATAGGTTGGGTATCGTGTGCTCGTGTGCTCGTGTGCTCGTGTGCTCGTGTGCTCGTGTGCTCGTGTGCTCGTGTGCTCGTTGGGACCATCGACCGCACTGTCGGAGCGGGAGTCCCGAAGCAGCCTTTCCCCAAGCGCCGAAAGTGTTCACGTCGGCGCCATACACGTCGGGCGGTGCGTCTTGGCAGCCGCGTTCATGCGTTGTGGTGTTGTCGTAGTCTCGTTCGTCCGTCGACCAGAGCAAGCGATGAATATTTCAAGAATTGAATAGTATTCGAAGCGGCATCGACGTCGCTCACCTCACGGCAGTAAAACGTTTGAATGTGACTGAGGCTACGAACGGCTATTGTTTCGTCGTTTTGCTCTGCGCCTCGTGCTCCGGGTGCATCTGATCGACGGATGATGCTGCGCTCTTCATCGCCAGGAGAATCGATCCTACAGAACAACACTTTTGCCGTTTGACGGATTACTTCGGCAATCCTGTGTCCATTCCTGCATCGCGGGATTTCGATGCAGGAAGTGCCGGTGGAGGCCCGTAGACTATAGGCAGTAGCTAGGAAGGTGTCACGTGACTGTAGAAAACACCCCTCTGTCCTCTCAGATCGAACGCAATATCGCCGATTTGCAGATGCTCGCGCACGCTGAGTTTCGCAAGCCGCCGTCGACGCGCATCATCGCGATCGCCAATCAGAAGGGCGGGGTCGGCAAGACAACCTCGGCCGTCAATCTCGCCGCAGGCCTCGCGCTGGGCGGTCTGTCGGTGCTTGTCATCGATGCCGACGCGCAGGGTAACGCCTCGAGCGCTCTCGGCGTCGAGCACCCCGCGGGAACACCGTCGACGTACGACGTGATGATCGGGGGAGCGGAGCTCGCGGACGTCCTACAGCCTTGCCCGGACATTGACGGCATTCTTGTGTGCCCTGCGACGATCGACCTGTCCGGCGCCGAAATTGAACTCGTGGACGTCCCGGACCGCGAGGCCCGCCTCAAGACTGCGCTTCGAGCGTACGTCTCGGAGCACCCCGAGATCGACGTAATCCTCATTGATTGCCCTCCGTCCCTCGGGCTCGTGACGCTCAACGTGATGGTTGCTGCCGACGAGGTGTTGATTCCCATTCAGGCTGAGTACTACGCTCTCGAGGGCCTGAGCCAGCTGTGGAATACGGTCGAGCGTATCGGGGCGAGCATGAACCCCGGTCTGCGCGTCTCGGGCATGCTCCTGACCATGGCCGACAAGCGCACCCGCCTGTCTGAAGAGGTCGAATCCGAGGTGCGCGCGCACTTCCCGGATCACACATTCGACACGGTTATTCCACGCAGCGTCCGCATTTCCGAGGCCCCCAGCTACGCCCAGACCGTGATTACATACGACCCGCGAAACGTTGGTTCGATCGCCTATCGCAAGGCTGCGCTTGAACTGTGTGATCGGCTTGCCAATACACTGTAAAACAATGTTTCACGTGAAACATTGAATGTCGGCGGCGGTTTTCTGTAGCTAAGAACGTAATCACCACGACTCTTGACCAAAAGTTCAACAAAGTGATCAAAGCCGCTCATCAGCTGAGCGCAGGGCATTGTTTCACGTGAAACAATGAACGAACGCAATTGAAGGAGTTATGCAATGGCGGATGTAACACCGAAGTCTGAGGGCCGTAAGGGCGCCCGCAAGCATTCCGGCCTTGGCCGTGGACTTGGAGCTCTTATTCCCCAGGCGGGTGAACAGAAGTCTCCTGCTGCGCCCGTCGCTCCCGCGCGTCCGCTCGATGTGTTCTTCCCGGAGGGCCCGTCCGCCAAGGGTAGGGGAGGATCCGCAAAGGACCTTTTGCAGCCCAAGCGATCCACGGCCTCGGCGAAAAAGAAGCGCCCGACCATGCCCGGTCTGGACACAGCCGGCAGCCGTCGTGCGGGCAAGCCTTCCGTCTCTATTGGTTCTGGGGTCAATGGCTCGGCTCCCAGCCCGAGCGGCCCTTCCACCCGCGTCGCTGCCCCGGTGGCCACGCCCGCCCCTCAGGCTGCGTCGGATGTTTCACGTGAAACATCCGATGAGCATGAGCTTTTGCCGGTGCCCGGCGCGTCCTTCGCTGAAATTGCTATCGACCAGATCGTCCCCAACGCGAAGCAGCCTCGAGAGGTTTTCGATGAGGACGACCTGAAGGAGCTTGCCGCTTCCATCAAGGAGGTCGGCGTTCTTCAGCCCGTCGTCGTTCGTAGCATTCCCGCTGAGGGGCGCTCCGCGAAGCTCCAGGAGTTCCTCGCTGAGAAGCCCGAGGCCCGCTACGAGCTGATCATGGGTGAGCGCCGCCTGCGCGCTTCCGAGCTCGCCGGCGAAACCACGATTCCCGCGATCATCCGAGAGACCGACGATGGAGATCTGCTCCGCGACGCGCTCCTGGAAAATCTCCACAGGGCCCAACTCAACCCACTGGAGGAAGCGAGCGCATATCAGCAGCTCATGGCCGATTTTGGCGCGACTCAGGAAGAGCTCGCCAAACGAATTGCGCGCTCACGCCCGCAGATCGCGAACACTCTGCGCCTGCTCAAGCTGCCGCCGGTCGTTCAGAAGAAGGTGGCCGCACAGGTCATCACCGCGGGCCACGCTCGCGCCCTTCTTTCCTTGGAAACGGCCGAAGACATGGAGCGGCTCGCCGAGCGTATCGTCGCGGAAGGACTCTCGGTGCGCACCACCGAAGAGATCGTCCGCCTGGGCAAGGCGAAGGCCACTCCGCGTCCGCGCGCCCGTCAGCAGCGTCCGCTGTCGCAGCTGGGGGAGACCGTCGTGTCGGCCCTGTCCGATGCGTACGACACACGTGTGTCCATCACGGAGGGGCGTAAGAAGGGCCGAATCGTCATCGAATTCGCGGGAGCGGACGACCTCCAGCGAATCGCAGACCTCATTCTTCGCTGAGTTTGCTTCGTACGTCTTTCCGCAGATCAGAAGGAGTATGTTCCCAATCATACATTTTCCGTTCTAATCTGTGGCTGAAACTACGTTTAAACTACTCTTAAAGGATCCGACGTCGGACTCTCGCAGTACTAGAAGGAGCGAAAGGCATGCACGCTCAAAGCAGTTCGCGCACCGTGCTTTTCGATGTCGGGGGCGTCCTCGTGGAATCACACCCCGATCCCGCCGTGATCGCCCGCATGTTCGGGGACGAGTCGCGCGGCCTCACAACTCTCGTTGACCAAGCCATGTGGACGCATCGCGGAGAATACGATGCGGGCTTGCCCGACCGTGACTTCTGGGATCGCATCGCAGGTGATTGCGGTCAACCCGAGCCGTCGCATGAGCTTTTGAAGGCACTGGTCGAGCTTGACTCTTCGCGCATGGCCGAGGCAAACGAGCGCTCGCTGGCACTCGTTCGCTTGCTGCGCCACCAGGGCGTCCGCGTCGGCATTCTGTCCAACGCCCCATACCCGATCGCCAAGGCTATCCGCCGATCCGAGTGGGGGAGCCTCTTCGACTTTTTCGCGTTCTCCTGCGACTACGGTATCTGCAAGCCCTCGCGCGGCATCTACAGGGACGTCCTGCACCGCCTGAACACGCCCGTTGAAGACGTTGCGTTCATTGACGATCGGCGTGAGAACGTGCGGGCTGCCGAACTCCTGGGCGTCCAGGGCATAGTCTGGGAGGGTGCCGACCAGGCTGAGGCCCGCCTTAAGGAACTCGGTTTCCTGTTCTGAGGCACGCGTTCACATTTTGTTGCGCGTGACGAGCGAATTTGTGGTGCTCATCCGTGCTTGGACTACCTTCGGGTCCAGCCACCTGTGTGAGTTTCGGTAGCCGCGGGGCCTGCCCGCCCGCTCGCCGTCCGCGCCGCGAGCCTTCGGCTCGGCGCGTCGTCTCGAAGCCCGGCCAGGCCCTGCAGGCCCCGCGGCGACACTGTAGTCGCCGCAGCGTTCCCCACGTAGACGGTTGAGATACCGACTGATGACGTAGGATCCAACGCGGCTCGTTCTCGGAGACACGAAGGGCCCGGGAGGACGACAGTCCTCCCGGGCCCAGTGCGTCTCGCAGGGTAGTACGCGAGCAAATAGCCTATGCGGGATCAGTCGGTGACTACATCCTCCACCGGCTCGGCGTTGTCGGCTGCCGCAGCCACGTCCCCAGAGACCGCCTCGGCCTCGGCGGGTACGCGTCCGCCAGCCACGAACTCGACGATGTCAGCGCACAGCTGCGCGAACGACGAATCCTCGAGCGCATCCGCCGCCTGGGGGAGAAGCGACGTATCCGTCATACCCGGCGCCACATTCACGTCGATGCACCAGCAGGTGCCCTCCTCGTCGACCACGAAATCCATGCGCGACAAGTCCCGCAGACCCAGCGTCGTGTGCGCCTCCACGGCCGCGGCCTGCATGTCAGCCAAGGCCTCGGGAGAGAAACGCGCCGGAACGAAGTACTCCGACTCATCCGTCGTGTACCGCGCATCGTAGTCGTAGCGACCATCGTCCGTCACAACCTCGACGGGCGGCAGAGCGACCGGGCCGCCCTCCAAATCAACCACAGACACGGCCACGTCGCGGCCCTCGATACGCTGCTCCACCATCAAGCGCTGGCCGTAGGCGAACGCATCCACCATCGACCGACGCAACTGCTTCGCATTATGCGCCGTCGAAATACCCAGTGCCGAGCCACCATCCGTCGGCTTAATGACAACCGGGAACGACACCGACCCCTCCAGCGCAGACAGCACATTCGACGCACCCAGCTGACGGAAAATCGCCTGCGGCAGCGTCACCCAACCCGGCGTCGCCAGCCCCGCAGAACCCAGCAGAGCCTTCGCCGTCGGCTTGTTCGACGCCAACATCGAATGAACCGACGACGACCCCACAAAGGGGATCCCCAACGACTCCAAGAACGACTGCAACGAGCCATCCTCGCCAATCGACCCATGCACGAGAGGCCAAATCACGTCAGGAGCGAACGACTCAATCGCCCCCGCCAGCGACGCATCCACATCCGAAATGACAACCTCGTAGCCGGCCTGCGCCAGAATATTCGCGACACGACGACCCGAACGCACAGACACGTCACGCTCGTGCGTCAGACCGCCCGAAATAATCAGAACTTTCGTAGCCACAGTGTGTTACTCCTTCGCAACGTTAACGATGAGACCCAGCCCCGGCCTCGTCAATTGAAGCCGTGCCAAACATGTCGACCATTTCCTTCTCCGCATTAACCACCGTTGACAGGCGGCGCACACCCTCGCGGATATCCTCGGGCGTGGGGTAGCAGAACGACAAACGCATGTGATTCGACCCCTGCCCGTCGTAGAAGAACGCCGTGCCCGACACGTACGCGACCTGGGCGCGCACCGCGCGCGGCAGCATCGCCTTCGCATCCAGACCCTCAGGCAGCGTCACCCACGTGTAGAAGCCACCATCCGGCACCGTCCACGAGCACGACGGCATGAACTCCTCGAGCGCCGTCAGCATCGAGCGGCAACGCTCCGCGTACATCGAACGGAACGACTTCACCTGCCCATACCAGTCGTAGTTGCTCAGGTAATCCGCGATCGCCATCTGGCCCACCATCGACGGGCACAGGATCGCCGACTCGAGCGCCAGGACCAGCTTCGCGCGAATCGCGTGCGGCGCGTACGCCCAGCCGATACGGAAACCGGGCGCAAACATCTTCGAGAACGAACCCAGGTAGACGACACCCTCCGGGCTGTACGAGGCGATGGCCGGCAACGGGTCATTGTGGAAGCCGAGCAGGCCGTAGGGATTATCCTCGACGATCAGAACATGCTCACGCAGGCAGATCTCGGCGATGATCGGGCGGCGCTCCGCCGACAGGGTCACGCCCGCCGGGTTGTGGTAGTTCGGGATGATGTAGATGAACTTAATTGTGCGACCCGAGGCGCGCACGTCGCGGATCGTCTCAACCAAGGCCTCGGGAATGATGCCGTGCTCATCCATGGGGACGTGCACGATGTCCGCCTGGCGGGCGCGGAAGACGCCCAGCGCGCCCACGTACGAGGGGGCCTCGGCGAGGATGACGTCGCCCGGGTTCACGAAGAGCTCGGTCACGAGGTCAAGGGCCTGCTGACTGCCTGTTGTTACGACCACGTCGTCCGGGTCGGCGCCGACGATGCCGTCGTAGGCCATGACCTCGGTGATGCGCTCGCGCAGCACCTCCCAGCCCTGGCCGTTGCCGTACTGCATTGCCTGCGCGCCGTGGTTGCGGATCAGCTTCTCCGCGGACGCGGCAAGGCGGTCGAGGGGGAGGTCCTTCAGGTTCGGCATACCGCCGGCGAGGGAGACAACCTCGGGGCGCGAGACGACGGAGAAGAGCGCGCGAATCTCCGACGCGCGCAGGTTCAGTGCGCGGTCCGCGTAAACGTCGTACCAGGGGTCGAGGCGGTTACCCTGCGCGGGCGTGCGCCCGGACGAGGCCGGGGTCGCCCCGTGTGTCGAAGGCTGAGTCAAGGGGTGCCATCCTTTACTTGGAGTCGCGTTATCCGTATAGGTAAAGTGTGCCACTTTCCTGGCTTATCGGGGCGATGAGGACCGGTGATTGGGCGCAGCGTTTCGCGTTTCCTTCGCCGAGGCCATGGTTGGCTTTCCGGGCGAGGCATGGGTGCTGCGGTTGTCGTCGCGAGTGACTGTTTCACGTGAAACAATTGATAGTGTTGAACGGTCAGCGCGGATGCACGGCTGCGCCGCTGATGTGTCGATCCGCTGGCTGGCGTGGATGCCCGCGTTGGCGAGGCTCGTTCGGGGCCGGAAGGGAGCGCGATATGTCGTTTGAGTTCACTGTTCTGCCTGATGATCGTTTCATCGAGATTCTTGAGGCGTGGGTGGATTCGCCTTGGCCTAAGACCATCGATGACGGCTACGCCCTGCGCGACCGCTTCGGATGGGTACCCTCGGAGAACAAGCCGGATGTTTTCACCTCTGATGTCGTGCCTGATGAGCCTTCCGCTAGCTTCACCAGTCGGCAGGGTGTGATTGGTTCTTTTGACTTTCCGATTACTGATATTGCGCCGGAGGAGGCTCGGGGTGATTCGTTGGAGGATGCCTTGGTGATTTATCGGCGTTTCTGTGACATCCTGACGAGTCGGTATGGGAAGCCCAAGCGGCGCAAGAATAGGAACGGGTTTTACGACGCTTTTTATGTTTCTCCGCAGGGGGTGGGTATCAATCCGGGAGGGTGTCGTTCCTTCGTTGAATGCTACGTTAAGTCTCCTGAGGAGATGTTGATTGAGAGCGAGTATGCGCGTCTGGTTGCGAAGGGGTATATCTCGGAGGATGAGTAGTCGTACCCCGGGAAATTTGGTCGTGCGCGTTGTGTGGTGTGGACCGTCCGCGATCGTAGGTTTCTACCCTTGGTTCGGCTTGTGTTGATGTTTCACGTGAAACAATGTTGTGGGAACGGTGGCCTACTATTTTGTCAATGATCTGCTGTTCTGCACTCGTGAACCTACGTTGTTTGAACGCTTGACAAGTTTCTCGTGTTGGGTCTAATTTGTTGTCATGACAGATATGTCCGGTGTGCATGCGGGTATCGATGAGCGTGTTGCGGCTCAGTTGAAGGCGCTCAAAGTCGCGAGCGCTGAAGCAGAGCGGATGGGAGCGGCTGCTCAGGCATTCCTTGATGGTGCCAGTGAAGTGGTGGGGCAAGGGTCTGATCCGTCTGGGCGTGTGTCTGTTCGGGTGGATAGCGCCGGGCGGGTCGTGGAAGTCAGTGTGGATGGCGTAGTAGATAGTCGGATTGTCTCCGCTTATGAGGACGCTATTGCTGATCGTGGTGCTCAGTTGGCTGATGTTGCATCCGATGCATATGGGCCGGATTCGCAGCCGGCGAAGGCGCTGTTGGAGCAGTACGGGTCAGCGCGTGAAAGCGCTCGCAAGGAGTCGCACGTGCCCCGCGTAGTTGGGGGAGTACTGCGTGGACGTATGCCTGAGCGCAACCCGTATCGGAGGGGGCAGTGGTGAGCACAGGGGATCTGTCTGTCGATACTGCTGACGTCGTGACGTTGGCCGGTCGAACAGAAGCCGTGAGCGATGCCGTCAGCGAAGGAATTAGCGCACTCAATGCAGCACCTTCTTCAGATGGGTTCGGAATGATCGTGGGAGCGATCATCGGTCCTGTGCTGGGCATGTTTGCTACGTCTGCTCATGATTTGCTTGCTGCAGCTGGTACTCATGCGTCCGATACTGGCGGGGCGCTCCGTGGTGCTGCCGCGAGTTTTGAGGAGACGGAGTCTGACTCTGCAAACTCGGTGAGGACATGGATGCCATGAGCGTCGACTTGGCGGGAGCTGGTGCTTCTACGCATGTTGCGGGCAGGGGTGCCCGAGCTGCTGCTGGTGCTGCTTCAAGCGGTGTTAGCGCGCAGGATTTGATTGCTACACGAACCGATACGACCACTGCGGCGCAGGGTGCTGGACTTCTTGAGGACATTGAGTCAATTAGCTCGTCATTGAAGGAGGGATCCTGGCTGGGCGTGGGGCTATCCACGGTCGGCGCTGTGGCGGACGTGGCCTCGGCCGTGACGAACCCGATTGCGACGCTGGTGTCGTGGGGCGCGGGCTTCCTCATCGAGCACTTCGAACCGCTCAAGGGGTGGATGGATCAGCTGGCTGGTAATGCCGATCAGGTTCGGGCGCATGCGCAGACGTGGGCGAATACTGCTACGGCGATGGGTGGCCAGGCCGATTCCATGGAGTCTGATGTGTCGTCGTTGTTGTGCCGGAGTGAAGGTCAGACTGCCGACGCCGCGCGCACGAGGTGTGGGAAGACCGTTGACGCACTGCGCGGTGGTGCATCGTCTACGGAAGGGGTCAGTACGGCGATCGGCATTCTGGCTGAGGTCGTGGGTATCGTACGAAGCCTGGTTGTCGGGGCGATTAGTGACATCATCGGCCAACTCGCTCAGGCGATTGCGGAGGCAGTCCTGTCGGTGGGGACTCTGGCACCGCTTGTGGCTGCTCAGATCTCTACGAAGGTCAGCGCTTTTACCGCTGATGTGTCCCCGAAGATCAATGGCCTGATCGAGGCCGGGCAGAGACTCTCGCACAGTGTCACCGACCTGTCTGGAAAGGCGACAAGCATGAAGGCCGGCCTGGCTGCGGTGGTTCCGGGCTTCGGCATGATGGGCAAGCGCGGCAAGATCGATGACTTGGTCGACCACGCGTCTTGGGTCAAGGGCCGCCGGTCGCGCTCGACGCCTGACGGGGTTTCAGCCGTTGATCACCTCGCTGACATGAACCAGCAGCGCATCAAATTCCGGGCCACGCGCGTTGGCTTGGAACGTACCGTGGACCGCATGACCTCTCCCTTCAAGAGCGCACTGGATAAGCATTTCCCGAACCGAAACAGCCCGCGTAACCCGCGCTCGCACATGACGGTCAAACGACGCGACGACACGCTCGAGTACCTGGGAGACCACGGCGTGGATGGTGATTACTTAGATGAGTTGAATGAGTCTGCCGAGCAATTGACTGCTGCGCGTGTGGCTGAGGCTCGTTCCGCCGAGAAGATGGGGCACGCGGCCCTGGAGGCTAAGTGGGATGAGATGGGGATCATTCAGGCCGGCGGAGTGGGCGGTCCGGGCACCGGTCGTGGTCACGTGGATACGATCGGGTATCGGCCTGGGGAGTTGCACGTGGGGGAGTGTAAGGGTGGCACGAGCGCCAAGATCGGGACATACGAGGTCGACGGGGTCAAGGTCGAGCAGGGTTCTGCTGCCTACGTGGGGGATCGCCTGGCCAAGGACACGGACTTCCACCAGAAGATGCGTGAGAACCCGGCGTTGTGGGAGGCCGTCAAGGACGGGCGTGTCACGGTGTATTCCGACGTCGCGATTGCCCGCAGTGGGAACGCTGGGAAAATAGACTTTAGGACCGAGCCGATTGAGCTGGACCCAGCCCACATCGCCCGCATCGACCAGGCCATCAAGGGCTACTAGAGGAGGATCATGTCTTTTGAGTTCACTGTGTTGTCTGATGATCGTTTCATCGAGATTCTTGAGGCGTGGGTGGATTCGCCCTGGCCCAAGACCGCTGAAGACGGCTACGCCCTACGCGACCGCTTCGGATGGACACAGAAGGAAGGGAAGCCCAACGTCTTTACTTCTGACGTTCACCCAATAGGGTTTCCTTGTGGTGATTTATCGGCATTTCTGTGACATCCTGACGAGTCGGTATGGGAAGCCCAAGCGGCGGAAGAATAGAAATGGTTATTACCGCTCGAATTTTGTGACGTCTCAGGGTGTTGGCGTGAGTGTGGGGGGCACGATTGCTCACGTGAGTTGTGTCGTTAAGTCTCCTGAGGAGATGTTTATTGAGAGCGAGTATGCGCGTCTGGTTGCGAAGGGGTATATCTCGGAGGATGCGTAGTACCGGCGCCCGGGCGCATTTGGCCTCGGGGTTACTGCCGGGGTGTGGCTGGCCTCGGTGGTGCGGGGGCGCGGCCGCCTGCTGGCTTGATATGGAGTCCTGCTGTCCTTGGTCTCGCTGTCGGGCTTGGGGACCCTTGGGCTCACTGCCGGGGTGCGGCCGCCTGCTGGCTTGATGCCGCGTTCTGTCGTCCTTGGGCATACGGTGGGGGCTTGGGTTCCTGTGGGGTTGCTGTCGGGGCTGGTTGTGAGTCATCCTGTGCGTGTGTGCGTGTTGTTGGCGTCGGCCGGGCCATCAAGGCTCTGTGAAGGAGGATCATGTCCTTTGAGTTCACCGTGTTGTCTGATGATCGTTTCATCGAGATCCTTGAGGCGTGGGTGGACTCACCCTGGCCCAAAACCGCCGAAGACGGCTACGCCCTACGCGACCAGTTCGGATGGACACCGGATTCTCAAGATCCGGCGCTATTTGCCTCGGATGTTGAGCCAGATGAGCCGTCGGCTTACTTCACGGAGTCAAATGACTCGATTAATTCACTTACTTTTCCTATTACTGATATAGCGCCTGAAGAGGCTCGTGGGGAATCGTTGGAGTCGGCGAAGGTGATTTATCGGCACTTCTGTGAGATTTTGACGCGGCGGTATGATAAGCCGAAGAAGCGTAGGAATAAGGGCGAATACTATCGTTCAACGTATATTACCTCGCTCGGTGTTGGCATCAGTATTGGCGGTAATCGGTCACTCATTGAGTGCTACATTAAGTCACCTAATCTTATGTTTAGTGAGAGTGAGTATGCGCGTCTGGTCGCCAAGGGGTATATCTCGGAGGATGAGTAGTCGCGGTGGGTGGTCTCGGTGCCCGGGCGCATCTGGCCTCGGGCTTACTGCCGGGGCGCGGCTGGCCTCGGTGGTGCGGGGGCGTGGCCGCCTGCTGGCTTGATATGGGGTCCTGCTGTCCTTGGTCTCGCTGTGGGGCTTGGGGACCCTTGGTCTCACTGCCGGGGTGTGGCGGCGTGCTGGCTTGATGCCGAGTTCTGTCGTCCTCGGGCATACGGTGGGGGCTTGGGTTCCTGTGGGGTTGCTGTTGGGGCTGGTTGTGATCCATCCTGTGCGTGAGCGGCGTTCGTGTTGTCGGCGTTGACGAGGCCATCAAGGGTCACTAGAGGAGGATCATGTCTTTTGAGTTCACTGTGTTGTCTGATGATCGTTTCATCGAGATTCTTGAGGCGTGGGTGGACTCACCCTGGCCCAAAACCGCCGAAGACGGCTACGCGCTGCGCGACCACTTCGGATGGAGACCCTCGGAGAACAAGCCGAATGTTTTCACCTCTGATGTCGTGCCTGATGAGCTTTCCGCTAGCTTCACCAGTCGGCAGGGTGTGATTGGTTCTTTTGACTTTCCGATCACTGATATTGCGCCTGAGGAGGCTTGGGGGTATTCGTTGGAGCCGGCGAAGGTGATTTATCGGCATTTCTGTGAGATTTTGACGCGCCGGTATGGGAAGGCGAAGCAGCGTAGGCGTTATCGTTCTACTTTTGTTACCCCGCAGGGCGTGGGAGTGAAGGTGGGTGGCAATGATGCTCTGGTCAGCTGCATTGTTGAGTCTCCTGAGGAGATGTTTATTGCCAGCGAGTATGCGCGTCTGGTTGCGAAGGGGTATATCTCGGAGGATGAGTAGTCGCGGTGAGTGGTCTCGGCGCCCGGGCGCGGCTGGCCTCGACCTGGGAGGCGCAGGCGGATTGTTTCACGTGAAACAAACACCGGCTTTCGGGCCTAATGCAGGAGTGGAGAGAGCCAAGAGGTCATCGACACGGCGATAGACGTACTAGACCCAGTCGGCGACGAAGCCGAGGATCGGTGGGCCGGTCGCCTCATGGGCTTGCCGGTTATGGGGCTCTTCGCATTTTGGGGTGTGGGGGGTGGTGTTGGCATGGGGTCGGGGCCTGCCCGATGATTGAGGTTGCGACACTTCAAACGCTGGGAGGCCCCGACATGTCTCATGCTACCTTTTCTGCTCCGGATATGACGATTTATTGTGGGTTGGAGGAGCTGGGCTTGGTGGCTGTGGGGATGCGCTGCCAGGGGGGCGGGTTCGTCCTGTAGTGTCGTGCGGCTAATCCTGCTCGGCTGTGTCCAGGGTGTGGGCGCCCGGGGTATTCGCTGGGGTCGCGTACTCGGCGCTTAGCGCACGAACCGCGGGGGCATCAGCCCACGACGCTGGCGGTGTATGTGGGACGTTACCACTGTCGTGCGTGTTCTCGTTCCTGGTGTGAT
>QWBZ01000393.1_pt1 | contig 15040 bp, 17 predicted proteins | sample 1972441 | NCBI WGS metagenome assembly QWBZ01 (sample SAMN09866721, study PRJNA288562) | Human oral metagenome isolate term6_saliva, whole genome shotgun sequencing... | isolation source: mouth | host: Homo sapiens | place: USA: California
ACAATATAAAAAAATAAATAATGAAGGATATTTACGTACAGTCAAAAAATTCATTGAAAATACGGAACTTTATCTTTATGGAAATGATGTGACAGAATATAATCATATGTATAATATAATGCTGTCAGAATATGTAAAAATGAAAAAACCTGAAGAAAAAATATTTAATTTAAGATTTTTAAGCATATTCCCTTTAGATATGTCAAAAACAAAAAATCTTGAGGTAATGAGTAAAATTTACAATGAAATAAAACTTAATGAAAAATAGGATTTTTATAAAATCCTTTTTTTTATAAAGTAGAGTTGAATTATATTAAAATATATGGTATAATAAGCAAAAAGGTATAAAGGAGAAATAAAAAATGAATTTAAGAAAAGTAATAACAGATATGTTTGGTCTTGACGGAAGAAAAGCATATCTTGAACAATACAATAAGAAATTTAAAAAAAGACCTGAACAGAACATAGTCGTAGAAGACGTTCTTTTGGCTTTTGAGAGCAATCAGAAGCACATCCTTATGGAAGCTCCAACAGGGACTGGAAAAACGTTTATATATGCCTTTATTGCGATTACAGACTATATATTGAAACTTTCCTATGCTGGTGATGAAATAACTTCAAAACCTTATGTATGTATTGTGACAAATAACAAGGCTTTGCAGAAACAGCTGACAAATGACCTTAACAATGTAATAATCCCAGCAATCCTCAGCTGGTTTAACAGTAATAATATGTCAAACTATGTACAGCATGCAAGGGATTTTCTAAATGTAGGAACATTCAAGTCAAAATCGAACTACCTTTGCAGTACGGCATTTGACAGATATACCGAAAGGAATGTAGGAACAAGGCTTTCAAAATATATAAAGGAAGAACAGAAAAAACAGAATACAAAAAGTATAGATTACGATTTATTTTCAAGATATGATGAAAACAGGAACATAATTGCTGATGAACAGCATTTAAGTGACCTTTCCTGTAAGAACAGTGATTCAAAAACTTGTAAAGACCCAAAATGTACCTGTCATAGAAAACTTGAAAACTGTAACATAATGATTACAAATTATGACTATCTTTTTTTATTATCACAAGTAATGGATTTAAGATTCATAGGAACGCTGGTACTTGATGAATGTCATAATGCACCCCAGAAACTTATAAATAATACAAATGAGAAATTTAACATTATAGATTTTAACAATAATCTTATGTCCACAATAAATAATGTGGCAGGTTTTTTAAATGACAATAAAAAGTTAGCAGAAAATCTTCCTGAAATTTCATTAATAAAAAATCTTTCAGACAATATTAAAAATAACCTCATACCAGACCTTAAGGAAATACTTGAGAAAAGTCCTGATGAAAGTACAGCAAACATTACATTTTCAATTGACGACACAGTTATGAGAAATAAAGGTATTTCGTCAGATTTAAAAAGACTTAGTAAAACATCTGCATTAAGACTTTTAACAGATGAAAAAAATAGAATATCTGAAATACGGAAAAGGTTTGGAAAAATAGAAAACATAAAAGATATAATAAAAATCTATAAAAAAACTACAGCATACAGAATATCCGATATTCTTGATATAATCGTAGATAAGGAAGAAACTTTTACTAAAGCACGGATTTACAATGAATATAAAAAGATATATGAAATTGCTTCAAATGTAAATTATGAAATGTCACTTATTTTTGAAGAAAAATATGAAATAGATGATTTAAGTGAGGTCGGAAGAATAACGGAAGAAGAAATAAAAAATGTGGAAACCGCATTTGAACATTCAGAGCTTGTTAAAAGTGAATACAGGACAGCTAAAAGTCTGGCTAAAACATTGGAACAGATAATACTCTATAAAAAAAGCATTGAAGAAATGGAAGAATATGGGAACTATTTAACTGAACTATGTGGAGTATTACTTGGAACTTATGAAAAAGAATATATAGAAAATGACCCTGATGTAATTATTTTAGAATACGCAAAGGCATTTGGAAACACCAATGAGGAACTTAATATTGTTAAATTAAATGACAATACTGAAATTCTTTATGAAAAATTTCTTAATAGAGTCACAAATGCTAACATTATATACAGTTCTGCAACAATGACAACAGATGGAACATATGACTTTTTTATGAGTCAGCTTGGACTTAAGAATAATAATACATATAAATCAATAATTCCTGAAAGTCCTTTTAAAAAAGAACATAGGGAATGGATGTTTATAAGTGAAAGTACGCTACGAAATGGCGACAACGAATATATACTCACATATAAACTTGATGACATTGTAAAAGCAAATCCGAACGGAACTCTTGTCCTATGTACAAGTAAAAAAAGTGTAAGCAACGCATATGAATGTACAAAGGATATTGAGAACAGGACTGTAAATTCAAATGCAACTCCGTTACAGACAATTCTTGATAACGTAAAGAGTGATAAACCATCTGTAATAATTGGTAACATTGGATTCTGGGAAGGACTTGATTTACAGGGGGAAGCCGTAACTATGGTCGTAATGTCAAAACTCCCATATCAAAGACCTACAGAACCGCAGATTGTAAGCAAATTTTCAAGGGAACTTTTTAAAAAAATAGAAAACAGGGACACAACATATTCAGTTTCAAAAAAATGGTGGAGCTATTACAACAACCTTATGAAAATAACATTCTATCAGGGAGCGGGAAGACTGTTAAGAGGGGTAAACGATTATGGTGTAATACTTTGCCTGTTTTCAGAAAAGAAATTCAGAACAAAATTTAACATTACAGATAAAAGGTTTGGAATTACTAAAACCAATATATGTGAAGTATCAGATATGAAACAATTAACCAATGGTATTACTATGAATATGAAATTAGGTAAAATGAGAACAAGTTAAAAGAGCCTTTTTGAGGTTCTTTTTTAAATTTAATGAAAAATTAAGTTGACAGATATTAAGTGATATGATATAATGCACTCGTAAAATGAAAGAAAAATTAAAATATAAAAAGGTGATTAAAATGACAGCTAAAATTAAAAATATGGTACTTATAATACTTTATATAATTCTGTTTATATTTGGTGTAATCGTACTAAGAGGATTTTTTGGAAAAGGGGAAAATCCTATAATAAATAACGAAAAATTATATAATGAATATGAATTTCCAGAAAGATATTATGTCTGGGTATCAAACGACAGAAAAGGGGAAGAATGGCTACAGCACTATGAACTTCAGGATAATAAGAAAGTCCGTATCGAAAGCGGTTCTAAAATAATTGTTTTACGTAAGGAAGGGCTGTCATACTTTACAACAGTTGACGCAGGAAACAATGTTGATGTGGCATACTCCTATAAACTGAAAAAGGGATTCGTTTCAAAAGTTAAGAATAACAGAATTAACTGGTATAACGGATTTAATGAAAAAGGTATTTCATATGTTGCTGAAAGTTCTACAATAAACAGGATAAGATTTACAGAAATGTTCGGAGAATCAGTAAACAAAATAACAGAAATGAAAAGAATTGCAAACCGTGATATTCAGCAGGGAAAACTGACTGAAGAACAGTCTTGGCTGAAAACTAAGGAAAAAGTCAGACGTGCAATAAATAATCACGACCTGATAGTAACAAATGTAGCATACGTATCTCTTGATGACGGAAGCGACCAGATGTATCAGGAAGCGTATACATATTCAGATAAAGACTATAATGAGGCACAATATATTGAACAGTCAAGAGGCTATATGCCTGATGACCTTAAAACTGTATTTGATAAAATACTAAAAGATGAACCTGAACTTGACAGAAGACTTCAGAATCTTGAACAGAGAATACAGAATGAAAAAATAAAACAGATAGAAAAAGCAAATGCTAAACAGCAGAAGAAAGTAAGTAAAAAAGCATTTGATAAATAAATTAAAGTCCACTTGCTAAAAGTGGATTTTTAATAATAAAAATATTTTATAAAAAATGCTTGACTTAATTTAAAAGATATGATATAATAATCTTGTGAGTGGGGAATATTCCACAAAACTGTGGAAATTCAGCATAACTTTAATTTACTTTTTAAACTGCAAATTTAAACAGCCATTAAAATGCCCCACTCCGTTTACAGATAAATAGAATTGTTGCGGTGTAGCTCAATTGGCAGAGCGGCGTACTTAAATGTCCACAAAACTGTGGAAGAACAGCATAATTTTTTTATTGGATGATAACCCGTAGGTTGCAGGTTCGAGTCCTGCCGCCGCAACCAAATTATGGATGGGTAGCTCAATAGGTGGAGCAACGTAAATGATAAAATTAATTCCACAAAACTGTGGAATCACTGCATAACTTTTTTAAATTTATTTAGCCTTTTAAGCCGTAGGTTGCAGGTTCAAGTCCTGCCCCGTCCACTATAATATGAAATATCTGTAAAATACATAAGTTATGCTGTGTAAAAAAAAAATACATGGCATTTTTATTTATAAAAAATAAAGGAGAGGATTGATTATGAACTTAAAAGACGCATTTAACAAAACAAGAACAGATAACGGAGATATAGCTTATAACAGCATTAAAAACGATTATCTTGATGTTATTTTTTCAATAGAAAAATTAAAAAAGAACCCAAAAGAAACTCCAGTATTCCTAAATAAAGAGAAGGAATTTGATAAATGGTTCGCACGAATGGTGCGTGACCCTAGAAAAATAAACGGTGGAATGGGACAAAGGGAACTGGGAAGAAACCTTATGGCTCAGGTTGAAACTGAACCAGTTGATATGTTAATATCAGGAAGAGCTGACGACATATTTGAAACTGGGTGGAAGTTATATGAATATAACAAACTTTCAAAAGGTGGAAAATACTGGGACTTTTTAGAAAAAATACTGAAAAGGGCAGATGAAATAAAAAAAGGTAATGACCCTGAAATGAAAATGGCTTTATTTAACGTAACTAAATGGCTACCAAGAGTAAATGGTAAAACAAGTGAAGCTAACAACATAAAAGCAAGAGCATTTAGAGATGTTTTAGGACTTACTGCAAACCAGTATCAGAAAGCAATAAGTAATCACGATACAGTTGAAAGTATCTTATCAAGAGGAGAAAAGGTAACAAATTATGAAACTGTACCAAGTTTAGCAAGATTAAGACATAAAACTGAATTTGAAAAAGACCCTTTATATGCTGTATATATGAATAAAGTTGCTAAAGGTGAAGCAAAGATAGCAACTGGTACAATGGATGTATATGATGTTGCTAAAAACTATTATGAAGAAAATATAACACCTATGGAAGCGGATATATTCTTTAATTCCTTCCCAAAAGCTGATTTAGGTAAAATGATAGCAATAGTTGACAACAGTGGTAGTATGTATGATAGAAATAACAGTTTCTTAAAAGCAAGGGCTGTCGGACATTATATAGCTAAAAACACAAGTTATCTAAAAAATCATTTCATAAAGTTTTCTGATAACGCAAAACTTTTAAAATTAGGAAACAATTACGAAACTGATATGGAAGTTTTAAACAGTTTTAGTGATGTAGGAAGTACAGATTTCGGTAACGTTATGAATGTATTATCAAGAGTCACAAAAGATTTACCTGACTATATAGTTGTGTTATCTGATATGCAATTTAATGTAGGTTCTGCTAATTCAAAGGATGAAGCTATGAAAATATTAAGAAAAAGAAATCCTAATATCAAAATAGTATGGTGGAACTTTGATGTAGACAGAGCGACATCCCCTGAAACTGATGAATATGGAAACATATTTATGGGCGGGTACAATGCAAACTTACTACAGTTCCTAGAATTAGGATTTGACGGTATGAAATTTATTGAAAAATTAGTTGAAAACTACAAAGATAAAATTGAAAAGTTACAATAAAGAAAATAAGTCAGTTTTTACTGGCTTATTCTTTAATTCAGAAAGGACTTATTATGAAAAATAAAAATATGGACAATTTATTCTATACAATGTCCACAATAGTTATATTAATAATGTTGGCAGTAATAATGGCTTTTGTAGGAATAACAATAGACATTGATAATAGGGATATTAAAAAATGTGAAAACACAATGGAATGTAATATGAAATAAAAAAACTCCTTAATTTAAAAGGAGTTTTTTATGAAAATATTGCATTTCCTTCTATATCTTCAACAAACAATGAATAAGGAACATCTACCTCATATCTTGTACCATTTCCTACCGTATTTGTACAAGTTACAATAATATCACCGTACTCATCATTAGAAAATATTATCTTACGTGAATCATATACACCTACAGCATAATAGTCGTCAACCTCGCTTGTCTTATCATAAACTTTTTTAAATTCGTTATCATAAACACTCATAGTTTTATACTGTACACAATTCTTAAAAAAATTAAAACCTACATTACAGTACATTGAAAACACCTTCTTTCAAATTTATTATCTTTATTTTATCATATTATTTAACATCAGTCAATCTAAAAAACATAACTTGATTTTCATTAAATGATGTGGTATAATAAAATTATAAAAATATCAATTTAAAGAAAGAGGTAGATTATGAAAGATAGCGACCAAATGATAATTGTTCTTATAACTGGAATTGTATTATCTATCATATTTATGATTTTAACACCTATAAGACGTGAAATTTACAGAAGCCAAGAATATAGTGAATATTTTACAGAAACTCATAACAAATTAAAATCATTAAAAGCTGACGACCAAGTTGTTATAGGAAGGACAATATATAAATTGATTGACAGTAAAATAAGGAAGAACAGTGAAACATATAATTTTTCCAATGGAAATGAATCAGTATCAGTTATTGTTGAAAACAATACTATGACTATAATGAGTCTTGATAAGAAATGCGGGTATATGGTAGATGTTGAAAACAATAGATATAAAAAAATACCGAATGATGAAAAATGGAAGAAAATTTCAGACAATGAAAGTGAAAATCTTTTGAAAGATATATTCAAGGAAGAACTGCTTGAAAAATGTAATACAATAAATTTCTAAAAACGAAAAAAGGCGGAAACAATCCAGCCTTTTTTAGTATTCAGCACTCATTCTAAAAGTCATATTCTTTATCCATTTGTTGTGATGTACTTCTAAAAACTTTTCAATTCCGCCTGAATAATGTGCTATAAAAAGTATGGGTAAAAACATCTGCTCAGTTTCCATATCGGAAAGTTTAGTCAGCATACATAAAGCCTTATTAAGTTCATCTACAACATTAAATTCTTTGTTTGTATCAACTTTAGTATAAATATTCCATAAAATGTTTATATCTATTTCAGTGTATTTTTTACTTTTATAAAAATCTTTATAGGAATTAACTATATCTAAATTTAAAGGTTCTATATAACTTAAATAAAAATGTAAAACATCCGATAGCTCTTCACGTACACGAGACATATCTATCGGTGCATTTTTAATTTTCCACCAGTTCCAGTTAGGCTTCATTTCGTGTGTGAGTTCTCCAAGTTCGTCAAAATAGGAAATTCTTAGCTCCATTCTTGTACGTTTTTTACCAGTAGGCTTTTCATCAAATGTGTCATCTAATATTTTCTGTCTTTTCCAAAGCTCAACAATATCAAAACTGTCAAGCTTTTTATAATCTTCCAAATTTACCATAATACTACCAAATCCTTTCTATTCATTAATTTTAAAAACTGTATTTTCACATATATCCCTAAAAGTTGAATGAGGATATTCAATTTCAAACAGGTACGGAATTTTAATTTCATATTCAGGGTTTAGCGAAAGTCCGCCGCAAATTTTATTTGTAAGCGTTACTTTTATCTCACCATATTCCTCATTTTCAAAATAAATAATATGATAATCCTTAATTCCCACTCTAAAATAATCATCAACTTCCTGTATATAATCAGAAGTCTTTTCAAATAAATTCCCATAAAGAAAAATTCCATCAGAGGTTAAGCATTTTTCAAAAAATGCTCTATTAATTTCAAATTCCATAATAAATTTCCTTTCAATCTTTATATTCAGTAACAAACAAATCTCTTTTGAATAAAATATTTTAGTTTTAATTCCTATCTAGTTAAATATGGAACAACAATAAAAGTAGAAACAAGAATAATGGCTGAAAGAACAGAATACATTATAATTTCAATTTTAAATACCGCAAATCCCATAAAAACAGAACATAGAAACATTATTAAAACTGATAAAATACAAGATAGTGCAACATAGTTGAAATATTTTGAACATTCAGAACTGTATACACGTGGTTCTAATAAGATACTTACATTTTTGAAACAAGTCATGCACACAATAAATACAATGAAATTGATTATAAAAATAAGCGTTTTTATTAAAACAGCAAAAATCATATAAAAAACCTCTTTTCTAAAAATATATTCTTTAAAAAGATAATATTATTATAACATATTTTTTAATATCAATCAACATAAATAATTACTTGACAAAATTGTCAATATATGTTATAATAAGTTAAAATATTACAATAAAAAGGAGAATAACAATGGATATAAAAATACACGCAATAAATTATGACTATGGAGTGGTGAATGATGTATATGAGAACACACACGGAATATTTGATGAAGTACATTTAATGCCTGATACACATAGAGGAGCAACTGTTCCAGTAGGATTTGTTGCAAAGGTTGATATAGAAAAAGGTGTAATACCTGAAATAGTTGGAGTAGATATAGGATGTTCCATAGCTGTATATGAAATACCAAAACTTGATATAGAAAAGACAGACTGGAAAGCTTTATACGACCATATAGAAAAATATATCCCAAGTGGACAGAAAGTAAATGCTACAACTACACCTTTTGACTTTTCAGAATTAAAAATGAAGGCTGATAAGTCTACGCTTGAATATTACACAAAAGCTCTCGGTTCTCTTGGCGGTGGAAACCACTTCATAGAAATAAATGCTGGTAAAGATAAGGACTATATAATAGTACATTCAGGTTCAAGAAAGTTTGGACTTGATGTATGTAAATATTATACAAATCTTATGAAATTTGACCTTGAAGGATATAAGGCAGAACTTATGTCAATAGAACCTAAGGAACGTGAAAACTCCATACAGACTTTAAAAAATAAATATAACAATGCTAAAAATGTGCTAAAAGGAGAACTGGCTAGGGATTACTTAAATGATATGAAAATAGCACAGAAGTTTGCAAGTGAAAGCAGAAAAATAATGATACAGCAGATACTTAAATTCTTTAACATAAACTTTGAAGAAAAAAACTTCTGGGAATCAGTACATAACTATATGGACTTTGAAGATATGATAGTCAGAAAAGGTGCAACTCCAGCAAGGCTTGGACAGAAACTCGTTGTGCCAATAAATATGCGTGATGGTTCAATAATAGCTGTAGGTAAGGGAAACCCTGAATGGTTATGTTCAGCACCTCACGGAGCAGGACGTGTAATGAGCAGAAGTCAGGCAAAGGAAAACATAAAACTAATAGACTATGCTAATGAAATGAAAGATGTTATAAGCTACTCCGTAAATGAAAATACTCTTGATGAAGCTCCACAGGCTTACAGGGGGATAGATGAAATAGTCGAAGCTACAAAGGAAACTATGGAAATACTTGAAATAGTAAAACCGATATTTAATTTCAAAGGGTTACAATAAAAAAGATAGTTAGCTTTTTATATGATTAGCTTTTTAATAAAATTGCTAATCATTTTTTCATTAAGATAATATATGATATAATATAATAAAATACAAAAAAGGAAGTGGTTTTAAATGAATGACTTATTCATGGAAAAAGGAACTAGGGATTTTGGATATACAGAAATAGCTGAAGCTTTACTTCAAAATAGACTAAATAACGGCACAGAACAGTCTTTTTACGAAGGTATGGAACAAAGGCTAGCTAATATACCACACTATACGGAAGATGATGTAAATAAAGGAATGGAGCTTTTACATAAACATCTGGAAAATGGTATGGATGTGCTTTTTAAGGTAGATGATATTGACAAGGATAATCAGGGAGTGATACTGTCCCAGATTCCAACTGAAACAATTTACGATATGAAACTACTTGACGAAATGAATATCATGTCAAACGGAGATTATAGGGATTTTGAGGCTTATTTTATTGTAAACGTAAAACCTGACAGTAATGATAATATTGAACTTTCCGAAATTACACTTGTTGACAATATAGGAATTGACAGAACTGTAAAACTTGAGAATAACGTTGTGTTAAATTATGACAACTTAAAAGTATGTGGAATTGATTATGACGGAATTGAAACAATATACGCAAAAAATACAGATAAAGAAATAACAGATATTACTAATCGTGATATAATTGACAAAATTTTTGAAAGAGAAGAAATTGTTGGAAATATTGATTTTGTAAATTATTCACTAGCTGAATATGATTTTCATATCACTGGATATAAATTTATTTCACCAGCTGAAGAAAAAACATTAATAATTTCAAATTTCGATGTTGATAATGTTAATATTGAATTAAACAATTGTAATTATCAAAATATGTATAAAATGCTTGAATCAGCATTAAATGAACTAAATTCAGAAGATAACATTACTCCATATCAGATTATAGAAAAAATAGACCAAAATTCTAAAAATGACAATATCGAAATAAAATATACACATTTAAAAAGAACTGGTGAAATAAGTTTAAATGAAGTGAAAGAAGAATATGAAAAAACAGATTATAAAAAAGATATGGAGCTATAAATAAAAATAAAAAAAGAGGAACTTATTCCTAAAAAAAGAGGAAATCAATCCTCTTTTTTTACATATGTATATCCACTATGTTTAGAAATATTTTCTATATATTTGTCAAAAACTGAATCATTATTAAAAGGGTTTAGTATATAAAATGTGCCATCATCATTAAATATCATTTCTTCATTTGAAATATTTGAAACGATTATAAAGTCTTTACTATGTATTGGATTATCAGTATTTTTTACAAAATTATTTACAATATATTTAAAAATTGTAAAATCAAATTCGTCTAATTCAAATCTATTAAAATGCTTACCTTTTTCTTCTGGAAGTTTAATAAAACATCCGTTATTAAAATTTACTTTAAACTCAACAGTATCAAAGATTTTATCTGAAACTTTAGGAAGAAAATTTAAAATTTCAGAAATTTTTATATTTGGTTTATTATAAAAAATTTTATTTCTGGAAATTAATTTATTATTTGAAACACGAAGACTTTTCTTATAAGGTACAATATTACTTATAATTGACTGTACATGAATATTATTTGAAACTAAATCACGCACTTTAAATAAAATATCTTCTCCGTAAATTAACTCCATTAAGACGTTAAACTTTAAGAATCTTAAAACATTATCTAAATTGTTGCAATCAAAATTTCCAGTGTTTTCTAAAAGTTTTTCAAACACGGGTTTTATGGAACTTATATAAATATCTGTTATTTCAGGATAATTACCGCCATTATTTATAACAAATGAAACATCTTCAGTAACTTCTCCTGAAAAACCACTTTCAGATATAGTAAAATTATTTTTGTAATCCCTAACATCAAGAATAAATTTTGAAATATCAAATCCTTTATCACAAAGCTCACGATATACAAGAAGATTCCTACTGTTATATAAAAATTTATTGAAAATATATTTTTTAAAAAAAAACCTGATAGTTAGCACATTCCCTAAGGGAAATAGGACGTTTATCTATAATTTCAATATTATTTAAACCACGTCTGTTACTAGGATAAAGTTTAAAGGTAATATTTGAAATAATAACAGTAATTTCCTTATAATTGTGATTCATATATGTTTCACAAAATTCGTGATTATATATGTTTCTAATTATATTATTAAAATTAGATAATTGTTCCGTTTCATCAGTATGAGTGTAATCAAAATCAAACTTTATTACATTATTTTTTCTTGAAAAAGTTCCAGTAAAATCCATTACTTTAAAATTAACTGAAAATTATTTGTTAAAAGAAGTGTTTTCAAGAAACTTGAACATTGACTTAAAATCTGTAAAACTAATGTCATTACAGTTGAAAATATTTTTTGTAAAATTATAATTTTGCATAAAATCTCCCTCTTTCTTTTTTTTAATTTTTATTTAATACACGTTCTATATTCATATTATGCTAATAAATAATAGTTTTGTCAATACTGATTATTAAATTAATTAAAATTTAATTCGTAAAAATGTATTGATTATTCTTAAATAGTATGGTATAATAAATTAAAACAAATATATTTTAAAAAGGAGAAAAACTATGTTTCTTATAATGTTAATGAGTATTATAATGATTACTTTGATTATAATGGGACTCGTTTCAACAGAAATAAACGAAAACGAAAAAGAAAAACTAGAAAAATTGGAAAATAAAGAACAGACTGTAGAAATGTATAAAAAAATAATAAATCTTAACGAAAATGATATTATATATCTAGGAAAGGAATATAAAGTTACAAACATTATATCAAAATATAAAGGGGAATATAAAACAGTCCTTAAACATAAGGATGAAAAAATTGAAATATTTTATGAAACAGATTACGTATACCCACGTTACGAACTAATGTTTCTAAGTAATAAAGGATATTACCTGAGACTTAACTGGTATGACAAATATTATAAGATTGGAAATTCTAAAAAAGGTTTACCAGAAAGGTACACCTCAAGACTTGAATTATCAAATATCCTAAAAAGTTTAGGAGATATTGGACTTGAAGAAACTTGTAAAAATTTAAGAAAAACTGTAAAATTATAGAAAAAAATATATTTTCAATATAAATTATTATAAATAAGAAAGGAGTAAGCTAATGAAAAGACAAATTACATTTAAAAATCTTTTGAAAAAAACAATAAAGAAAGCACCTAAATCAATAAAAATGAAAACAAAAACAAGATAGGAGAAAATTATATGGCTGGTTTGCAAAAGAGTTTTGGAACATATCTGTAAATAAACAGCTTATAAATTTTGAATGGATAAAAATATTAATTATAATCTTTACGTTATCATCAATACTGTCTTCAATAAATTTCAAAGCTGAAAGAATGATAATTATAATATCTATATTTCAACTTATATTACTGATGGGAATATTATTTTCAATTCTTGGAATAGCTTGGTATAAAGAAAAAAAAATAAAAAGGAAAAGACTGAGAATGAATAAAAAAGAGGATATTTAATATCCTCTTCTTTAGCACTTAATCAGTTTCACCGACAATATAATTATAATAGCAAATACATTTATTACATTTATGCTGCTAATTAACATAATAAAACAGACAAAACATCAGATTAATATACAGAATATGTTCTGGAATGTATTACTTATGATAGGACACAGCCTGCTTACAGCATTTATAATAAGACTTATATAAAAGACACATGTTTAAGATGTGTCTTTTTTTAATTATTTAAACTCCATCCATTTATTATTTTTGTAATTTTAGTCAGTTGTTCAAAAAATATAAAATTAAATACGACCTACCATAAGTAAAATTCTTTTAAATGCACTATTTACAGCATTTAAGACGTTGACTTTATTAAAATGAACTGATATAATATTATAAATATAACATAATAAACGAAAGGAATTAATAGGCTTATGAAAAAAATTCTAAAAATCACTCCTGCTATTCTAGGTTGTGCAACACTTATAAGTTACGCCAGTTCAATGAGCTTTTATGGCGGAATGGAAAGTGACACTCCAAAAAATACTGTTGCAAAGATTGCAGGAATTAATGTACAGCCCCGTACTATAATTGCAAAATCTGAAAAGGATGTTGCTGAAAGGGGAGATGACGCAATAAAGTCATCAGGAAACACTGACAGAATCACAAATGTAATTTCATATATTGAGAAAAAACCAGTGTCAAAAATAAACGGAATAACGCAGAAGGAAGCTGAAATGAGAATAAAACTCTACAAGGAAGTCCAGAAACATTTAGGAAAACCATATCTATGGGGAGCCAGCGGAAGAAACCAGTTTGACTGTTCAAGTCTTATGCAGGCTGTCTATAAGGACTCACTTAATGTGGATATTCCACGTGTGTCAAGAGACCAAGGGGATAAACTTGGTAAAAAAGTGGCTCTTGGTAAAATGCGTATGGGAGACCTGATATTTATGGACACCCTTAATAAAGGACATATTACACACGTAGGAATGTATGTAGGAAACGGTGAAATGATACACGCAAGTTCAACCTACGGAAAAGTGGTAAGGGTAAAATTTGAGGGATTCTATATGAAGAGTTACAGATTCTCAAGAAGTCTTTTTGCGTAAACAGGGAAGGGATAACATATGATAACTGACAATAATATTAAAAAACGTACAAAACAATTAACATTCAGGGCAAGAAGATATGGACTGACTATAAAAAATGCTGTAAGGGAAGTAATAGGTACATCACCTCAGAATTTTTACAGAAAACTGTCAGGGGGAGATACAAGTGAACTGGAACTTGTCGAAGGACATATTGAAAACCTTATAGAAAGGAAGGAATCTGCATTATGCAAACAACAGTAATGAATAACGGGAAAGTCTTTACAGAACAGGACTTTGCGGCACTTGAAATAATTAAAAATAAGGATGTGCAAATTATAATGGATAATAAATTTGATATTGAAAAATATAAGGATGTGACAATAATACCGCCTTTTGTATTAAATAACGTTGAAGAAGTTGAGGAAGTTAAGGCTGACTACTGGAAAGTGCTTAAAAATATGTTAATAGCGGCTATGAAGGAGTCAGGACTTTCAATTGATGAACTTGATTTAACTGTAGTCAAGAAAATAAGGTTTATGATAGAAGACAAATTTGTAATTGAAGGACTTATTCCTATAACAATACTACCTATCTATGAAATGAAAAACGGACAGGTGGTAAGTGAAGACTATACAATTGACGAATTTAACGTTGACTTGGCATTGGAACTTCAAAGTCCTATAAAGGAAGACAACGGAGATGTGGAAGTTACATACACATATTCAAGATTAATGCAAAGATTAAAGGAAGTATTCAGAGGACGTATTTTTATGTTCTATTCTGACGTAAAGGCTA
>QWBZ01000395.1_pt1 | contig 14994 bp, 24 predicted proteins | sample 1972441 | NCBI WGS metagenome assembly QWBZ01 (sample SAMN09866721, study PRJNA288562) | Human oral metagenome isolate term6_saliva, whole genome shotgun sequencing... | isolation source: mouth | host: Homo sapiens | place: USA: California
TTTGGCTGGGAAGCTGGTCCGCCGTCTAAAAAGCAACTCAAGGCACTAGAGAAATCCGGTATCTTCCCAGATGAAGTAGAAAATGCCGGTAAAGCCAAGCTTATCCTTGATCGCCTTGACAAGAGAAGAAGCGAAGGGTTAGCGACGCCAAAACAAATAAGATGCCTAGAGCGGTATGGATTCCGTAATGTAGGCATCTGGAAATTTGATAATGCTAAGCGACTCATCGACCGGATTGCAGCCAATAACTGGCGCGTCCCTCGTGGTGTTGATGTCGCTAGCTATGAGGGGTGAGATAAATGAACGAAGAAATTGAAGAACTGAAAAAGAAAATCGAGTTCCTGGAGTTGCTCATCGATGTCAAAGACGAGACGATTGATAATCAGATGAAGACGATTAAGATGCTGATGGATTACTTCAAGAAGGTTGACGCTTAGCCTTATCAACTTTATCAATGAGTTTCTGAGCGTCCTTGAATATTAACTCGTTCTCAAGATCGCTAATCATAGCTCTTAAAAATATTTTGATACTTTCGGTATCATGCTCTGGATGGCGTCTAGTATAGTGTGTTTCATCATTTCCTATGAAGGATATAGCCCTAGCTAATGTAATCATCCTTTCGTTAGGAAGGTGCATGATTTTTTGCGATAACTGAACGCCAGGGTTCTCGAGCCATTCTTTGGATGCTTTTTCTAAATTCTCTGAAATTAGATAATCCGTTACTAAGAATTCCAACGCTTTTCGATATCCCATGCCTGCTAATTTATCCAATCCAGCCCCTTCTGCTTCCATAGCCTGCTCTAATATATTGATGAACTCGGGGAATTTACTCTTTAGATCATCACCTATGCGATATTCTGTTAAATCCATCTCAGTCGCAATATACGGAGTAGTATATGAGTGTTTAAATTCTAAGTCGCATAAATATTCAGGGTCACTATCATATCGAACGTAGTAATTAACGGTAACCCTTGAACAGTACGAGCAAGCAGTAACTACAGAAACTTCATCTTGCCAAAGATTGTTTTTCAACTTTACTGCTTTATCCGAGAAATATGCGCACATAAATTCTTGGACCCCCGTTCGCATACAGTGGGCACAAATTCTAGGTTGAGAGACCTCAATTTCTTCACCATAAACATTATTGGTCTCTCTATCGTAATAATAAGCATCCATACAAGACACATCCTTATACGTGTATTTTAAATCACATTATATCACATAGAGAAAGAAGGTGATACCTTGTCAGAAATTAAATTAACTGAGCTACTCGAATATGTCGACCCTGCATTGTGCTCCTACCAGGAATGGGTCAACGTCGGTATGGCTCTCAAACACGAAGGCTACACAGCCATGGACTGGGACTCATGGTCCAAGGGAGACCATGCACGCTATCACGCAGGTGAATGTTTTAGAAAATGGGACTCCTTCGAAGGCAGCAACACCCCAGTTACTGGTGGGACCATTTATCAAATGGCAGTCGATGGTGGCTATGAACCGCCAAGATCATACGACGATGGCCGAGGAGAACTCGACTGGGATAGCACAATCAAGTATGACAACGACTATAAAATCATCGATAAAGACTGGGTAGAAGCCAAAGAAATTAAAGAGCCTGATCACTGGAATCCAGTGGCAGAAATTACTAAATACCTCGAAATCTTATTCGATAGCACCGAAAACGTCGGGTATGTCACCGAGACCTGGGAGAAAGATGGCAAGCATCTACCGACCTCTGGCTCATACGACCGAACAGCAGGTGAGTTAATCCAACTCCTAAATCGATGTAACGGCGACCTGGGCAGCGTATTCGGGGACCCAAAAGAAGAAGCCGGTGCTTGGATTCGATTCAACCCACTGGACGGTAAGGGCGTCAAAAATGACAACGTGACCGATTATCGGTACGCCTTAGTCGAGTCAGACAGTACCGACCTGGCGAAACAAAACGCCATTATCCGAGAGTTAGAGCTTCCTGTTGCCTGCTTGGTCTATAGCGGTGGTAAATCCGTACACGCAATCGTAAGAGTTGAGGCAAAAGACTACAACGAATACCGGACTCGTGTTGACTACCTGTATAGCATCTGTAAGAAGAACGGTCTAGCGGTCGATTCTCAAAACAAAAACCCTAGCCGCCTCAGCCGCATGCCTGGGGTTATCCGGAATGGCCACAAGCAATTCCTCATTGATACCAATATCGGTAAGGCTAGCTGGGATGAATGGTACAAGCATATCGAAGACTTAAACGATGATTTGCCGGACCCAGAGGGACTAGAAGATTTCTGGAATAACATGCCAGACCTTGCTCCTGAGTTAATCCATGGCGTTTTACGCCAAGGACACAAAATGCTAATGGCCGGACCGTCTAAGGCCGGTAAGTCATTCGCACTCATCGAGTTATCAATTGCTATCGCGGAAGGTAGCAAATGGCTTGGGTGGCAGTGTGAAAAAGGACGCGTCTTATATGTCAACCTAGAGCTGGACCGAGCGTCTTGCTTACACCGGTTCAAAGACGTTTACCAAGGCCTAGGAGTTGCGCCACATAACCTTGGTAACATCGATATTTGGAACCTGCGTGGTAAGACCGTGCCAATGGATAAACTGGCACCTAAGCTTATCCGTCGAGCAGCTAAAAAGCATTACACAGCGGTCATCATTGACCCGATTTACAAGGTCCTAACCGGTGACGAGAACAGTGCTGATCAGATGGCACACTTTACCAACCAGTTTGACAAGGTGGCCACAGAGTTAGGCGCATCCGTTATCTACTGCCACCACCACTCTAAAGGTTCGCAGGGTGGAAAGAAATCCATGGACCGTGCAAGTGGTTCCGGTGTATTCGCCCGCGACCCAGACGCCCTAATCGACCTGGTAGAACTTGAAATCAACGAAAGTCTAGCTACTCAACAGTTAGATAAAGCCAAGTGCCAAATCTACAAAGAGAGCATCTTGGAACTCAATAAGCGGTACTACGAGAAGTATATCGGCCTGGATGACCTAGAGTCGGTTTATCAGATGAAAGAACACGCGCTCAAGGCAATCACCACTTCTCAATACTACGACGTCAACCAACGCATTAAGGCAGCTGAACGTGAGCAGAAACAACGGACTGCTTGGAGAGTTGAAGGGACGCTCCGAGAGTTCGCGAAGTTCGAGCCAGTCAATATCTGGTTCGGTTATCCAGTGCACACAGTCGATGATTCGGGTGTCCTAAATGATGTCGAGCCAGAGGATGCTCAACCGACCTGGAAGAAGAATTTCGACAAGAGAAAGTCTCCTGATGAAAAGAAGGAAGAGCGCAAGCATTCGTTCGACACGGCATACAGCGCACTCAATGATGGTATCGAGCCAGTCACGATTGACGGCCTGGCAGAGTACCTAGGTATCTCAGATAAGACAGTTAGACGTCGTGTGAAGGAAGCCGGAAGTTATAAAATTGAAGGAAATTCAGTTATCAAAGTAGACTAGAAAAAACAGGCATGGACAAGACAAAATCGAGGACATTTTTCGAGGACGTCCTCGATGGACATTTTCGATTTTGTCCGTGTCCGAAGCTCGAAAATGACCTTCAGACAAACTCGAGACATTTTCGATTTTGTCTCCGGGACAGACACACTATAGGCTTAAAAGCCGTAAATAGGTGGTGTCCCTGGCTAGGTCCAAGGCAAGAACAGGAACAGGAACAGGGGGCTAAGGCTCCGCCCCCTGTAACCCTGTCCGTGTCTGTCCTTGCCAAAGCGCGAGAAAAAGAGAAAAAATTTTTTGAGGTGAAAATTATGCGAAAGAAAAAGAAACGTTCAAAGAGTTTAGAAGTCGCGAAAAAAATGCCGCCACTTTATCACACGCTCCCTGGCGAGCGATTCGACCTTAAGAAGTCTGAAGTAGTGAAGTGGATAAGCGAACAACCGCAACTGCAAGCTTGGGTGTTAGATCAATTAAAGAGTGCTGGCTATGTCGAATACGACCCAGAGACTGGACTATGGAGTGGTATCGAATGCTAGAGTTCTTTATCCCACTCAAAAAGATTCCGACCGTCACTCATCAGCAAAAGAAAGCAGCAGTCAAAAATGGCAAGCCTTTCTTCTACGAGGATGAAAAGCTCAAGCAGGCAAGAGAGTTATTCATGGCCCATCTGTCGAACTATAGGCCTGATACAAAATTAGAGGGGCCTATCCGGCTCACGACTAAGTGGCTATTCCCTCTAACAAAAGGCAAACAGAATGGCGAGTATAAAGTTACTAAGCCAGACACCGATAACCTCATCAAACTTTTCAAGGATTGCATGACGAAACTTGGCTATTGGCATGACGATGCTCAAGTCGCTAGCGATATCATCGAGAAGTTCCACAGTGAGGTGGTCGGGATCTATGTAAAAATTGAATCATTGGAGATGGGGACATGGACATGATAATTATCTTAGCTGCTATTACAGCATTCATATCACTAGGACTACTGGTATCGGATGTGCGGTTAAACGAAAAAGGAGAAAATGACAATGAATGATTTAATCGAAAAAGTAAATCAATGGTTCTTTGACCGAGACCTTGCCGAAGGAGATGGCTTAGGTCAACTACAAAAACTGCATGAAGAGATCTATGAGCTGGCCGAAGCTCGTATAGTCAATGATTTCTCTGCTGAGGTGGATGCAGTTGGAGACATCACTGTCGTGCTAATTGGTTACTGTTTACAACGTGGACTGACATTAGAACAATGCCTGGAATCGGCCTACAATGAAATCAAAGACCGGACCGGAAAGTTAGTCAATGGCGTATTCGTCAAGGATAACTAAAAATTTGCTAGAATCTAGGGGCTTTAAGATTTAAGTAATACAAATACTTGCCTTTAGCTTAAAACTCCTAAGAATTGAATTATTTGAGTTTTGAGAGGTGTAAATTATGGAAAAGAATATTACAGTCTATGGTAAGCCAAATTGTCCGCATTGCGAGTTAACGAAAGCTTACCTTAAAGCAAAGGGCATCCAGTTCAACTACATTGATGTGACGGTAGATGCGGCCGCATTGAATTTGATTCAAGAACATGGCTATCAACAGTTACCTGTGGTATCTATCAATGACTTCGAGTCTTCGTGGTCCGGACATAGCGTGCCTGCTTTGGTTCGGCTAACGATGTGGGATGGTGAGTGAGGATGGCCGAGCATAAGAGAGAGATAAAAATGATTAAGATTTACAAGGTTGACTCTTTTGAGAAACTTGAATATCTACTTAACACCTTGCATGAGCGAGGGGCTAAGTGGCCAAACGGAGATAGTTTGGACGATAAAGAGATAATGTTTAGAATTTGGAAAAAATATGGACCCGAAACAATTTACAAAGGCTTAGTTATATACAACGAAAGCGGTTCGGTTATGATTTCTTCTCCTGGCTATATCTATGAGGCAATTAAACAGTATGAGCAAAACGGAGAAGATTACACCCTCATCGAGGATGTGAAGCTACCAAAGCCAAAAGAAAAACCAAAAGCATCAGAAGCACAACAGGCGCAGCCACATCAACCAAATGTGATTCAGCCAGGGCATTACAATCAAGGTGACATGGACCTCTTCGAGATTTTCTATCATCAGTATCCGTTCAACGAATTCAGAACAGGTATGCGGATGATTGCTGCTCGTTACTATCACAGATATCCTGACAAGAACGGACTGCAAGACTATGACAAAGGCGATGAAGTGATGCGCCGCCTACGCGAATACGAGGAGCGTGAAGCGAATGTCTAAGTCTTCCGAGTTAGAGTTAAGAGTCAGAGCAGAGCAGCGCGAGTTTCTCAAGACTAAAGCGACTCAGTATCGCAAGTTAGCTATCTCGCACATGTATACCAACGTGCCACGATATAATCAGCTTATTCGTGAGGCTAGGAAGTTTGACCTATGCGCTGAGTTGATTTGTCCGACAGTCAGTGAGGTGGAGAGTAAATGATTTGGATCATCATAATTATCCAAGTGATTGCTATCGTGAAGTTATGGTCAACGGTCGCTTACATGATTGATTGGATAGATAAACTAGGAAAAGAGTTACTGGAGTGCGACCAACTCCAACAAAAAATCATCGATAGCAACAAACAACGAATCGAGGCTCTCGAGCGTCGATGACTTTAGCACACTAGAAGAAAGAAGGTGAGTAGCATTAAGTTCGAATGGTTAAGAGATTACATAGAGCGTGAGGAACGTATCACTTATCTCAAGTGGAACCTGGCCAAGTCAAAAGCCGAATTGGCTAGATGGGTCGATGGAGATTTGCAAAATGTACGATTGACCCAGGGCTCACTTTCTGCGAATTTGGAAAATAGCATTATCCTTTTAGCAAAAGAGCTCGACACTCTTTCTGCTGAACAGGACGAACTCAACTCACTGATTCAAACGTTCAAAGGTGTTGACCAACAGATTGTGCGGCTCAAGTATATCGAGGGACTATCATTGGAAGCTATCGCTGAGACACTAGGCTACTCCGAGTCGCACATCAAGCATCGCCATGCTGAGATACGCAGGAATATCTGTTTTATATCAGACTACATACGTAAGATACACAAGTATCACGATGAGCTAGAAACCATCTACAAAGATGTGACCTAAATCTTAGGTGCAATAAAAGTGCACACTTTCTGTGCATGGTTCCATTGAATCTTATGAGGTATGATGGTAATGTCAAAAGATTACACAAGAAGCTACTGGCTCTCGCCGGTGGCTTTTTACTTTAGGTGGTGAGGTTATGGAACATGACTTAGATCAGCTAATTCATCTAGCACGCAAGCAAGACATGGAGACAGAGTTCAACAGTCGGACAAAGCGCAACCAGTTCTATTGGTCAAGTGAATGGCGAAAGCTGAAGCACTCAGTCCTTGAGCGTGACCATCACGAGTGTCAGCTGTGCAAGCGTGAGGGTAGACTCACACTTGATAACCTAATGGTTCATCACATCAAACCACTAGAGTACTATCCATTGCTTCGACTCGATGCGGACAACCTGGTGACTCTGTGTAAAAACTGTCATAACAAGGTGCATGGACTGGTATCCCAGTACAGCGACGAGTGGTGGTAAGCTGTGAAAATCTAATGAAAATTTAATTTTGGACCCCCTCAAAAGATTTTTGAATTTTTAGAAAGCTCTTTCAGCGGGCGTCCAGTCGACTCCGGCAAAAAATAACTCATTTTTACAAAAGAAGGGAGGGAAGACGCGTGAATGCTATTCCTCGTACTAAGATAGAGAAATATTGGTTAGACCAGTTTGATGCTAACGATATCCAGGCACAATTGTTGGTACAACGCTATTCTTTGTTTATTAAGAACCAACGTTCGCTCCAAACGGAAATCAACAAGCAAGGTGTTCAAATTGTGGTCAAGAATGGTAGCCAAACATTCAACAAACCTAACCCTCTCTTGAAAGAATTGCGTGACCTGGAAAAGGAAATTGCAAAAATGGAGAAAGAATTAGGTAAGCGTGCGGAAGCAACCGCAAAGGCAAAACCTAAGGCACGACAGGGGCTGGTCTAGATGCTTCGTCAGCAATATGTTGATGCGTATATTAGAGAAATAGAGTCCTGCCGATATGTCGTAAACGAACATCGACTCTTGGAAGTCCGATGGATAAAAGAGGTCGTACTTAAGTTAAAGGGTGCTTACTACGATGAGGAGCAGATAGAGAACTGCATCAAGTTCGCAGAGAAGTATTTCTTCAAACTTGACCTATTCCAAAAATATCTCATTGCCAATGTCTTCCTCTTCTATGCTGATGGGGAGGTCGTTTTTGATGAGTTCTTCATCACCATGGCTCGTGGTAATGGTAAGAACGGGTTCATCAGTGTTTTGGCCAACTACTTTATTAGCCCACTGCATGGTATCCAAGAGTACAACGTGGCTATCACTGCCAACAGTGAGAATCAAGCCATGACATCCTTCAAAGAAGTGCACAACATGCTGAAGCGCAACCCTGACCTTACGGACAGTGGCTACTTCAAGAATGGTACTTCTAAGATTATTGGCTTGGACACTCAAAGTGAGTTTGTCTATCGGGCAAACAACGCTGCCACTCAAGACTCGTTCCGAGACGGTTGCTTGTTCTTTGATGAAATTCACCAATTTGAAGATTATAGCGTGATTGATGTTCAGACTTCTGGTCTTGGTAAACGTAAGAACTCAAGAACCTTTTACATTGGTACTAATGGGTTTGTTCGTGACTCTGTCTATGATGACATGTGCTCACGCGCTAGAGACATTGTAGAGTCGGAAGAATTGATAGACCACATGTTTCCTTTCGTGTGTACGCTCGATTCACCGGACGAAGTCGAAGACGAGAACAAGTGGCAGAAAGCTAATCCGATGTTCCATGGCGAGATGAGTGATTATGCAAAGACACTGTTTACTAAGACACAGCGTCAATGGCAGAAACTCAAGCTTGGTATTGGTGACAAGGCTAGATGGCTAACCAAGAAAATGAACGTGCTAGGCATCAAGCAGTCTAGTAACGTGGCCACACAAGAAGAGATTATCAAGGCAGCGCGTCCTTACGGATCACACGAGGGGCACAAGTGTATTGGTAGTGTCGACTTATCCAGTGTTAAGGACTTTACGGCCGTTGGCTTGCTTTACTTGGATGATGACGAGAACTACAACTGGTACACTCACACCTTCGTGCTAAAAGAGTTTCTGGATAGTGAAGCCTTGGCGGCACCAATTGATGAATGGGAGAAGCAAGGGTTGCTGACCATTGTAGACGGACCACTCATCACAGAGACAATTGTTGCTGACTGGTTCGATGAACAATCTTCCCTATTCGACTTTGACACTATAGTCATTGATAGTTACAGGGCCAGTGTCCTGCGTCCTGTGTTAGAAGACAGAGGGTTTGAGGTTGAGGTTATCAGACGCTCGCCTGGTGTACAAGCAATGATAGGCACATTGCTAGAGTCGCTATTCGCCAATGAGCAAATTATCTTTGGTGACCCAACGATGATGCGTTGGTACACGTTCAATGTCGTGGTTAAGCGTGATAAAGACGGTAACCCACGATACGAAAAGAAAGAACCTATCAAACGCAAGACTGATGGGTTCATGGCGTTCATACATGCTTTGTATGTGTTCAACGAAAACATCACAGAGTATCAGCAACCACAAGAGTTCCTGTTCTCTGATTTTTATGGTGGATAAATTTTTGACCTGTCATAAGTCGTAAAAAGGGGCGGAAAAGGGGTGACAATTATTGGGCTATTAGATTGGATTCTCAAACGCAATCAAGACTTTGATATCTTGGACTGGGACGAACTTAAGTCTGTATACAAGACAACTCACTTGAAACAATCGGCTGTTGACATTGTTATCGGTAAGATCATCACGATGAGTTCGCTTGTACAGTTTAGGTCGAAAGACGAAACCTTAAATCGGAAGCTAAATGTAAAACCTAACCCAAACCAAAACGCGCAAGAGTTCAGAGCGGAGCTGATTAAGCGGCTGCTTTGCGACGGAGAGTGTTTGGTGGTTAAGTTAGGCAACTATTTATTCATTGCTGACGGTTGGGTAGTAGATGGTTCTGTGACCAAGGAAAGAACGTACAAGCAAGTGTCTGTAGGGCAGTTGAGCCTGACCAAAGAGTTCACTTCTTCTGAGGTCTTCCACTTCAAGTATCACAACGATAAGCTGAATCAGTATCTCAAAAACCTAGATGAGTCATACGCTAAGTTATTCCAACGTATGATTGAGGTCCACATGAGAGAGCAGCAGATTCGGGTCTACGCTAACTTTAAGGGTATGAAATCAAAATCAAACCTAAACGATGATGCGAAGAAAAACGTTGATGTCTTTACAAAGTTCTTAGCAGGGATGAAAAGAGAGTTGGAACAATCTTCGGTTGCTGTGGTTCCTCGACAAGGGGATGACTACGACATTGAAGAAAAATCTCAAAACCACCTTGGGCGGAACGTTGAAGAGGTCGGAGTCATTGAGAACATGTACATCGCTCAAGTGGCCAAGGCACTGCAAGTGCCAACGCCAATGTTTAGTGGTGACCTGGCAGATGTCAGTCAGCATAGCGAGAACATGGTCCGTTGGTGTATCAAACCTTTGATGACTTTGATTGCGACTGAGATTAACGCAAAATTCTTTACTGAGTCAGATTTGAATAAGGGTAAAGGTGTGAAGGTCAACTTGATAGAGGTCCTTTACAGTTCTGAACTTCAAATGGCGTCTCACGTAGAGAAGATGATAGGGTCTGGAGTGTGGACTATCGATGATGCCTTGGAAATTCAAGGCAAGCCACGAGAGAACACAATTGTCACAACTCGTCGATATCTGACGAAGAATATTGCACCACTTGATGAAAGCACTGGCGCACCGATTAACGGTTAGCTAGGGCTATTTTTGTGGTCTTAGGAAAGGAGGGACGGGATGTCAAAACTTAAAAACGTACCGTTTGAGTTCAAAAATGAAGCAACCGAAACAGGACATGTCCTGACTTTGAGTGGGGCCGTACGGAAGAGATACTGGACAGATGATGATGCTGTCAGTGCAAAGCTAGTACGCGACTCTTTGGAAGGTGTAGATAAGCCAATCCTAATCAAGCTTAACTCTCCAGGTGGAGATGTGTTTGAGGGGATTGAGATTTACAACTATCTCAAGGATCACGAGCAAAGCGTCACAGTAGAAATTACTGGTGTGGCTGCTTCCGCTGCTTCCATCATTGCCATGGGTGCGGACAAAATCATCATGAACACGGGTACAACACTCATGATTCATGAAGCGTCTACTTTTGCTTTCGGTAACAAGACCGATATTCAAAAGACGCTGAACGCCCTAGAAACGATTGATGACTCTTTAGTTGCAATTTACGCAGAGCGCACTGGCATTGACACTGATGAAATCAAAGACTTGTTGAATGCAGAAACGTGGTTCACTGCGGAAGAAGCTGTCGACAAAGGCTTTGCCGATGAAGTTAAAGCTAAGGCGAAAGAGGAACAAGAGAGCGAAACGGAAGAAGAGAAGGTAGAAAATTCTATCAATATCAACGTTGACGCCAAATTGATTTCTGGTCGCTTAGATGATCTGGAAAAGATGATTAAAAATGTCATCCAAAACAAACAGGCTGAGGAACCTGTCGCAAAACCTCGAAACTTAATGTCTAAACTTAGAGGAGGACTATAACTTTATGGAAAAATTTAATTCAACACCTGAACAAATCAAGGATAAGTTACGCGCATCATTGAAAGACTCTGATGCTACTTTAGAAAACCAAGTGGATGCAATCGTGGAGAACATGGTAGCAATTGCTGAGAACGCAAAAGCGCAAGTAATGGCAGAGTACGCTGAACTTGGTCACGTACAAGACGAAGCTATTTTAGTAGCGCGTGGTATCCACGTATTGACTGCGGAAGAAACTAAATTCTATAACGAAGCGTCAAAAGCTGGTGGCTTTGACACTAACGTTATCTTGCCTGAAACAATCATCGAGCGTGTGTTTGAAGATTTGAAAAAAGAACACCCATTACTTAAGTTAATCAACTTTGGTTTAGGTGTAGCGAAAGAGAAAATCATTCGTTCACGTCGCAAGGGTAAAGCGGTTTGGGGTAAGCTCCACAAGGACATCGAAGGGCAATTAGATGCTGAATTCGGCGCAGAAGAAATTACTCAACTTAAGTTGACTGCTTTCATGCTTATCTCTAATGACACCTTGGAACTTAGCGCGCGGTGGATTGACCGTTATGTTCGTCTCTGCTTGTCCGAAGCTATCTCTGAAGCATGGGAAGAAGTAATTATCGACGGTGACGGTAAAGACAAGCCACTTGGTTTGATGCGTAAAACTTCTGGCGATACCGGCGGTGTGTTCCCTGCCAAGGAGAAGAAAGGTGACTTAACCTTCAAAGACCCTGCAACCATCGTCAAAGAGTTCGCCGCATTGATGAAAGCTTTGTCAACTTACAAACGCTACATCGGGTCTAATGACACTACTGGTTCTGACGAAGTCCGAAAAGTAGATGGTAAAGTTCACTTAATCGTGAACCCTTCCGACTACTACGACATCGTAGCACGTGCTACTATTCAAAATGCGAACGGGGTTTATGTAACGAACTTACCATTCATCCCTGCTGATCACATCGTCGAATCAACTTACGTGCCAAAAGGCAAGTTGATTGCGTTCGTTGAAGGTGAGTACGATGCCGATGTTTCGATGAAAGACAGCATCCGTAAGTCTGAAGAACGCTTCATCTTGGAAGACGCTACGCTTTACATTACTAAGTTGTTAGGTAATGGCCGACCAACTAACGCAGACGCAGCGCACGTTTACGAAATCAAGATTCCCAGCTAATGCCCCGGCAGGACCTGGGGCACCGGCTTCACCTTCTCCGGTACCGGGAGGGTGATAGTGAATGGAGACTTATCTTCAGGAGCTAAAACGTAGACTTCACATCTTACATGATGATGACGATGACAACTTAAAGAGTTTGATTGAAATCGCCCACGCCAAGGTTAAACACTGGTGTGGCGATTTTGATTTAACTGATCCAGTTGGCCGAGACTTAGTCTTTGAACAAGTCCGGTTCATCTATCATGGCAAGACTGAGTTGTTCTACACACTATTCGCAAGCGACTTAAGCCAGTACGGTTTCACGCTAGCGACAAAGGAGTAAAGAAATGCAATCACCAATACACCAAGTGTACAACGATGGTGTGGTGACCTTCAGTACTAAAGAGCCTAGTAAGGATAAATTTGGCACACCAATTGGTGGCCAGGCAACAAAAAAAGTCTGGCGCAAGTATTGGTTCAAGGATATCTGGATGCGGTCTGAGGAAGTGGTCGCTATGGCATCGTTAGGAACAAAGGAAACAAAGAAAATTGCGGTAGATGGTAAACAACAGATTGACTCAAGCATGATTGCGACGATTGGTGGAGTAGACTACGAAATTTTTTCGTGCAACTATTCAGAGCGTCGCGACAGGACCGAACTATCCTTGGTGCTGCCAAGGACGAAGGAACGGAAGGTAGGTGCAAGACATGACAACAACTAAGGAACGCATCTTTGATGCCCTAAAAAACATTGAGGGTCTGTCAGTGGTCTATGCACTAGATTATCAAGATGATATAGAACTGCCTTATGTTCGGTATCAACTGTTAGAATCGAACGCAATTTACCTCAGTAATGAAGAGCATAATACAAGAGCACGCTACCAACTCGATTTATACAGCCTACAAGCCCTTGATGTACAGGGGGAAGGTATTTTATCGACTGTACGTTCAAAATTCCGTACAGAGCATCTGAGGGCCACTCAGTGGCAAGAAGCACCCTACACTGATTCTTCAGCAGAGGAAACAGTCTATCGTTACATGATAGAGGTGTGGTAGATGTCTCATAGTTTTGGGTTTGACCTTGCGTTAGGTGATGTTGAGAAATACACCAGGCGTGGGAGAACAGTCAAACAAAAAGTCGGTGAATATGCTGACCAGGTTGTCACCAAGGCTCAATCTATCGCCACCTCGCGCGGTCTGTTTAAGACTGGTGCGGGGGTTGGTGGTATTGAGAAAGAGGACAAAGGAAGTGGATACGATGTGGGGTGGGCCAACCGGCCAAACTTCCACTTGTACTTTCACGAGATTGGCTTTCACGCTTTGGACAATCGTCATGGTAAGCAGCGTATAAAGCGAGATAGCAAGGGCAAGAGACAACGGTCTTACCGAGGGTCACGCGCCACTTATGTAGCACCTACGCCTCATTTAAGGCCCGCATGGGACCAACTTGAGGGTAAGTATTATGCAGAGATTCAACGGTATTTAGCCGGTGAATAAAATCAACTAATAAAGGAGACAAAATTTTATGGCATTAGAAACAGTTAAACGCGCTCTGTTGACCGGTGTTGGCAGCATGCACGTACAAAAGATGACAAACGGCGATTTAGTTAGTTCATCTGTAAAACCAACTTACGATGAAAAGACATTCGCAACTCCATCTGTTCAGAAGTTAGGTACAGCATTAACTATCGTGGACAAGAAAGTTTATCTTTCTAACCAACTCCACACACTGATCAAGAAAATCACCAAGGCAGAACTTACACTTGATGCAGGTTACTTCCCTGAAGGTTTAGCGGAAGAACTTCAAGGTATGAAGAAGGTAGGGGAAAAAGGTGCATGGGCTATGCCAAGTAACCCTAAACCAATTCCTTTCCGTTTAGGTGTACCTTTCACTGATGAGAACAACAACTCATTGGTTATCAACTTCCCTTACTGCTTCTTAACTCCAGTAGAGCAAAGTGCAGAAACTGAAGGTGAAGACTACAACGAACAAATCAAACAGTTCAAGATTGAAGCTTTACCTTTACCATTCGAAGTTGAGCTTGACGGTCACAAAGACAAGTATGTCTTCCACCAAGTTGACTTGTCTAACTCTGACTCAGCTGCTTACTACGACGAGAAGAAATTGTTGCAACAAGGTTGGTTTGACTCTGAAACTTTAGACGCAGCAAAAAAGTAACGACCCCTGCTTCACCATCACCTGTATCACCTCAACCAGGAGCAAGTCCAGGTGGGGTGCCAGTGGTGCCAGGGGGATAACAAAAATTAGTTGGAGGGGCACACAATTAGTGGCCCCTTCATTTTTATAGGAGTGAAAATTAATGAGTATCTTCAAAACGCAATTAAAAAAGATGAAAACAAGAATTTTGGGCCACGAAGTAGAGCTCAAAGTTAACAATGCGGTCTATTTGTATCTTCAATCGTTATTTGGTCTAACTCAAGGGTCATGGGGCGAAGAGTATGAAAAAGAAAATGTTATCGGCGGTGCTAAATTTGTGGTTGCGGTATTGGCAGCCAACGGTTATGAAACCACCTTAGAGGAAGTCTTAGAGAACACAACCTTTATCGACATTCAAACTTTCTTAACCGACTACCAACTCATCATCTTGTCCGATGCTGAAGAGCAAGCAAAAGGTGACTCAAAAAAGGGAAAGGCGAAGAAGTAGACTACGACCACCTCTACTTCCTTTGCAGAGAATGGTTTGGGATGACC
>QWBZ01000558.1_pt1 | contig 14903 bp, 10 predicted proteins | sample 1972441 | NCBI WGS metagenome assembly QWBZ01 (sample SAMN09866721, study PRJNA288562) | Human oral metagenome isolate term6_saliva, whole genome shotgun sequencing... | isolation source: mouth | host: Homo sapiens | place: USA: California
TTGACACTCCCCATGCCTAAAGGCAGGGGATTCTTGGTTCGCCGATTACTGCGTAGCTTCTGAAAGAAGCGATGTCTTACACAATCTCCCCAAGCGTAGATTCCCGTGTGTCCCACGGTATTTTTCATGTCTTATGCCGCTTGAATTTCCTTTGCCTTAGCTAGGATATTCTTGGCGGCATTCACATCTCTGTCATGGTGCGCTCCGCACTTTTTGCAAATCCAGTCCCGAACGGCAAGATTTTTCGTTTCCGTATTTCTCTCACCGCATACGGAGCAGGTTTGCGAACTTGGATAGAAGGTCGGCACTTGAATGACATCTGTTCCGTAGAGTACCGCCTTGTATTCCAGCATACGAAAAAACTCTGCCCAGCTTACATCGGAAATCGCTTTTGCCAGCTTGTGATTCTTCATCATGTTCTTCACCTGCAAATCCTCTATGCCGATGGTTTGGTTTTCACGCACCAGCTTTGTCGAGATTTTATGCAGGAAATCCTTTCTGGCATTTGATATTCTTTCGTGTATTCTAGCAACGAGTTTTCTTTGCTTGCTACGATTTTTGCTCTCTTTCTTTTTTCGGGACAATTTTCTTTGCTCTCTTGCTAATTTCTTGCTCAATCGTTTCAGAATACAAGGATTTTCTACGACATTACCGTTGCTGTCCGAACAAAATTCTTTCAATCCGACATCAATGCCGACTTCTCCTCCTTCGTTGCGAGCAAGGAAATTTTCTATATCTGCTGTCACGCAAAGGGAAACGTAGTATTTTCCCGATGCCGTCCGCGATATGGTGGCATTTTGGATCTTGCCCTCAAATTCCCGTGACAGTTTGATTTTTACCAGTCCAAGCCGTGGGAGATGCAGTTTTTCGCCCTCTATACGAATCCCGTTTCCTTGGTTACGGGTACGATACGATTGCCGATGGTTGTGCTTGGATTTGAACCTTGGATATTTTGCAATTTTCTTGAAGAAATTCTGATAGCTACGGTCAAGATTCCGCAAGGATTCTTGCAGAGCCATGCTGTCCACAGCTTTTAGCCACACATAGTCTGGATGGTTTTTGAGTTCTGTAAGGAGTGCGCTCGTCTGCACATACGTCACAGATTCTTTTTTCGTTTTCCAAGATTCCATGCGCAAAGCTAGGAAGTGATTGTATACGAAACGACAGCAACCAAGTGTTTGTTCGATTGTCTGTACCTGTGCCTTTGTCGGATAGATTCTGAATTTATAGCCTTTCGTATATTCCACATCTTCACCCCCTCTGCGATATTTTTTGATTTTCGATATACTGTTTCACCATGGCAAGTGGTGCACCGCCTACCGTTGATACGAAGTAGGAGTTTGTCCAAAGGGTTGGTATTCTGCTCCTCAGCCATGGAAATTCTGTGCGTAAAACCCGGGAGGTTCTGCCTTTAATAGTTTTCACTGCCTTGTGTATGCCAAATTGTGGGTCTACCTCTAAAAGCAAATGTACATGGTCTGGCATGATTTCCATTTCGATGACATCGACACTGATTTCTTGACATATGGCAGAAATGAGCTCCTTTAGCCTTACATCAACGCCATTGACCAGTACCTTGCGACGATATTTGGGACACCATACAACGTGATACTTACAGGAATATACGACATTGTGGTTTGATTTATATTTCATGGTTAAGATTATACTGAATATGTTTATCTAATTCAATAGACAGAGTGAATTTCTTTCTGTCAATATCCATCGAGGATTTGACAGAAAGCGGGCTTATATCCCCATAGCTAAAGCTAGGGGTTTTACGCCCGTTTTGATAACAGACTGAAGGAATAAACAACACATCACTCCCCAATGTGTTTGATGTCGCTAATCCCAAAAAACCACCGACACAAAACCACAAAATATTGCCAAGATAAAAAGAGACCTTTCCCACTTTTTATACACACAAATTATCCCAAAAATCCAATGCGTTTTTTATCTACTGCACGAAAATCCAAGTTTTCATCAATGTCCTCAACTTTCAGTGTCAATATTTCCTCTCGGCTAATTTCGTCCTCTCCCTCTCTAGAAAAAATCCGCTGTGCCTGACGCATCAAGGCCTGCTCCAATAAGTTTCTGGCAAATCGTCCATTTCCAAATTCCTCATGTCCACAAATTTTCTTAAAGATACTTTGACATTTTTCTCGAACCTCATCGCTCAAAATGATGTCCTTTTTCTTGGCCAGCAAGGCAAAAATTTCTGTCATCTCCTGTGCATTGTAGTCTGGAAAAGATAAGTGAAAGGCAATTCTGCTTCGCAGTCCCTCATTTTTATTTAAAAACTCCTTCATCTTTTCTGGATAGCCCGCAAAAATAACCACCACATCTTCCCTGTGATTTTCCATTTCTTGCACAATGGTATTGATAGCCTCATCACCAAAGTTATTGGCATCATCAACCAATGCATAAGCCTCATCAATAAAGAGCACGCCACCCCTCGCTTCTCTAAACTTCTCACTCACGCTCTTTGCCGTCCAGCCCACATACTTGGCCACAAGATCTGACCTGCCAACTTCAATGCAATGCCCAACTTCAAGCACTCCTTCTTTCTTTAAAATTTGTGCCAATAATCTTGCCACACTTGTCTTTGCTGTTCCAGGATTTCCCATAAAAATCATATGTAAGGAAGTTTCCACTTTGGGAAGTCCCATCTGTCTTCGCAATCTTTGTATATTGGCAAGAGAAATGATTTGATCAACCAAGCCTTTGATTTTTTCTAATCCAATCATTTCCTGCAATACCTTGTATGGTTCTGAAGTTTTCATTTCCTTCGTTAACTTTTTTGTCTTATGCCCTCGATAAGATTGATAGACCTTCGTTTTTAATTGTATACTGTACCACTGGTCATATAATTGTTGAACCTGAGAAGTGGTGTAGGTCTTTTCCTCTGTCAATACCTCCATAACCTCTTGTCTTGAGGCAGGAAAATCTGTCTTTTGACTTAATAATTGAAAATATTCAATAGATTTTTCATAACTTCCAGATCCCTCACAAATTTCAACTAAATCCAATGTGCCCTCTACTTTGGCAATTAAACTCCTTGAAAATCCAGGATTTTTTGTGCTGTCAATAAAAAACATCAATGTCTTATGATGATATTTTTCAATTAAAATCTGAAAATAATGAATGACCTTCTCATAGGCAGAGGAATAGTTGCCATCCATCCCATCGCTCTCTCCCATATCAACCACGACCGCACATCCTTTAGCCGCCTCAAAAATATTTTGTACATCATCTTCTTCGTAACATCCCTCATCAATATCATAGATATACTCACAGCGTGCCCCCAATAGACGCTCATTCGTCTTTAATGCAGGAATTAAAATATCAATCATTTCTTGTGCGGTTTCTTTACTTCATACACGCAGACAGTAGTGCACAGGATTTCCATAGAATTTTTTTATGTTTTCCTTAGCATAGATGCGCTCTAATTCTTCTATAAAGCTCTCATCGGCCATAATCCCCTTTGCTCTTTTCATGGCCATCTCATAAGAAAGTGGTACTTGATAGCATTTTTCTTTGATATGATAGAGGTAGTTGTCAAAATAGTCGACACGAAGGTCGGAAGCAAAACTATCCATTTCATCCACATAGCCCATTCCCCTAGCCCTCTTTAACAGCCACTTTAAATGAGTAGGTGTAATTTCTTCCCGCTTTTCTACACAAACACCTTTTAATTCACTCCAATATTCTGAAAAAATTTCTAAGACATAGCTTTGGCAATCTTCCCACTCCACCTTTTCTAAATCACAGGCCACTACGACATCAACTGTACTCTTTCTTGCTCCAACAATACACATAGAAAGACGCTCATCCAATCCACAATGTGCCCCCAGACTCTCATTGATTTGCTCAATCTTTTCAGCAATGCGTTCGCTATCTCCATCTTCTTCCTTTTCTCTATAACTTAATGTCAATCTATAAAAAATCATTCGCTATTATTCGCTCCTAATCTCGCCATTTTAGTGACTATTATATCATAGATACAAAATTATTGAAGTTCTAAACCGTTCGCATTGTAGCACTTGTGGCTTTCTACCTATTCTTTATAATCCACATAATACTGCGTCCACATTGCAACTTCAGATAAAGCTGGGTGTGGCACCATTGTCTCATTGATTGTCGAGATGACATTTGGCTCCAGATTTCTCACATATTTCTTTGCACGCAGTACTTTTGTTTGTTCAGAACCAATTTCTGGATGAATTGCACGCAATAAATGTTTTCCCGCATTCATTAAATTTAAAAATGGTTGAAAAAGAATCGAAGCCTGCTCGCCAATGACATGGGCACCCAAAATCTTTCCACTCTTTTTTTCCACAATCACCTTAACAAATCCATCATCCACTTCCCCCTCCATCATTCCCAGAGAATACCCCTTACTTGTCTGAGAATAGTGATGAAGACCAACACTCACCGTATAACCTGCAGCCTCAGCTTGTTCCTTCGTCATTCCCACATGTCCGACCTGAGGATAGGTATAGGTCACTGCGGGCACAAGGTCATACTCTGCAAACCGCCAATCGTTTTCCTCTGTGCGTAAATACAAATTATGTGACAAAATATCTGCCTCATAATTTGCCTTGTGGCGAAATGGTGCCTTTCCATTGCAATCTCCAAGTGCATAAATTCCCTCCGCATTGGTCTCTAAAAATTCATTGGTCTCGATATAGCCACGCCTATCTACCGTTACCTTTGTCCTCTCCAAATGCAATAAATCTGCATTGCTCACAATTCCTGGGGCAACTAAAATTTCATCTGCTCGAATTTCCTTTTCTTCTCCCGTTGCAATATCTCGAATCAATAAAACCTTGTCCTCTCCCTCTCTCCGAACAGAAATCGTATCCTGATTTAGCTCTACCCCAATACCAAATTCTCGAATATTTTCCAGTAGTTTTTCACTGACTTGGACATCTTCCTTTGGTAAAAGTCGAACATTATGCTGGATGATTGTCACCTTACTTCCAGCAGCTGAAAATACATGGGCAAATTCTGTTCCAATTGGTCCACCTCCGATAATGATTAATCTGCGAAATGCTGATTTTGGATAATTTTTTCCAAACAAATTTTCACTAGTCAAATATCCCACTTCCTCAAGCCCTTCAATATTTGGAATTTTTGTTCGGCCACCAACAGCAAGGACAATCACCTTGGCTGTGATTTCTTCGCTCACTCCACCAGATGCCAAAGCTACCTTCATTGACTTTTCACCCGTAAAATATCCACATCCTTTGTAGACATCGAGATTTTTTTCATTCATATAGAACTGCTCTAATTCCTTACTTTCATCGATCTTTGCCCACACACGATGAGATAACTTTTCCCAATCAATTCTTGGCTTCTCAAATGGTGCAATGCCAATTCGTTCAATTTTTTGAGCCTCTCGAATAAAATCTGCAGCAGTAACTAGGACTTTTGTTGGAATACAACCTCTCGTCAGACAAGTTCCTCCAAATTTTCCCTTTTCAATCTGTGCACATTTTAGCCCCTTAGCCAACGCAGCCTCTAAAACAATATTTCCTGCTCCCGTTCCTACAACAATTAAATCGTATTCCTTCATTGTTCCCCTCCATATTCTAAATTCCAATTCCTAACCAATGATCCACTTGGCATGACTTCCACTTTGATCTTTTTTAACCACCAATTGATTTTCCAACATTTGCTTTAACTCGGTGACATGCGAAATAATGCCCACCATTTTCTTTCCCCCTGCCATTTCCTGTAGTACTCGAATGGCATCATTTCTTGAGCGATCATCAAGTGCACCAAATCCCTCGTCAATAAACATGACATCCAGATGAATGGATGATGTGGTCTCTTGAATATGATCAGCCATTCCAAGGGCAAGTGACAAGGCCGCCATGAAAGACTCTCCACCAGAAAGCGTTCTTATCTCCCTTCTTTTTCCTGTGACATTGGAATAGACCATCAAATCCAATCCTTTATTCTTTCCCGCTCCTGCATTTTCTTCATCAACCATCTCAAGGCAAAATTGTCCACTAGACATTTGCAAAAATCTTGTGTTTGCACTGTGCAATATTCTCTGCAAATAGTATCGCAAAACAAAAGTTTCAATGTCCATTCTTGCACCTGTTCTCTTTCCAGCAAGTCGCTCATAGAGGCTGCCAACTCTAGCCTGCTCCATCATCATCTTTTCTTGCTCAGAAAGTTTTATTTCCAATCGCCTTTGCACCCCTTCATTTATTTTCCTCTTTTGCTGGATAAATTGTAACTTTTCCTCTACCTCACTCTTTTCTCTTTGTCTTTCTTCCTGTACTTTCTCAAAAAATTCGATATCTGGCTTTTCTTTTCCTGCAATAGTTGCCTTTAGTAAATCCAATCTTCCACTTTTCCTTGCCAATTCTTCATCATATTCCTTGGCTTGATCCTGCCACAAAATAGCATCCTCCTTCGGATACTTTGTGTACTCTACCCAGACTCCATTTTCCATTCCCCTCTGTTTTGCTGCTGTAGCATATTCCTGATATGCCCCCATTTCCTCTTCTTTTTTCCTTGGAAGGTCTGCCTCTGCACTCGAAATAATTAGTCTAACATTTGCTGCTTCTTTTTCATAGGACAAAAAGCTCTCCTCGCTCTCCTTTTCCAAAAGTTGTAACCTTTCCTTCTTTGCCCTTTCTTTTTCTAGCAAATTTTTCATTTCTTCTTCACTTGAAAAAACGAATTGTCTCTGAATTTCCTCATTGCGAAGACCTAACCTCGTCAGCTGATATGTACATTCTTCTGCTTCCCTCTTTTTCTCTTCCACAAACTGCTCTTTCTCTGGAATTCGCCGTCTTGCAAGTTCTAGATTATGTTTTAATGCTTGAGCAATTTCTTCTTTTTCCTTTAATTTTTTAAGAATTTCCTCTGCCTGATTCTTCTCTTCCTCAATCCTCTCTTCGTCCTCTAGACCTCTACTTAATTCATCAATACTAACTTTTCTTTCTCCCATCTGCCTTGAAACGGCCTCTAATTTTTCCTTTGTATTCTCAACAATTTGTCTTTGTCTATCTACAATCTCTCTAGAAATTTCTTCATTTCCTCTAAATTGATAGGGATGTGGGTGGTGCAATGAGCCACAGACAGGACAGGGTTCATTCTCCCTCAACTTTTCTTTCGCCAGCACTCCAGCTTGTTCATCCAAAAATTGTGTATAGAGGGAGTTTGCCTTTTTATCTTCCTTTTGATATTCTTCTAAGAAATAGTCATATTTTATTAAAAGCTCATCATAGCGTTTTCTTTCTTCCTTCCTCCTTTGTGCCCTTTCCTTCTTTTCAGTGACTTCCCGAAGAACCTGCTGTGCTCGCACAATTTCCACCTGAATATTCGAAACTTCCTCCCATCTTTCTTGCCAGTGCAATTGATTATCCCTTAATTTTCTCAGCTCCCTTTCTTCTTTCAAAAGAGTGCTTTGTATCTCCTGCTGTCTTTTTTCCATCTTTGCTATAGCCAACACATTTTCTCTCTGCTCTTCAAACAGTGGAGACATCTGTTCTACCTGATTTTTTACTTTTTCAAAGGCAAGCATTTGCACATCTAAAAGCTTTCTTGTTTCTTCTTTTCTCTGTCGTTCCTCCTCTAACTTTTCTTCTAACTCAGGCAACTCTTTTTTCTTAACAAAGAGCAACTGTTCACATCCGCTCTTCTCTTCTCTTTTCTTATTCCAGATTTGATAGAGAGCAACTAACTCCTGGGCATCAAGAACTTTTTTCGCCCTCTTCTCCCTCTCTTTTATTTTTTCACCCTCTCCAAACAATTTTTCCAATTCGTCTTTCTCTTGTTCACATTGCAAAAAATCTTCCAATAACTTTCTTGCCATCAGCACTTCCTTTTGTGCCAAGAAAAATGCTTCTTCTTTTTCCCTCTTGATGCTTTGCAACTCCTCAAAAAGAGTATCTATCTGTATTCTTCCCTTTTTGAGGGCCTCAACAAGCTCTTCTAATATCGGCACGGTCACTTGATTTTCTTCAATTACTTCTTCTTTGAGTAAACAGATTTCTTCACTATCATCGCAAATGATCTGGGCAACATCTGCTTGACAGGCATTCCTTACCTTCTCCATCTCACTTTCATTTTCTTTTTTTCTCTGTGCCAATTCCTCTACAATTTTTTCATAAATTTTTGTATGGAATAATCCCTGAAAAATTTTCTTCTTCTCGTCCGACTTTGCTCGCAATACCTCCATAAATTCGCCCTGAGCAATCATGGCCACCTGCATAAATTGCCCCTTATTTAGACCAATAATTTCTTCAATTTTTTGATCCACTTCTTTCTTGTTCTCGCTATATTGCCCCTGATCAGGTAAAATCAACTCAACGCTTTCCTTTATTGCCTTATATCCCTCTTTTTTCTTATACGCCACCCTATGTCTCGGTGACCTTCTAATGGTATAGATATTTTCTACTCCATCTCTCATCTGAGAAAATGTCAATTCCACATAGGGTTCTGCATCTGTATATTGGCTCTGCAATTCTGCACCATCTTTTTTATTTGCACTGGAACTAGCCTCTCCAAATAGAGCAAAGGCCATGGCATCAAAAATTGTACTTTTTCCTGCTCCTGTGTCTCCTGTAATCAAAAATACATTCTGCGTTGCCTTTTGAAAATCAATCACCGTTTTTTCTCCATAGGAGCCAAATGCCTGCATAGTCAATGTTATTGGTCGCATCCTTCCACCTCCTGAACAAAATTAATTACCTCCTTCAAGAGCTTTTCTTCTTCCTGATCGACATCCTTTAAAAATGCCCTACAAAGAGAAAAAGCATCCATGTCTTCCTCTGGATCATATTGCATTTGATAATCTACACTTTGCAAATTTTGCCTTCGCACTTCCAATACATTGGGAAATTTTCTGCGAATCCTCTCCTGCATATCAAAGACATTGATTTCTCCCTCATCGGTCAATTGAATGCTCACATAATCTGTGCTTTCTTTCATCAAAATTTCTTCTAACTTTCCAGAAATCACGCGCACTTGATGTAGTGGATTTAGTGGCAAAACTCTTGTTTTTACTACTCCCTTTTCTTCCATCTCCACAACAATGATTCCCTTTTGTTGCCCCGCCTCACTGATGGACATTGGCATTGGCGTTCCACAATAGCGATAGACTTCACTTCCCACCTTCATCGGCTTGTGAATATGCCCCAATGCAGCATAATCAAAAACCTCCAATATGTCCGCACAGACCTCATCAATATTTCCAACCATACGAATTTCTGATTCTGCCCTTGCCACATTTTCTGCCTTCTCTCCCGTAGGGAGAAAAAATTGATGGCTCACCAATACATTTCTCTTCGATGTATCTATGTGCTCTCGCTCAATCATCACACGCAAGCTGGCATCATATCCCCGATAATTTCCCTGTTGATCCATCCCCACAATTTCTCGAACTACAGAAGGTCGCACAAAGGGAAGCAAATAAAAATTAACCTCACCATATTGATCTTGTACAGTGACCTTTTCCATGTACTCCTCCTTCGTTCTCGGTGGCTGTCCAATCATATAAATCTTTCGTGATTTCAATACATTGCGAAATAAATTGATACGAGTTGCACTGTCGTGATTTCCTGCAATAATCAAAACATTTGCCTTTGGCAACGCCTGAACTAAGCCCTCCATCAATCGATCAAACATTTCTACAGCCTCTGCCGATGGAACTGCTTTGTCATAGATATCTCCTGCAATCACAATGACCTCCGGTTCTTCCTTTTTGGCCCAAGTTATTATCTGTGCAAATATATACTCAAAATCTTTTTTTAAATCATAGTTCATTAATCTTAACCCGATATGCAAGTCGGACAAGTGAAAAAATTTCATTTTTCCCCCCTCAAAATTTTAGACAAAAAAGTCGGCATACAGTAAATCCCATTTACTATATACCGACTGCTCTTATCAAATACTACTGAAAACGACCATATGTTTTTGTCAATTCTGCGATCTGTTTCCAAATCTTTTTCGTCATCTTTCCTGGCTTAAGTCTAAATGTCCAGTTATCTCCCACCGTAGATGGCACATTCATTCGGTATCCAGCACCATAATTGAGATAATCTTGCACAGGAATAATACAAACATTTGAAACACTGCTCATCGCTCCACAAATCATTGCATTGACAAGGCTATCATCATCGACATCATCAATATTAAAGTACTTACAAACCTCTGCTCGCACCTTCTTTGTCAAGCCCTGTGCCCAAGCATGTAAAGGCTCATCATCATGTGTCCCTGTGTAGACAACACTATTTTTGGTATAATTATATGGCAAATAAATCTCGCCACCATCTTGGAATGCATACTGTAAAACCTTTGTAGCTGCACATCCACTTTCTCTTAACAATGCCTTTGCACTTTCTCCTTCGATACCAAGATTTTCGGCAATCAACTCCTTGTCCCCAAATTCATCTCGAAGATGACCTATTAAATCCATACCTGGTCCCTTTTCCCAATGCCCATTAACTGCATTCTCACTCATATATGGAATACTATAGTACTCATCAAAGGCTCTAAAGTGGTCAAGGCGGACTGTATCATACAACACAAAACTTACCCTCATGCGTCTAGTCCACCAGCGATATCCCTTCTGGCGATGCTTCTCCCAATTATAGAGTGGATTGCCCCAAATCTGTCCCTCTTTCATCTCCTTATCTGGTGGACAACCAGCCACTGCTGTCGGCACTCCTTCCTCATCCAATTGAAACAGTTCTGGATGTGACCAAGTATCTGCACTATCTGCTGCCACATAAAATGGTAAATCCCCAATAATCTTTATTCCCTGTGCATTGGCATAATCTTTGAGTTTCTTCCATTGTGTAAAAAACTTATATTGTAAAAATTGATAGAATTCAATCTCAAAATACAATTTCTCTCTATAATAGTCCAATGAATAGGCAAATCTCTTTTGGATATCCTCTGGCCACTCTGTATATGCACTTCCATTAAAATAATCTTTTAATGCCATAAACATGGAATAATCCCATAACCACTTTGCATTGTCTTCCACAAAATCTTGGAAATCCAAATCCTTATAGACATAGGCTCTTTTGTATGCCTTTTTAAGAAGAGGAATCCTCTCCTCATACATCTTTGCATAGTCAACTTTTTTCGGGTCATTGCCAAAATCTACAGCATCACATTCTTTTTTGGTCAATAGTCCCTCATCGATCAAAGTATCCAAATCAATAAAGTATGGATTTCCTGCAAACGCAGAAAAAGATTGATACGGCGAATCGCCAAAGCCAATCGGTCCCATTGGTAACACCTGCCAATATCCCTGTCCCGCTTCCTTTAGCTGGTCCACAAAATCATATGCTGCCTTTCCGAAGCTTCCAATGCCATAAGGTGAAGGCAAGCTACTAATATGTAACAATATTCCGCTCTTTCTCATATGAACCTCCCATATACTATCCATTATTTATGCAATTCACACTACAAATAGTGTATAATGTTTTTATTTTTCTGTCAATATTTAAGTTGATTTTCACATTGTATAGTTTACTCAAAACACCAAAAAGCCAGCTAAGCGTTTCATTGTTCATTCCCATATTGTATGTTGTGCCATCACCGTACAATTTGATAGACTACGATCAGAGTTGAAATTTGCTTCGATGCGATAGCGTTTCCAAAGTACATAGTCATAAGTCTGTAGAGTAAGTACAAAGTAATGAGAATTTTTTAGCTCATCAGAATCTTTCCATGTAGGAGTGACACAGACATGACCAAAAGATTTACCACCTCGATATAATTCTATGTATTCTCCATAATAAAAATGATCACTGTGCGTATTGATAATTTCACTATTTGCAGTTTTGTCTCCAAATGTAAAACCATCATCTAGGAGTGTGACTGCTTTTGTTGTACCCATAACTATATTCGTTCCATCGATTTGTATGTTTATAGGTTTAACAGGAATACCTGCTATAGATATAAACAAAGTGAAGATAAAGGAAGCAAAAAACATCAATACCATGATCGCATTCGTAGTTGAATAGATATAATTTGCATTATATTTAGGTATAAAAAAATGGATAAGATATTTTATCAAACCCCAAAGCAAAATTACGGCTATAATGATTACAAATTGTATTTTCAAAGAAGAAAAAATGGCTTTTCCTATATCGCAAAGTTTGATGTAATTTATGGCTATAGCTATGATATTTGCTAAAATAATACATAGTATAAAGCAGTTGGCCTCTATTTGTGCAGACTTATCTGTAATATTATCAAAGTTACTTATAATTTTTTGTATTATCAATAAATGGTTATCATCATTATCAAAAATTGGTATCATATATCACATTATATCATTTTATATCATAAATCAGAACTTATTTTACTAGATTTCTCGACAAACCTACTACGAATAGAATCTGCCGCTTGATTAATGCCTACAAGGACTCTATCCATTTTCTCTAACTCTATAAAATCTCTTCATAATGTTTCTCCTTGATCAAAGAAAATCCTCATAACTCCGCCTATAACTCCTCCAATCCATTCGCCTATATTATCTGAAGGTATAGCTTTCACGACATAATACAAAAGCTTTGATAAATTGTACGGTCTACTCTGTTCTCCCCATCCATCTTTATATCCCGCACTATAGTAAATTGGTTCAACGATAAAATTGTGCCCTTTCATCGCCATATCTGCCTGATTAATAGCCACTAAAATTCTATTTTCTTTTCCCTCGCCAAAGTTTGGAATAATAACCTTGTTAATAAGTTCATATGCTGTTCCTAAATCTCTGCTACCGCCATCAAGGATGACTAAAACCAAATCAATCAATGCATTTCCATTTTTATCTACTTCTGAAAGTTTCTTAATAATATTCTTAGTGTGTCTATTGTCAGCCTCCTTACCATCACCAAGTCCCGGAGTATCCCATAACACTAGGTTGTCCAATTCATACTTCCTAATTTCCATCGTTTCAGGGTCAACACCAAAACCAACTTCAGCTACTTCAGTACCAAATATTGCATTGATTGTAGAACTCTTACCACAGCCAGTAGCTCCAGTAATCATAATGTTCATCTTTTGAGCCTTAAGTCTCATAACATTCTTTAACATCTTGTTCTTGTAATTTTCACTAATGCTAGCATTCATAATATCGTTCAGTATTGCTTCATAAATACTTTCTTTTCTCATAATAAATTCCTCCCATAAATAAAAATTAAAGTCCAAAAAGTCCACCAATAGCTCCAATAAATCCGCCAATAACTCCGCCTACGCTGCGGCCAATAGTCTCTCCCGCACTGCCAAATATACTGCCAATGGCTCCACCAATACCAGCTCCTGCAGAAGCACCTTCTCTGATAGATTCAAAGATACTCTTTCTCGTTGCCTCACCATAATCAAGCAGTTTATCATCATCCCTCCACATTTCTCTATTCTCATTAATATTGTTTACATATATTGCTCTCTTCTCTGAAGGTGTGGCTTTCACGATATAATACAAAAGCTTTGATAAATTGTACGGTCTACTCTGTTCTCCCTCTTTGTCTTTATACCCTGCACTATAATAAATCGGCTCAATGGTAACACCTGTTGCCTCGTAGACTCTATCCCGAACAGAACGAACCTTCTCTTCCAAAAAATCTACCAACTTCTGGTTAGGCTCATTCTTATCATAATCCCAGTTGCGTCCTTTCATCGCCATGTCTGCTTGGTTAATAGCCACTAAAATTCTATTTTCTTTTCCCTTACCAAGGTTTGGAATAATAACATTATTAATGAGTTGATATGAAGTTCCTAAATCTCTACTACCGCCATCAAGGATGACTAAAACCAAATCAATCAATGCATTTCCATTTTCATCTACTTCTAAAAGTTTATCAATAATATTCTTAGCGTGTCTATTGTCAGCCTCCTTACCATCACCAAGTCCTGGGGTATCCCACAACACCAGATTGTCCAATTCATACTTCCTAATTTCCATCGTTTCAGGGTCAACACCAACACCAACTTTAGCTACTTCAGTATTAAACATCGCATTGATTGTAGAACTCTTGCCACAGCCAGTAGCTCCAGTAATCATAATGTTCATTTTCTGATTCTTAAGTCTCATAACATTTTTTAACATCTTGTTCTTGTCATTTTCACTAATGTTAGCGTTCATAATGTCGTTCTGCATTGCTTCATAAATACTTTCTTTTCTCATAATAAATTCCTCCATAAATAAAAATTGATATCATCTTTCACTATTCTTGATTTGTTCACTCAACTGAACTTGTCTATAATATACTCCAATCTATAGATAACATCTAGTGAATATTTTTAGCCATTATTTGTTATGTTTTTTATTATTTTTATTGTATTTTATTGCAATATTAGTTATCTTTATAGTAACACAATATACATAGAAGCATAGACAGCAAATCCCTTTCCAGCATATCCCATAGTCAAATTAGAGCAACTAAGTGTAAGGTTAGCAAAAAAGGAGCTGCCGCTTCACGATTGATCAATCGTGAAGCAACACCTCCTTATAAAATAATTATTTTAGGACATAATCATTTACGCTTGACAGTGCAAATTTCAAAATATCTTTATATTACATTGCAAACAAGTCATTTAAACTCTCTGACATTGTAGGATGTGTGAATATAAAGTTTGCTATATCCTTTGCTTTAATGTTATGGTCCATTGCCAGTTTTATAAAGTTGATCATCTCATAAGACTCTTCACAGAAAAGTTGTGCACCTAAGATAGTGCCGTCTGCTGTAACCAAAGCTTTTAACAAACCATCTGTCTTTCTTAAAACCTTAGCCTTTGGAATCGCATTAGCACTAAGACTTAAAACTTTATATTCTATTCCGGCAGCCTTTGCTTCTTTTTCACTCATTCCGACTCTTGAGAATGGCGGATTTATAAATACCGAATAAGAGAAAGCTCCTCTGTTT
>QWBZ01000675.1_pt1 | contig 14823 bp, 18 predicted proteins | sample 1972441 | NCBI WGS metagenome assembly QWBZ01 (sample SAMN09866721, study PRJNA288562) | Human oral metagenome isolate term6_saliva, whole genome shotgun sequencing... | isolation source: mouth | host: Homo sapiens | place: USA: California
ACGGATTTGGATAAATTGGTTTTGGATATTGAAACCAATGGTTCTATTGATCCAGAAGAAGCTGTACGTAGTGCCGCACGTATCTTAATTGACCAAATGTCTATTTTTGCAGATCTGCAAGGTACTCCGGTTGAAGAGGTTGAAGAAAAAGCGCCTCCTATTGATCCTATCTTGCTGCGTCCTGTGGATGATTTGGAATTAACCGTACGTTCAGCTAATTGTCTGAAAGCTGAAGATATTTACTATATTGGCGATTTGATTCAACGTACTGAAACCGAGCTTCTCAAGACCCCTAATTTGGGTCGTAAATCTTTGAATGAGATCAAAGAAGTGTTGGCCTCTAAAGGTCTGACATTAGGTTCTAAATTAGAAGCTTGGCCGCCTGTAGGCTTAGAAAAGCCGTAAGTTTGAAGATTAAAGGATAATGACATGCGTCATCGTAATGGCAACCGCAAATTAAACCGTACTAGCAGCCACCGTGCTGCGATGCTACGCAATATGGCGAATTCTTTGTTGACTCACGAAACCATCGTGACAACTTTGCCTAAAGCAAAAGAATTGCGCCGCGTAGTTGAGCCCTTGATTACCTTGGGTAAAAAACCTTCTTTGGCAAACCGTCGTTTGGCTTTTAACCGCACTCGCGATCGTGATGTTGTAGTTAAATTGTTTGACGAATTGGGTCCACGCTTTGCTGCTCGTAACGGCGGCTATGTTCGTGTACTGAAATACGGTTTCCGTAAAGGTGACAATGCTCCTTTGGCATTGGTTGAATTGGTTGATAAAGCAGCTGATTCTGCTGAATAAGCAAATTGATATGAAAGCACTACCTGTTTAGGTAGTGCTTTTTTCATTTAGGAAGTCTCTATTTTATTTTGCAACGCTACAATTTTATTGTTTCATTCAATGGGGAATCCCGATCAAGACGAATATCAAAAATCACGCGCCTACATTGTGCGTATTTTCTTAGATGACGAGATTGTCAAGGTAACAGCATTTCCTATTACAAACCCGCAAAACAAATACAAAACAAGACAAGAAGCCGAAGAATACGGCCGTCTGACTGTCAAGGCTCTTCTGGATAAGCAGGAGAAAACCGCATGAGAGCCGTAGACAGAGCAGAAACGGCGGGGGCGTGTGGGGGCGCGCTTTGCGCGCCGCAAACGGCCACGCCGTTGAATGCCCCCCCTAGGCTAATAGGGGGGGAGCAAAAAAAACCTAATCCACAAAGTGGGGAGCAAACCGAAAAAACCGATCAAGTCGAATTTGAATATTTTTCCCAATACGTAACTGACGGAAAAGGCCGTCTGATAGAAATTCCGCTAAGACGCGGCAGGGAAGACGGCGCATTCATCGACCAGATCACATTTACGATACATGAGGAATCCATACCCAAAGTAACCCAAAAAGCCTATGTAACAGACGCAGAGTACCTCACAAAGTACAGCGAACTGCTGCAAGAGATTCTAGGCTTCGGCATCAGTGCCAAACTGCCTTACAAAGGCAAATTCTTCTATCAATCCTGTTATCAGCTCGGCCCGCAAAACGTTGAGTACGGCAAAGTTCACTACGGCGGCCAAAGAGAAACAATACTCGTAGAGTTGAACGGCACCGGCTGCACCGCAGCTAAACCCGGTTGGGAAAACAGGCTTTATGAATTTCTGCAAAATTGTGTCCGGCCAAAAATAACAAGGGTTGACGTAGCACATGATTTTTTCAATGGAGAGTACACGCCCGAGCAAGCTTTAACCGACCACGATAACGGCTTTTTTGACTGCCACAACGTCCGCCCGAAAAGTGAATGTAAAGGCGTTGCTTGGAGACACGAAGACGGCAGCGGCAAAAGCTTCTATATCGGCAAACGCGGCAACGCCAAATACACCCGGATTTACGAAAAAGGCAAGCAGTTAGGCGATAAATCAAGCCCTTGGGTTCGATTTGAAACAGAGTTCAGAAACGGAGATATAGAAGTACCCCTAGACATACTGATTCATGCCGGTGCGTATCTTGGCGGAGCGTATCCCGTCTGTGAACAGATATTCAAATGCGAAGCTAAGCGCATGGATTCAACGGTTAAAGAGGTCAATCTCACGTTTGAACACAAACAATTTTACGCAAGGCAGCAAGTCGGCAAATGGGTCAATTTTTTAAAAGACATCGGTTGGACGGCCGAAGATATCGTCAAAGACCTAACCAAAGGCGTTGAAGGCTATCCCAAAGGTCTCCAGCCAGAAGAGTACGACAGCAGCACAGCCAGCGCTTTTTATATCCATGAAGAGCAAAAAGCCATAAACGACCTGAATAACGAAGTCTTAGATTTTGAATTAAATCAGGCAGTGCAATACGAGTATCCGCAAGACATGCAGAAACAGCATGAGCGCGTTTTTGACAAAGAGCAGTATCAAATATCAGATCAGTTAGACGACTGGAAATATCTATAAAACCAAAGAAAGGCTATAACCATGTTTGATCAATTACAAGTAACCACATACCCAGCCACGCTCCTGGGCGCTAAACAGTTTAAAGGCGAGATTGACGGCAACAAAATCGACACCTGTACCGTACTTGTCGCCAGCCCCATGCCCGCCAACGGCAACAGCGTAGGCTTTACCGCTGCCAGTATGAAATTTGGCGAAAGCCACAATTTCGATCGGCTGAAAAACCTCAAATTCCCCTGTTCCGTAAATGTAACCGTCGCAATGGAATCTACCGGCAAAGGCTTAGTACCCAAGCTGCTTGATTTTGAAGTGAAAGGCGCGGCGCCCAAAGCCTAAGGCAGAAAGGCCGGAATATGAGCAGGTATCAGCAAAAGTTTATCGTTCAGGAACTGGAAAACTATGAATTCATCTGCCCTGATCAGTTTGGCGACATCGGATTTACTCAAAATCTGAAAGAAGCAGGACAGTATGAAAACTATGAAGACGCATTCAATGCCGGATTAGAAGAGATTGGCGGACATTTTCAGGTTTTCAGCTTCTACGTCAGAGAAGAATAAAAGTTAACAGGCTCGGCGGGCGGTCTGTCAAACCTTCACATAGCCCGCAACAACCAAGGAATAATTATGAAAAGAAATAAATTACCCCTTTCGTTCAAATTAAGTTTGGGCGGTTTGGTTTTCTTTTTGATTATCTTGTTCGTATCAGTGTGGTTCTTATACGGATAAACCAATTCAAACGATTTCAGGCCGTTTGAATACATTTTGAAAGCCTGAATAACTTGTTTAAGGGAAAATTATGAAACTCCTTAATGTAGCAAAAAAATATGGCAATAAAGTTATTGCTGTAACAGCCCTGACAACCGCTTCCGCTTTGGCTGCTGCCGAAGGCGTCGATTTGTCAGGTATTGGTACGACCGCTGCCGCTGAGATTGCAAAATTTGCCGTAATGGTATCAGCAATCGGTGCTGCCGTTCTGTCGGTTATTGTGTTGATGCAAGGCTTCCGTATGGCCTTCAGCATGGTTAAAACGGCTAAATAACTGAAAGGGTAGGACATGGGGTATCGCGTCGGATTGCAATGCTTTTCTATAACGGAAGAAGCGCATGACTATGTATTGTCTCAAGTCCTACCTACCATAACGGCTGACGGCAAAGTCGTACGTCCTTACAAAAACGGCAAAGACTGGTATTTGAACGAGCAGAAAATCAATTTGAGTTTTCCGCAATGCGACATAGCCGAACAAATACAATTCGGCGTATTGGTCGGCGCGCCGTTCATAGTCTTATTGGTGCTTGTATTCGGTATCAGGATGATAAAACGGTTGATTGAATCAGTTACGGAGAATCAAGGCGGTGGAGATGATTGACTTTTGGTTTTTATACGGATTCGGAGCGGTCTGTTTGGCATCGCTGATATTTTTTTGATATTCAAAAAGGGTATAATCCCGACTTTCAGTAACCGTTATGAAAGTTAGGATTATGTTTATCAGAATCTTTAATCTTGTTTTTTTTCTTCTTTATTTATTACATTTCTTAAAGATTATTTTTATTCCTAATGAAATTAGATATTTCATGATGGCTTTTTATTTAGTCGTAAATTTATTAGGGTTCATTCAAAAAAGATTTAAAACTAATAAAAAATTATCTGATGACGATGATTTTTATTTTATGAATACAAGCCCAAAAAAACCGAGTCCATCAGATCCTGATATGGTTAAGTTCATGGCTGATTTAAATAAATCTATAGAAGAGAAGAAGAAAATAGAGAAAATAAAAGTTAAAAATGAATAAATTTATTATTCCTTTATTAGTCTTATTTACTTCTAGTTTTGCTTTTTCTGGCGAAATTAATGTTAACAAATCAAAGTCTATAACTTATAACAAACAATACACTGAACACTGGGATAAAAAACCGTGGGCGCGTTCTGTATCAGATAATTCTTATCGAAAATTTCAAACGGAGGCGATGAAGGCACGATATGAAGGTTATTTGTCAAAACAGACTGTAAATGCAACTATTGAAGCCCAAGTTTCCCGAAAAACTGTCCTTTCAGGCGCATTTGGCCTTGTAAAAAAAGGTGCAGCATTAGGAACACGTTTAAGCGGTTGGGGTACTGCTGCCTATTTTGCCTACGAAGCCTATCAAGCTGTTAAATCCCCTTTGGAATCGGAAGGCTATAAATGGGACGAATCAAAAGGAGAATTTATAAAGTATTGGGCTGCGCGGAACTGTATCACTATTGAGCAGGGTGGTAGAAATATTGACGTATCGTGTATGGGGGTTGATTCGTCGGTAATTCGTGCGATGGAGAAAGGCGGGAATAGTGAGCGTGACGCTAAAAAATTGATGGAATCTCAAATGCAATCAATGGCAAACGGATTTTGGAAATCATATGCTAAAAGCCTAGATTTAGAAGATGGTGAAGATGTTTATTTTTGGCAAAAATTTAACGTCCATAAATGTAATTTTGATTTGAACGGTGGTAGCTGTAATGTATCTTTTAATGGCGATATACGTAATGCAATTCTTTTCAGAGTAAAAATGAATGATAAAGAAATATTAGATTTGGAGAAATTCCTAAAAATCGCTACCCCATCTATAGATTCAAATCCCACGCCCTTTGTTGAAGGCACTGGCAAACCTGAATATAAAGAAAACATTAAAGTCCCTGCCGGTACAGTCGTAACCATTGGCCCGTTCACTCCCGAAAACGGCAAACCGGTGCAAATTTCTATTACTTTCGGCCAAGATTCAAACGGCAATACAACGGCAAATGTTGAAACAACGCAGCGCCCTGATCTTGATCCAGGTAGCCCAGAAGCACCTAATAAGAAGCCTGACGGTAATCCTGACAGTAATCCCGATGGAAAGCCCGATAAAAAACCTGATGATAAGCCCGATAAAAAACCTGATGATAAGCCCGACCCTGACGGCAAAGACGATCCAAAAAAGGACGAAAGGCCTAAAGAGGACGACAAGCCAAAGGAAGACGGAGGTTTGCTCTGTAAAGTTTTCCCGAACATTTTGGCATGCGACGAATTGCCTGAAAAAGAAGAACCAAATTTAGAGATTCCTCAAGAAACTATCGATTTGAACTTTACACCTGACAATAACTTTAAAGAGTATGGCGAATGCCCTGCTCCGGTAACGTTTCAGGCGTTGGGCGTGGAATACAGAATCAGTCTCGAACCGGCGTGTAATTTGGCTGCCATGATGCGTCCCTTTATTATCGCAATGGCTTGGCTGGTGGTTTCGTTCTTCGTGGCTAGAGTTGTCAGAAATAACGCATAGGGGGATTTATGAAATTTTTAGCTGCTCTTGCTCCATATTTGATAAACCATGTTGTTAAATACATCCTGACTGCCTTAGGGGTTTCTATCATTACCTATGTCGGTTTTGACGCCCTTATGGGCAATCTTAAAAATCAGTTTATAAGCAGCATGGGGGCGGTTCCTGCCGGAGCGATTCAAATTTTTTATATCGCAGGTGGCGGCGTTGTTTTGAACATTATGTTTGGCATGCTCGCCTTTGTCGTTACTTTTAAAACCTTGTCTAAATTGAGCTTCGGCAAGAAAGGATAAAAATGGCAGCTATTACCCTGATAACAGGCAAACCTAGAATAGGCAAAACAGCCTTTGCTGTCGAATTGCTTATGTTTGATGACTTTTATAAAGGCCGTAAAATCTTCTCCAATATTAACGGCCTTTTGATAGATCATCATAAACCGCCGGAAGGGCATAACTGGGAAGACATGCACGAATGGTTAAAATGGAAAGAGAATATAGGCTCTGTTGTTATCTATGACGAGGTGCAATATCTTTTCCCGACACGTTCAAGCGGCTCAAAAATGCCTGAAAACGTCGCCTTTTTGAACATACACGGACATTACGGTATCGACATGATACTTATCACGCAATCGCCCAAGCTGCTTGATGTGAATTTGCGCGAAGTCGTGAATAAGCATATCCATATAGCTGCAAATAAAATGGGCGGTTTGACAAGGCTCGAATGGAACGAAGTAGCCTTAAACCCGACGCAACAGGCAAGAAACGCCTTGTCCAGTTCGCATAAAATCAGACAAGAGGTTTTTGAATACTACAAATCCGCCGAAGTACATACCGCGCATTCGCACGTCAAATCAAGGTGGTATTACGTCATCATCGCCATGTTGTTTATTCTGCCATGTATCTTAGGTTTGGTCGGATTCATGGGCTATAAGATGTATCAGGGCTACAAAGAAAAAGCAGGAATAACGGCGCAGGCTGAAGAAAAAAAAGAAGATACGGGTTTTAAAAATCCGCTTGACACTGAAAGCCAAAAAGAAATGATGCCGCAAAGCGGAATTCAGGGGCAAAACCTAAAACCTGAAGACTTCGTGCCAACGCTCGCCGAAAAGCCCGAAAGCAAACCGATTTACAACGGCGTCCGCCAAGTTAAGACATTTGAATACCCAGTCGGCTGCATCGATGGCGGCAAAAGCGGATGTACCTGTTATTCAAGCCAGGGTACACCGCTTAAAGAAATCACTAAGGCAATGTGCAAAGACTACGCCCATAATGGCCTGCCGTTTAATCCATACAAAGAGCCGGATAACAGCTCCGACCAAGCGCAGACAGCGCCATCCGCGTCGGATACTAGTGCAGGCGTGCAAGTCGCATCACTAGGCGGCCAAAGCCCTCAAAACATTATGTATGACGGATATGTAGAAGCAGGCGCAAAGTTCACACCGCAAAGCGGCGCGGTAGTCGAATCCGCGCAATGACAAAGTCTGTCTGAAATCAGTTCAGACGGCCTTTAAATAAAAGCTGCTTGATTCCTTTAAAAAGCGCGGCGTAAAAACCTATCTGAAGAGCAGAAACCTAAATCCCGCGATTTTTAAAGGAAGCAAGTAGCAATGGCCGCGCGGCAGAGCGCAATTTTAGAAAAGAAAGAATAGAAAAGCAAAGAGATTGAAACATCTGATATACTCAAAACGTCAGCGGTATAGCTAACCCTGACAACATCCGCCGAGCCTGAAAGTTCCCGAATCATCAAGATTGGGAGAAAGATAAGGACGGCGGATTTTTTCATATTTAATTTGAGTAGCATCAAAGGCCAAGAGCCTGCATAGTAAGGGAAAAAATATGAGAAATACCGTAGGACTCGACATATCCGCAGAAACATTTGACGCAGTCGCATTACTAGACGGCCAAACGGCCTATAAGAAGTTCCAAAACAACCAAGACGGCATAGAAAGCCTGAAAAATTGGATAAACGGCCAAAGTATCGAAGACGGCCAAAACATTTACATCATCATGGAAGCCACCGGCAACTACTACGAAGCCGCCGCCGACAACCTCGCCGACGATTACCATGTTTCTGTTATCAATCCCCTAAAAATCAAACGGTATGCCGATTACCGTTTTAATCGAACAAAAACCGACAAACAAGACGCAAAACTAATAGCAGAATTTGGTCAAAACGCCCTAGCAAAAGACCTACCCAAGCACAAAAGGCCGTCTGAAAACATCCAAAGCCTCAAACGCCTGTTGAGCCTGCAAAACCAACTGAAAGAACAGCTGACAGCCCAAAAAAACAGGCTGAAAGCAGCAAAAGACAGCTTTGTACAACAAATCCACCAAAAGCAGATAGACGAACTCAACCAGCATCTGCAAGACGTGGACGGCCAAATCAAACAAACGGCCAAAGCAGACAAAGCCATTCAAGAAACCGCCAAACGCCTACAAACCATCCCATCAGTTGGCCAAACAACGGCCATATTCCTAACCGTTCATCTCCTTACCGCACATTTCAAAAACGCCAACCACTTTACAGCATTCGCTGGCATGAGCCCGCAACAGAAAAAATCAGGGACAAGCGTCAACGGCAAAGAAAAGCTGACAAGGTACGGCAACAGAAAACTACGCGGCGCCCTCTTCATGGCCGCCATGGTAGCCATGCGTCAAAACTACTTTCCCGACTTCACCAAAAGACTGCAAAAAGCCAAAAAGCCCAAGATGGTTATTATCTGCGCCCTGATGAGAAAGCTGCTCGTCATTGCCTACCATTTGCACAAAAACCAAACCGACTTCGATCCGAGTCGGTACAAACAAGCGTAAAGAGCCTTAACAAAAACGCAAAAGCCACGCGGATAATCGTAAAATATTCGCGCGGCCAATTGCATTCTGTAAAAATTGCAAAACTAAATAAACAGAAAAAACAATAAGATATAAAAATTACAGTAAATTACTATTGCATGACGAAGTAGCATCTTTCTCATTTCGCAGTGCTACAATACTCCAACGGGAAATCCTTATTCTATAAGGGTTTCCCGTTTTATTTGGTCTGGAAAAATGGGCTTAAAATAATAATAGTTGGTCGGAATTTACCTTTTTTTCTTGGGTTTTCAACTCCCCCAACAGCAGTTTCATGGTGGCATATTGCTTTTCCGTTACTTCCAAACAGCGAATTGAACCTTCTTACGGTAGGTTTGCACATAGCCTATTGTGTTGTTTTTACAACGAATATCAACCTTTGACAATACGGCTGTATACAGAAAATTGGAGCATTTGGTATCCATCTTTTAATAGAAACTGGCGGAATTGATTGGTGGCTTTGCGCTTGGCCGGTAGGTCGAAGAAGACGATAATCCTCATAAATTTGGCCTCACTCATATTGGTATTCTTTCAATGGCAAGATTTCTGGCAATTTCGGCTGTTTGGCGTTTTTGGCGGTTACGCTGGCTTGAAATGAAGAAACCATTTTGTCGATGGCAGCCAAGGTGCTGAAGTGTTGCCGTTCGATGCGGATTTGACAGTGAAGGGTCTTGATAAGGTTTTGTTTGATGCAGAGGGTCAGTTCAGTCTTCAGACGGCCTGTAATGTCTTCATCGGTTTTGAACAGGGAGAATGCCGTGCCGATTTCATCTTGTAATTCGGGAGAAAGGTTTAATGGGTTTTTTGTCTTTCAAACCTTCTTTTCCAGCGCACGGATGATGGCATGGTAGGCCTTCATTTCCATCAATGTTGAGGCTTCGGCATTGTCTTTATCATAGCGCAAGCCTTTGAAAAAGGCGGTATCTTCTAAACCCAGCAGCTTACGGGCTTGTGCGTAAGTTAATTTGGATTTTCTGTATGGCTTGTCCATAAGCATGGCGCGTTCGGTATCGGTTAATGGCCGTTTGCTGCCTTGCTCTAAAATACGCAGGTTGTTCAGCTTGGTCAGCCATATAAAACGTTCGGCGGTGTAGGTGTTTTTAGCGACTTTCGGCTCTGTCGGTTCGAAGGTACAATGCCCCAACATTTTTTGAACGGCATAGCTGGACAGGGCAGGGCGTTGCGTCATCAGCAGAGTTTCAATACCTTCTTTAAGGCCGTCTGAAAAGATGTGCCGCAACGCTCTGCCCCTTAAGGCTTCTGCTTTAAGGGGCATCGTTTTATCTAGATGGCAGGGATTAAAAAGGCCGTCTGAAATTTCAGACGGCCTTTGGTTTTACCAGATATCGGATTTGATTTTGCGTTTCAAGCCCGGGTGTTCAGAGAGTTTGAACTCTGGGTCTTTACCCATTTTCAGCTTGGCTGTGTAGTCTTTCAACAGCAGGAAGGCAAGTGGTGACAGGAGCAGGATGGCAACGAGGTTAATCCATGCCATGATGCCCATGGCCATGTCTGCCATATCCCATACCAAGGGTACGTTGGCAACTGCGCCGAAGTAGACCCATGCCAAAACCAGCATACGGAAAACGGCGGTAATCAGCCAATGGCTCTTGATGAATTGGACGTTGGACTCAGCATAGGCATAGTTGCCGATAACGGTTGAAAAGGCAAACATAAACAGGATGGCGGCAAGGAAGCCCGCGCCCCATTCACCTACCTGGCTGACGATTGCCGCTTGGGTCAGAGCCGCACCGCTCAGGTCGCCGTAAGGCTGTTGATAGGTCAAGACGATAAAGGCGGTGCATGAGCAGACGATGATGGTATCGACGAAAACGCCCAGCATTTGAATCATGCCTTGGGAGACGGGGTGTTTCACTTCGGCTGCGGCTGCGGCGTTCGGCGCGGAACCCATACCCGCCTCATTGGAATACAGGCCGCGTTTGATACCCTGCATCATGGTGGTCGAAATCAGACCGCCGAGGAAACCGCCTGCAGCCGAATCGAAGTTGAACGCGTTGGAGAAAATCTGACCGAACACGTCAGGAATCAGGGAAATATTGGTAGCAATGATGAAGAGTGCTATGACGAGATATAAAACCGCCATTAGCGGAACGATAATTTCCGCGGCTTTAGATACGCGACGGATACCGCCGAAGATAATCGGGGCAGTCAGAATGACCAGGGCGACACCGACATAGTGTTGATCCCAGCCCCATGCCGCTTTGGTGGTATCGGCGATGGTATTGGTCTGTACGGCTTCAAATACAAAGCCGAAACAGAAAATCAGGCTCAGGGCGAACAAAACGCCCAGCCATTTTTGTCCCAGACCTTGAGTTATGTAGTAGGCAGGACCGCCGCGGAAGTGGTGGTTGTCGTAGTCCCGGACTTTAAAGAGTTGGGCCAGTGAAGATTCGACAAACGCCGAACTCATGCCGATTAAGGCGGTTACCCACATCCAGAATACCGCGCCCGGCCCACCGAGTTTGATGGCAATCGCCACACCGGCGATGTTGCCCACGCCTACGCGGCTGGCCAAGCCGGTAACGAATGCTTGGAACGGTGTGATTCCGTGCGGATCATCACCTTGTTTGCGACCGCCCAGCATTTCTTTGATACTGCGGCCGAAGAGGCGGAATTGTACAAAACCGGTGGTAACGGTGAAAAAGAGGCCTGCGCCTAAAAGCATATATACCAACCCCGACCACATTGGGTCGTTGATGGCGTTTACCCAGCCGTGAAGCTGTTCGAAAAATTGATCCATACAAACCTTTCAGAGTTTTTGCATTTTCAGACGGCCTGTGTGTGTGGGCTGCCTGTAATTGGATGTATTCTAGCAGACTGTCAACAAACTGAAAAACGTTTACATATTCTTTTTTATATTATGCTTTTGATTATCATGGAATTTTATTATCATAATGTAAAGGAATTATCGATTTTAATTTTTCCATTTTACATATTTGAACAAAAAGGCCGTCTGAAAACAGAGTCTTGTTTTCAGACGGCCTTGATTTTATTTCAATGCGTTATTCGGGACGCATTTGCGGGAACAGAATCACGTCGCGGATGGTTTGCGAATCGGTCAGCAACATTACCAAGCGGTCGATGGCCGACAACGAAAAGCTCGAAGCGCTCGGTTAAACCCGGTTTGCTGTCGGATGCGCGTGCCAATGGCGACACTTCGACAGGGTAGTCGATGATGAAAGTCGGGTTCCACAGTTTGCTCTCGGCGCAACCTTCAAACAGGGCCAGTTGCAGGCTGCCGATGCCCGGAGACGGAGGCAGGCTTTCGCCGTGTTTGACGATTTCTTTTTTCAGCCATTCTTCATCGTTCAACTGCTCATCGGTGTAGTGCGGATTGTATTTTTTGATGGCACCGAGAATGGTCAGGCGCTCAAACGGGCTTTCCAAATCGACTTCTTTGCCGTTGTAGCTAATTTTTGCCGTGCCGTTTACCGCGCGGGAAGCGTTGCGGATAATGTCTTCCGCCATTTGCATCATGCGTTCGTAGTCGGAAAAGGCTTCGTAGAATTCAATCATGGTGAATTCAGGGTTGTGGCGTACGGACATGCCTTCGTTGCGGAAGCTGCGGTTGATTTCAAACACGCGTTCCAAACCGCCGACAACCAAGCGTTTCAGATACAGCTCGGGCGCAATGCGCAGGTAGAGCGGAATGTCCAAAGCATTGTGGTGGGTAACAAAAGGTTTCGCTGTTGCGCCGCCCGGAATCGGGTGCATCATTGGGGTTTCAACTTCCAAATAATGCTCGTTGACCATGAAATTGCGCACGGATTGGATAATTTGGCTGCGTTTGATGAAGGTATTGCGTGATTCTTCGTTGGCAATCAAATCGACGTAGCGTTGACGGTATTTGGTTTCCTGATCGCTCAAACCTTTGTGTTTGTCCGGCAGAGGGCGCAGGGATTTGGACAGCAGGCGGATGTTGGACACGCGCACAGTCAATTCGCCGTGGTTGGTTTTGAACAAAGTACCTTCCGCGCCTACAATGTCGCCCAAGTCCCAGTGGTTGAAGTCGTCCAAAACTTCTTGGCTCACGCCTTTGTTGTTCAGATAAAGCTGGATTTGACCGGTAACGTCTTGAATGGTGGCGAAGCTGGCTTTGCCCATTTGACGTTTGAGCATCATGCGGCCGGCCACTTTGACGGGAATGCCTTGCGGGTCGAGTTCTTCTTTGCTGATTTCACCGTATTGGGTGTGCAGGTCGGTGGCAAAGCTGTCGCGTTTGAAATCGTTAGGGTAGGCATTGCGTTCTTTGCGGATGTTGTGCAGTTTCTCGCGGCGCAGGGCGATGATTTGGTTTTCGTCCAACTGCGGCTCGATTTGAGGATTGTTTTGTTCGCTCATGGTGTTTTCCGGAAAAATGAGTCAGGCTGCCGGAGTTTTCAGACGGCCTGAATAAAGTGAAAAATTGGCTCTATTTTACGCGATGTCGGTGTTTTTTTCTATAAAGGCAGAAAGGCCGTCTGAAACCTGAAAAATCGGTTTCAGACGGCCTTTTGTTTTATGAAGGGCAGTTAGATATCGGTTTCCAAATAAACAACTTGGGTTTGCAGATATTCTTCCAAACCGTGTTTACCGTCCGCACCGCCGATACCTGATTTTTTCCAACCGGCATGGAAGCCCTGCATGGCTTCGAAGTTTTCGCGGTTGATGTAGGTTTCACCGAAACGCAGGCGGCGGGTTACATAAAACGCTTCATTCAGATTGGCGGTATAGACGGAGCTGGTCAGGCCGAATTCGCTGTCGTTTGCCAAAGCGATGACTTGATCGAGCGTGTCGAAAGTGGCAACCGGCAGGACTGGGCCGAAGGTTTCTTCCTTCATGATGTCCATGCTGTTGTCGGTATCGGTCAGCAGGGTAGGTTCGAAGAAGTAGCCTTTGCCGTCGGCACGTTTGCCGCCGCAAACCAAGGTAGCGCCTTGTCGAACTGCGCGTTTGACTTTTTCGGCAACGGCTTTGACGGCGCGTTCTTCAATCAACGGGCCCATTTCCAGTGCGCCAGGTTCGGCCTCAGCTGGATTGCCGTAGCGCACGCCTTTCATGGCGGCGGTCATTTTTTCGATAAATGCGTCTTTCAGGCTGCTGTGGACATATACGCGTTCGGCGCAGTTACAGATTTGGCCGGTATTGCCCACGCGTGAAGCCAAGATGGATTTGACGGCCAGATCCAAGTCGGCATCTTTCAGAACGATGGCAGGGGCTTTTCCGCCGAGTTCCAATGAGACTTTGGTAATGTTGGTGGCGGCGGCTTCCATTACTTGGCGGCCTGCTTCTACAGAACCAGTCAGGCTGACCATATCGACTTGCGGATGCGATGCCAAGGCATTGCCTATTTCTGCGCCAGGGCCGTTGACGACGTTGAATACGCCGGCCGGTAAGCCTGAAGTGTGAACGATTTCAGTAAAAATGTGGCAGTTGATCGGGGTTACGCTGCTCGGTTTGACGACGATGGTATTACCTGTTACCAAAGCCGGGCCCATTTTGCGGGCGATCAGGAAGAAGGGGAAATTCCACGGCAAAATGCCGGCGATTACGCCCAAAGGACGTTTGAACAATGTCTTTGGTTTTGCCGCCTTCAGCAACAATGGTGTCGGTCAGCTCGTCGGCACGTTCGCGGATGCCTTGGGCAATTTTGCGCAGGTATGCGCCGCGCTCAACGGCAGGCAAACGCTCCCATGCAGTTTGTGCATCTCTGGCGGCGGCAACGGCACGATCAACATCGGCTTTTCCGCCTTTAGGCTCACGCGCGATGACTTCTTCGGTTGCCGGATTCAATACATCACGCCATGTACCGTTAAAGTCGGTTTCAAAGCGGCCGTTGATATACATAGACAGTTGTTTCATCAAACCTTCTCCTGTTGTTGTAGTTGGATGTAGTTTTAGTCTATGCCTAAATTGTCTGGCATACAAGAGGATTTAGCGTGGGTTGATGGTAGGTATTTGGAAGTTTTTAGAAAAAGATGATGGGTGAGGGAGTTGGATAAGAGGTTGGTACTGGTGTGATGCCTTGAGTTGAGTCCATAACAGCATTGTGACAAAGCTCAGATATTGCTTGATTTTGATGATGAGAAAGGTATCAAGTGAAGAAAGGCTTGATAGAGAATATAAAAAAACCTGCTTTTTTCAAAGCAGGTTTTCATATTTGGTGGGTCGTGAGCGATTCGAACGCTCGACCAACGGATTAAAAGTCCGCTGCTCTACCGACTGAGCTAACGACCCGATAAGCTGTGCATTATA
>QWBZ01001360.1_pt1 | contig 14810 bp, 11 predicted proteins | sample 1972441 | NCBI WGS metagenome assembly QWBZ01 (sample SAMN09866721, study PRJNA288562) | Human oral metagenome isolate term6_saliva, whole genome shotgun sequencing... | isolation source: mouth | host: Homo sapiens | place: USA: California
AAAATTATAAGCTAAGTTTTTATTTGATTCAAAATCTTGAATCAAATAGTGCAAAAAACGAAATGAAATGTCGGTATATGATGACAGTTGCAACATAATCTCTATAAAGCGATCATAGTCCTTTGCCACAAGCACGCTAGATAACTTTTGTCGGTAGTTCTTAATCTTATTTTTATTTCCGGCCGACTCAAAATACTTCACCACTGCGTTGGCAGCTGCAAATGTCCCACTCAGACTAACTTTCTCTTCCATAGCTTCCTCCAATCTCCTATCCATTCTGTAAATGATGTCATTGACCTCAATCAAAGTTCTCAATATTCCATGCCCTGCATTGAGAAAGAATAATTTTTCGATCAAGTCATCCAAATTTTGATTGTTTAAAATTGCCATTGTCACTTCATGCATAATGTTTATGTAACTATCTTGATCCACCTTAACCAAACGATAGAGGGCATCATCTAAAGAAAAATCTCTATTCTTCCACTTTTCCTCTATCTCTCGGAAGATATGTAATCTGCTCTCTCGAAGAAAAATCGTCTCAAAATAGCCTGTATTAAATTCTTTTTTAATGACTTCCACATCATAGGCAAGAAAAGGCATCGTCTCCATGTAGTTATAAAACATAGCATCCCAATTTGCTCGCTCCCCCTGCTTTTTAGATAAGAATGTTTGCAAAGCATTATTGGTATTTAGTAACTTTTCTATCGAAATATTGTCATTAATAAATACTGCTTCTGCTCCCTTTGTAAATCCAAACATAACAAAGTCAAATTCCACTTCATCCTTACCTTGAAAAGTATCCTTATCAAAGCAAAATCCCAGAGCTTTTGTTTTTCTTCCCCCATCAACGGCAAAGCCACTTAATCGACAAGTCGCTGCTGGTGTACTTCTCAATTTATTTGCATCAGAAAATTGACGATACCCTCCAACTTTTGCATTCGCAAAAGTCTGCCGAATGAGCTCCAGCCGATGCTCTTCAATCCGCCTTTGAATGATTTCCCCATTCTCACCATTGCACTCCATTCCAGCAAATATCTTTTTTAATATTGTATTGGCCTTTAGCTTGTCATTTATCTCTTTCAACAGTGCATCTCTTTGTTCACCTGTCACATCATTTAGCCTTTTTAACTTATATTCTATCTGACAATGATGCATATTATCTTTTAAATAGTCTTCGACAAATAACAAAAACTTCTGATCCAATTCATCCTCTGGATAAATATCCTCATAACGATAATATAATTTCCTTCCCTGCTTTTTATAAGGAAGCTTTTCTTGGCTAAAAAATCGAATCATGCCCACTGCTGCCGCCGCATATCTCCAATCTGTTGGCACTAACTTGCGGTTAAAAGCCTTTCCCTCAATCTCATAGTCACCGATTTCAATCACAAATTCACCTCCCTACATCACAAACTCAACTAATCCAAATCCCGAATTTCTCTTTGATCCCACTCCTGAACTTAAAATATATTGCAATATTTGAATATCCCCTGCCAGTGCAAAAGTTCCCACGCTCGCTGGAATTTTCATTCCATATGCACGCACTATTGTTTTTCTCAATCCTCTAAAATCACCCTTAAGTTCTTCAATCTCCTTTGAAAGTTGTGGCAAACTCTCCCTCAACTTTCTTTTCATTTCCTCCAAAAAGTTCTCATCCTCGACAGATAAATACTGTTCTTTCTCTTCTCTCTCCTTTAAACAGATTGGAGATAATACCTTAAACATGGCAAATGGCTGAGTGATTTTTTCCTCTCTAACCATTTTGATTTGCTCTAAAATCAAAGCATTTCCTTCCCCAACTGGAAAGGCCTTTCCTTTCATCTCTAACAGTGCAGAATAATAGACAAGTGCAGTCTGAGCATCCGACATCTTCAATGTCATCTCTACCTCTGTGCCACCAAGCTCCATATTTTTTCCTAAAAATTTTGGCTCTGCAAAGCGAATAGACCAAACCAATGACTTTTGATTTGCTCCACTATTATAGAGAAAATCATAAAACTCACCATCCATATATTTCGAAATGGCATACTTAAAAAAACTAATCACCGTCCTCCTATAATCTGACTTAAAATTTGGCTGTTCCAATCGTAACTTAACAACATATTTCACAATATTCCCTCCTTATCCAATGAATTCCTATTTTATTGACATTCCACTCTGGTACGATTCGAATTACAATGCAAAACTAAACTTTTACATTCCTCTAAGATATGATTCAAGATGTGATATTCCTCACACCTTCATCCTAACCCTTTTACAATTGAAAATCAATAATTTTTTACCTGTTTAATTTTGTATTATATAAAAAGTAGCCATCCCCCGACAGCTACTTTCTACTACACTATTTCTATATTAACTTTGCCAAAAACAAACTTGCTAGTCCAAGAAAAATAAAAAATCCCAAGACATCCGTTGCTGTCGTGACAAAAATGGAAGAGGCTAGGGCTGGATCAATTTTAAAATGGTCAAGAACAACGGGAACAACAAATCCAAAAATGCCTGCCACAACTAAATTTCCAATCATTGCCAAAAAAATAATGAGTCCAAGATAGACATTGCCATAGAAGATGGCAACGACAACACCTGTGATCAGACCAATGGCTGCACCATCAACAACGCCAAGTAAAATCTCCTTCATCAATGCACGCCAATCTTCTTTAAAATTCAAGCTACCACTGGCCAGCTCTCTCACCAAAATGGACATCGTCTGTGTTCCTGCATTGCCACCCATTCCCGATACGATCGTCATCGTTGCTGACAAGGCCACGGCCTTTGCAATGGTCCCCTCAAATATCTTTACGGTAAATGAGGCGAGAAAAGCCGTTAGGAGGTTAATCACCAACCAAGGAAGACGAAGACGAACAGAGTCTATCCATTTTGTATCCATTCCTTCCTCTGCTGATACACCACCCAAATGGGCAATATCCTCGTCATGCTCTTCCTGAAGAACATCAATAATATCATCGACCGTAATAATACCCAAAATCATTGCCTTTTTGCTCACCACGGGCACAGCCTGTAAGTCATACTTTGATACAATTTGTGCAACTTCCTCCTGATCGGTCTCTGGCTCGACAGAAACCACCTGATCATCCATAATTTCCCGAAGCTTTGTATTTCTTGGAGCACTAAGTAAGTCCCGCAAATCGACATATCCAACCAATTTGCGATGTTCATCTGTAATAAAAATTTCCTCAATAACCTCTGTCTTTGGTCCAATATCTCGAATAATATCCAATGCCTCCGCACAAGTTCTATCTTCACGAAGTGCAATGTACTCTGTGGTCATAATTCCACCAGCTGAATCATCTGGATATTGTAATAGAGTGTGAATAATTCTTCGATCACCCGATTTCATTTGGTTAAGAATACGCTTTCTTCTTCCCGTCTCCATATCTCCAAGAATATCCACAATATCATCCTTTGACATCTTTTCAAAAATCTTCAAAAGGACTTCGTCTTTCAATAATCTCGCAATTCTTTGACGCAAATCATCGTCAGCCTCTTCCATAAGTTCAGCCAATTGATCGATGTCAAGAAGATCTTGTAATTTCTTGATGTCTTCATCATCAAGATCATCGACTTCCTCTGCAAAGTCGGCTGGTTGCATATCTTCATAGTAATCATCAATGTCTTGCTGATTTCCCTCATCAATCAAATGCTCCAGCTCATCACTATCTTCCTCTTCTTTTTCTTCTTCCTTTTCACCACTATCTGTATTTGAAACAGATTCAAACAATTCATTGAGATTTGGTCGGCTCTCCTCTGGAAGTTCATTTCGTCCGTTTTCTTCATTCTCCGTATTTTCTATCTGTTCTCGTTCTGCATATTCTCGCTCTAATTTTTCTCGCTCCCTGCGCTCTACTTTTTTTGCCTCTTCGAGTGCATTCACTGCATTGCTATTACTGTTTTGGTTTTCTGCCATTGGAAGCCTCCTTTCTCACTTTGCCCTTCTGTCTATTCTACTTTTGGTATATTCTATATACAGGGCTAATTATAAACAAAAAAAATAGGCTTGTTAACCCCCTAGAGGGATTATATTTTGGTTGTATTTGTATAGCAATTATGTTACATTCAAATTACTATAAATATCATATCGAAAGGATTTATTTTATGAAAAAGAAGTGGTGGCACCAAAAAGTGGCCTATCAAATTTATCCAAAAAGTTTCAAAGACACAACCGGAAATGGTATAGGTGATTTAAGAGGAATTATTGAAAAATTGGATTACCTAAAGGATCTTGGGGTGGATATTATATGGCTATCTCCATGTTATTGTTCTCCTCTGGCCGACCAAGGCTATGATATTTCTGACTACTACAATATCGACCCTCGCTTTGGAACTATGGAAGATATGGACGAGCTCATCGCCAAAGCAAAAGAAAGGGATATGTACATCCTTATGGATTTAGTGATCAATCACTGTTCTGATGAGCACGAGTGGTTTAAAAAGGCCATTGCTGATCCAACAGGTGAATATGCTTCCTATTTCTATATTGAAGATGCTGTTGATGGCCACGAGCCGAACAACTGGCGTTCCTACTTTGGTGGCAGTGTATGGGAAAAAATTCCAGGCACAGATAAATATTACCTGCACCTTTTCCACAAAAAGCAACCTGACTTAAACTGGGAAAATCCAAAGCTCAGAGAAGAAATTTACACGATGGTCAATTGGTGGCTCGACAGAGGATTGGGAGGATTTCGAATTGATGCCATTATCAATATTAAAAAGGCATTGCCATTTACCAAATTCTCCTATGCCCCTGATCGAAATGACGGTTTGACCAATTGTACAAAAATGTTGGAAGATACCATCGGTCTTGGAGACTTCTTGACTGAATTAAAAAATAAAACTTTTGCTCCACATGATGCCTTTACCGCCGGCGAAGTGTTTAATGAACGAGAAGAAGAGATTCCACTCTTTATTGGCGATGACGGATATTTCTCTACTATGTTTGACTTTGAAAGTACTTCTTTTGGTGAGAATGGTCGTGGCTGGTATAAAAAACAACCAATTACGCCGGATGACTATAAGAAATGTTGTTTTAAGACTCAAAAGCGTATTGGGGATATCGGTATGATTTCTACAATTATTGAAAATCATGACGAGCCTCGAGGAGTCAGTCACTATATTCCAGAGGGCGAGTGCTCGGACACCAGCAAAAAGTTCCTTGCAACAATGCAGTTGATGTTGCGTGGACTTCCTTTTATCTATCAAGGTCAAGAAATTGGAATGGAAAATGTCAATTTCACTTCCATTGACCAGATTGATGATATCTCCAGCCGTGACCAATATCGTGTTGCACTAGAAGAAGGTTTGTCTGAAGAGGAGGCCTTTGCCATTGTCAAAAAATACAGTCGTGACAATGCAAGAACACCATTTCAGTGGGATGATTCTGAGAACGCAGGATTTACCACTGGAAAACCTTGGTTAACTTTAAATCCAAACTACAAAGAAATCAATGCCAAGAGCCAGGTCAATGACCCCGATTCTCTCTTTTCTTACTACAAGAAATTAATCCGACTTCGCAAAGACCCAGAGCACCAGGATGTCGTAGTTTATGGTGAAGTCATCCCTTACCTAGTGGAAGAGCCAAAATTGATGGCCTTTTATCGAAAGGGCGAAACGGAAACTCTCCTTGTTCTCGGAAATTTCCAGACAGCTAAAAAGACAGTAAAATTGCCAAGTCAGCCAAAACAGGTTCTTCTTAACAATGTAAACACCCTTACTATGACTTCTGATGAAATTTGTCTAGAGGGCTATCAAGCCGTTGTTCTTCTTTTGTAATTGACAAACAAAATGGGAGTTTCAAGTCACTCACTTGAAAACTCCCATTTTTTATTATTTAATTGCGCCATCAACCATGCCTTGAATAATCTGCTTTTGTGCAATTAAGAACAAAATAACAATCGGTATCATTGCAAGGAATGCTGCACTCAAAATCAAATCCCACTGTTTTACATAGGATCCAACAAAGCTACTCACCGCAATTGGCAATGTCTTAATTTTTCCATTGAGTCCGAGCATAATGGATGGAAGAAGATAATCATTCCAAATCCAAAGTCCATTCAAAATAAGAACCGTCATCTGCACTGGGCGAAGAAGTGGCATAATAATTCTAAAAAATGTACCCTCTGGTGAACAACCGTCAATCCATGCTGCCTCCTCTAGCTCCCTTGGAATTCCCTTAATAAAGCCATGTAACACAAAGATAGACATTGAACCACCAAATCCAAGATACGCAAAGATGACTCCCTTATAACTAGAAAGCATTTGAATTCCTGTAAAATTTCCAATATTTCTAAACACAGTCAAAATCGGAAGCATAACTACCTGAAATGGAATAACCATTGCAGCAACAAACATCATAAAGATTACATTGGACCAACCCTCTTTGTGATGACGGCTGAGTACCCAAGCAGCCATAGAAGAAAATAGTGTCAAGAGGATGAGAGAAACAATGGTGATAATCAAAGAACTCTTAAATGAACTCCAATAGCTAAAATTTGTGTTATTGATTACACCTTTAAAATTATTCATCATCTGTCCCCAATGCTTTGGAAGGGCAATTGGACTGACAACAATGTCTGCACTTGTCTTTGCAGAGTTGATGACAACTAAGAAAAATGGGCAAAGAACAAGAATGGCAATGACAAAGCCAACAATGGTACCAATCAAATTTCGATTTTTTTCTGCTTTCATACTATAATTCCACCTCTCTTCTCTTGCTGATGGCTACCTGTGTAAGTGACACAACTGCCAAAATAATAAAGAATATCACGGCCTTTGTCTGACCAAGGGCATAATTGTTCTTTCGAATTGCTGTGTTGTAAATATTTAAGGCCAAAAGCTCTGTCGCTTGAATAATCTTTGCTCCCATAATGCGGCTTGGTGCACCATTGGTGATGGCAAGGTTTAGATCAAACTGCTTAAAGGAGTTGACCAAAGTTAAAAAGATACAAACTGTAAATGTATTGGCAATCATTGGCATCTTAATCTTAAATAGAGTCGTCACTGGACTAGCTCCATCCACACCTGCTGCTTCAATGACATCCCTTGGCACAGTTTGCAATCCTGTCAAATAGATCAACATAATATAACCTGCATATTGCCAAGTATTAACAATCAAAATCGCAAGGAGTGCTGTATTGGCATTGGTCAGCATTGAAGCTGATCCTGCAAAAACGACCGTAAATACTTTATTAAAAATAAATTGCCATACATAACCAAGTACCAAACCACCAATTAAATTTGGCAAGAAATAGGCCGAACGAAGAAAAGATGTTCCCTTAATCTTTGATGTACACAATAGAGCAAGTGCAAATCCTACAACATTCACCAAAATGATATTGATTACAGTATAAATCACAGTAATCAAGAAAGAATAGAGATAATCTTGCTGCTTAAACATCGTGACATAATTAGCTAATCCCACAAATTTATTGAATTGAATTCCGTTCCAATAATAATAACAGTAACTGCAAAAGTAAATATCATCGGAAACAGGAAAAGAATTTTGACAATCCGTGTATGATTTTTACCTGGCATTTTAAAAATTCCAAATAAAATGAGTAAAATTCCAATGATGAGTGCATATCCTCTCCACTCTCCCGTTGCTTTTGTAAAATCCAACACAAGCGCATATACTGTAAAAATAATTCCCACAACAATCAATGCCACGGATAAAAATTTTGGACTCTTTGTATTCATGTTTGTGTTTGCTCCTTTCCAAATATTTTGGCATACAAAAGGGGTGACCTTTCACAGCCACCCCTTGCTCCATCTTGCCTACTTAGTTCTTTTTGTTCTTTACATAGTCTGCAATTGTTGTCTGCATCATCTCAACAAATTGGTCTCTTGTAATATCGCCCTTTGCGTAGGACTCAAATACCAATCCAATGGCATTCTGTGCAAGACCTTCTGGCATATTCGACCAAGCCCAAGAAGATGTCTTTCCTTCATCAACATACTTCTTTACATCCATAGCAAGTGGTGTCTTTGGCTCCACCTTACTATTCTTATATGGTGAAATCATACCAGCCTCTTCAACAAGAATCTTTTGTGCATTCTCATTTGTTGCCACGAAATCGAGGAACTTCTTTGCTGCATCTAAGTTCTTGCTGTCCTTATATACACACCACCAAGATGGACAATCTGCCAAGATACTTGTCATATCGGTCTTTGTAAATGCAAGTGGTGCAATACCTACCTTAAATGTTGCATTGTAATCTTTCAAAGATGGATCAACCCAATTTCCCTGTGTGATAAAAGCGGTCTTTCCCTTAGCCCAAAGAGCTAATTGATCATCATAGGTTCCTGAAATCAAAACTTGAGGGTCTGCATACTTAAATAACAGTCCTGTCATATCGGCAAACTCACCCAGTCGGTCCTTGTCAAGCTCTCCCTTCATCGCCATATCAAAGTACTTGTTGTCTCCTCTTTGAAGACCACCAGTGTAATAATATCCGAACAAATGATTTCCTGTGGACCAATACATCTGTCCAGACTCTGCCGCTACAGAAGCAACAGCCTGAATGCCAAGTTGATCCTTCATTCCATCAATCTTTTCAAATGCGGCCTTAAATGCATCGTAGTTAACCAATGTCTTTGGATCAATGCCTGCCTTCTCAAGAATATCAGCATTATATGTGATACCATATCCTTCTACTGCATATGGGAAACCAACAACTTTACCTGTTGTCTTGTCTTTGTAAGCAAAATCTGTATTCTTTGCAAACTCAGAATCACTCAAATCAGCAACCATATCTGTCCAGTTTGCATAGTCGCCATCGCCACCAATAACAAAAATGTCTGGCATATTGTCGGCAGCTTTATAGCTCTTAATCTGCCCCTGAATATCCACACCACCACCGAGGGATTCAATGGTAACTTCCTGACCAGTCTCCTTCTTAAACAGCTCAGCAACTTCTTTCAATTGCTTGTCAATCTCAATCTTTCCGTTAATCAAGCGAAGTCCTGTCGAGCTTGCCGTCTTATTATCCGTCTTATTATCCGTCTTTCCCGCTGCGCTTGTGTCTGCACTTGAAGAACCTGCACTACCTGTTGGTGTGCTGTCTGTCTTTCCGCCGCAACCTGCCAGTAGACCAACGGTCATCACTGCACTCAATGCGACTCCCAACCATCTTTTTTTCATAATTTCCTCCTGTCTGATCGATGATTTTTCAGATCCCTCTTTATAGACACAATTCTATCACATTTTCTATGCACTTTCAATTATCTTTTACAGAAAATTAATCTATTTTCAGAACAATTGCTCCATAAGCAGACATTACTCCGCTTTTTCTAGGGTCTATACTGCTATTAGAAATTAAAATTTTAACATTATCTTGTGCGAATTGACCAAAATCAAATTTTCTATCTTCTGTGGAGAAATTGCAAACCACCAATAACTGCTCATTGCCCAATGTCCTCGTGTAAGCAAAGATGGTTTCATCATCCTCACACAACAGATGATAATCGCCATAGACAACAATATCATTGGTCTTTCGAATAGAAATTAATTTTTGATAGTAATGGAACACAGAATCTGATCTACTCAATTGCTCCTGAACATTGATTTCCTTAAAGTTTGGATTGAGTGGAATCCAAGGCGTTCCTGTGGTAAAGCCAGCATTTTCCCCATCATTCCATGGCATCGGCGTGCGGGCATTGTCTCTACTTTTATGGGCAATTGCAGGAAATAGCTCTTCTTTTGTATAGCGACCTGATGCAATCAATTCTTTATAGGCATTGATTGACTCAATATCTCGAAAGTCCTCAACCCCGTTAAACACCGTATTCGTCATTCCAAGCTCCTCGCCCTGATAAATATATGGTGTTCCCTGCATCATATGGAGGACTGTCGCAATACACTTGGCTGACTTTTCTCTATATTCTGGTCGAGTATCACCAAGTCTTGAAACAATTCTTGGTTGGTCATGATTACAAAAGTACAAACTATTCCATGCCACATTTTGTAGTCCCAACTGCCACTTGGTCAAATTTTTCTTGAGTGGAATCAATGGCATAGGTCTTGTGGACCACTTAAAATCTTTTCCGTCATCAAGTCCCACATGCTCAAACTGAAAGACCATATTTAACTCTGATCCATCTGATGATGCATATTTTTTTGCTTCTTCCACATTCACACCCGCAGTCTCTCCCACCGTCATTATGTCAAACTTCGACAATACTCTCTGGTTCATCTCTTTCAAGTACTCATGAACTCTCGGTCCATTGGCACAAATACCACTATCTCCATAAAGTCCAACGACCTTACTGTCTGGCAATCCATCTGGTTTAGAAATCAAACTGATGACATCCATTCGAAATCCATCAATCCCTTTTTCTAGCCATCTTGTCATCATCCCAAAGACTTCATCTCTTACCTTTTCATTTTCCCAATTTAAATCTGGCTGCTTCTTTGAAAACAAATGCAAATAATACATCTTTGTCTTCTCATCATATTCCCAAGCTGAACCTGAAAAGAAAGATCCCCAATTGTTTGGTTCGTGACCGTCTTTTCCCTCTCTCCAAATGTAGTAATCTCTCTTTGGATTATCGAGAGAGGATCGACTCTCGATAAACCACTTGTGCTCATCTGAAGTGTGATTGACCACTAAATCCATCACAATCTTAATTCCCCTTTTGTGTGCCTCAGCTAGCATATGGTCAAAGTCATCCATCGTTCCAAAGTCATCCATTATGTCCTCATAGTCACTGATATCATAACCATTATCATCATTTGGTGATTTGTACACAGGAGAGAGCCAGATGACATCAATACCAAGCTCCTTTAGATAATCGAGCTTTCCTGTAATGCCTCGAATATCCCCAATGCCATCTCCATTGCTGTCGCAAAAGCTTCTTGGATAAATTTGATAGACTACGCTCTCTTTCCACCACGCTCTGTTCATAAATTGACCTCCAATTTTAATATTTTTCCATATTATTATAGCATATCTCACAATAAAAAAACTCCATTTCTTCTATTGAAATGAAGTTCTTTATATTTTTATACAAGTATTGCTTTTACTGGTTTGATTGGATCAGGCATATCCTTTTTTTCTTCCCGCAAAATCTCCATAAACTCCTTGCCAGTAATCGTTTCTTTCTTAATTAAAAATTCTGCAATCTTGTCCATGACTTCTCGATTTTCTCGCAATATGGCCACCGCCTTTGCATAGGCCTCCTTTAGAATACGCATCACTTCCTTATCTACTTCCGCTGCTGTCGCCTCACCACAATTCATTACGGTGTGACCTGACAAATATTGATCCTGCACTCGCTCAAGCCCAATGAGACCAAACTTTTCGCTCATACCATACTGTGTGACCATAGCTCTTGCAATGGAAGTTGCCTTTTCAATATCATTGGAAGCTCCCGTTGTGACATTTCCAAATACCACTTCTTCCGCTGCTCTTCCACCAAAGACACTGACTAACATATCTTCTAACTCGCTCTTTGACTTTAGATAGGTCTCCTCCTCAGGAACATACATCACATAACCAAGGGCTCCCATTGTTCTTGGCACAATGGTAATCTTTTGTACGGGCTCAGAATTTTTTTGCAGAGCAGAAATCAAAGCGTGACCAACCTCGTGATAGGAGACAATGGTTCTCTCCTTTTGATTCATCACTCGATCCTTTTTCTCCTTGCCCACCAAGACAACCTCGACAGATTCCAAGAGATCATTCTGGCAAACTGCCTTTCTTCCATGCTTTACTGCAAGAATTGCTGCCTCGTTGATCATGTTAGCTAACTCCGATCCAACTGCTCCACTCGTTGCCAAACCAACAGCTTCTAAATCCACACTGTCATCCATCAACACATTTTTTGAGTGGACTTTTAAAATCGCAACTCTGCCCTTTAAATCTGGTCTCTCCACCACAACTCTTCGGTCAAATCGACCTGGACGAAGAAGTGCTGGATCAAGAATTTCTGGTCGATTTGTTGCCCCGAGCACCAAAAGCCCCTTTGAAGAATCAAATCCATCCATCTCGGAAAGAAGCTGATTGAGTGTCTGCTCTCTCTCGTCATTTCCACCGCCATAGCGAGAATCTCTGCTCTTACCAATGGCATCAATCTCATCAATAAAGATAATACATGGTGCTGCTTCTTGTGCCTGTCGAAATAAATCTCTTACTCTTGAAGCACCCACGCCGACAAACATCTCCACAAAATCCGAACCACTGAGAGAGAAAAAGGGCACATTGGCCTCTCCGGCAACAGCCTTTGCAAGCAAGGTCTTACCTGTTCCTGGAGGTCCCACAAGTAGAGCTCCCTTTGGTAACTTCGCTCCAATTTTTGTAAAGCGTTCCGGATTGTGTAAGAAATCAACAATCTCTGTCAGCGATTCCTTCGCCTCATCCTCTCCCGCAACATCCTTAAAGCGGATGCCTGTCTCCTTTTGCACATAGACTTTGGCATTGTTTTTTCCAACACCCATCACTCCACCACCGCCTACTCTCCTCATCATAAAATTAATAAAGAGAAACATCAAGACAATCGGAAGAACCATGCTGGCAAAGGACATCATCAAAGATATTGTGTCATTTCTTCTTCGTTTTGCAACGACACCCGCCTTGTAAAAGCGATTAATCAAATCCAAATCATTTTCCATACGTACCGTTGTATAAATGGTCGACGAAGAATAATCTGTCAACTTTGGCTTCGCCTTAATTTCAATTTGACTGTCTGTAATCACTGCAGACTCCACTTTTCCATCATCTACCATTTGCATAAATTCCGTATAGGAAATTTCCTTGGTACTTCTTGATTTCAATCTTCCAGACAGCAATGAAAATACCACCACGGATAAAATAATTGCAATCATAAGAATGACCAGTTGTTGTCCGACTCGTCCGCCAGAGTTCTTGTCATTTTTATTATTCATTCACTCTTCCTTTCTATTTCCTCTAACGATTTAAAAATCCTTTGCCAATAATCTCACTCGATTTTGTGATAATCATAAAAGCATGAGGTTCTGTAATTCGAATATAATTTCTCAACTTCAGTGCCTGTGCACTGTTCATTGTCGCCAAAATAATCCTTTTCTTGTGATGAGCATAAGCCCCCTCTGCATTATAAGTTGTTGCCGAGCGATGCAATTCTTCAATAATATACTTACAAATCGGCTCTGGATTCTCACAAATAATAGTAAAACACTTACACATATTAATGCTTTCAATAACATCATCAATTACCAATGATTTGGCCAACAGACCCAGCAAAGAAAAAAGTCCCGTTTGAATATCAAAGATAAAGAAAGCAAGCAAAACAGCCACAAGATCAACAATCAATAGCACTGTTCCAATGTTAAAACTCGTATATTTCTTTAAAATCAATGCAATAATATCGGTTCCACCACTCGATGCACCAATATTAAATAAAATTGCCGTCGCAACCCCTGGAATAAAGATGGCAAATACCAATTCCAACAATGGTTGGTTTGTCACTGGTGTGTGCAGAGGGATATATCGCTCCATCAAATCCAGTGCATAAGAAAACACAATGCTGGCATATACAGTTTTAATTCCAAATGACTTTCCCACCATCAAAAATCCAACAACCAATAACACAATATTGGTAATCATGGTAAAGCGAGATGCTGACAATGGCGTTAACTTGCTGACAATCTTTGAATATCCTGTCACACCACCAAATGAAAAATTATTTGGAAACTTAAAAAAATACACACCAACAGCCATCAATAAAATACTCACTGTAATAATTGCATACTCTTTGATTGTCTTTTTTACTTTTTCATTCATCTTTTACTGACCTTCTTCCGCAATAATCAACTCTTTTGCATAAGGTAAGTTACCAATCCAATCACAAAAATGATGCCATTCTTCCAATTTGTGATTTCTTCTCGCATAGTAAATATTCACCAATGTCTCATAGTTGAGCGTACAAGTTCGCATTTGATTGTAACTCGATGGCAAAAGTTGAATCATATCATACCAATCTTCCCTATTTTTGCTTTCAACATAGCGAAGACGAATCTCCTCCAAGTTCGCAATAATCAAATTCAATACCCTTAACCCATTTTCGCTCAAATGATCATGTGAAAAATCATCAAGCTCAAATGACTTTGCATGAATTTTGTGCATGGTCGAAGTAGAATTGGCCACTGTGGCCACCTTATAAGTATCATATTCTTTCCACCAATACAGTGGTGCTGTAATGTCAACAGACACCATAATTTGACGAATAAATTTTCTGTGATCAGATCCCGCCTTTCTCAGTCTCGTAGCCAAGGACAAATCATTCGGTCCTAAAACATACTCATGATTTTCATCATAGTAGCTGTCCATTCGATTCCAAGAATTCATTGGATTTCTTGCTCCGCGCATTGCATTTTCTAAATTAAATACGGATGTACGCTCTAATTCAATCACACTAATCCTCCATTTTCTATGCTCTCCAGGTTCCACTCTTTTTGAATACCTGATACATCTCATAAGCCTTGCTCAACATTAATTTTTCATTGGCAAATTTTAGAAGATGATATGCCTCATAATATTTATAATATCCCGAGTCAACAAAAAACTCCTCCCTTTGTGGTTTACTATAATAACTATCGGCCAACATCAAATACCAATGTACTTCCTTGCTCACCACACCCTCTTGTACATTAAAGGTATATTGACTCCTGCCTATGTAGTCCACAATTTTGGCCTCCACGCCAGTCTCTTCTTTAACTTCCCTTAGTGCAGTCTCTTCATAGGTTTCACCTTTTTCAACCGTTCCTTTTGGCAATACCCAGCCCTCATATCGATTTTTATAGTTTTTATACAATACAAGAA
>QWBZ01000749.1_pt1 | contig 14787 bp, 8 predicted proteins | sample 1972441 | NCBI WGS metagenome assembly QWBZ01 (sample SAMN09866721, study PRJNA288562) | Human oral metagenome isolate term6_saliva, whole genome shotgun sequencing... | isolation source: mouth | host: Homo sapiens | place: USA: California
ACAGAAATTACTAACGATGTTCTCAAGACTGGTGGTCTTGGTTCTAAGGTCGAAGCATTTGCTTCTAGTTTCTTAGGTAAGAAAATCGTAGGCTTTGTTAGTAAAGGTTTGCGTATGGCAGGTAATCCTCTCGTTATTTTAGGTTCCTTCGTATTAGGGCGTTGGGGTGACATGATTAAAAACTTTATTGAGAACTATAAAGTTTTATGTGTTACACCATTGTTAAAACGCGGTATGCCATTTATTCCAGCTTGGGGCGGTAATTCCGGTACGATATTTATGAGTCCGACATGGGGCCAACGTGGACCGATGTTAGATCTTATGGATAACTTGTTTAATTATCGTATTACTAAAACAAATAATGGCGCAGCCGATACATGGGAATATGCTAAAATGAGTGGCAGTTGGTTATTAAATGCATTACTTGGCGGCGGCCCTGGTGAAGCTATGGAAAAATATGCTTTACAAACTGATAATATGATAAAAGCTAATGATCAAGGTGGTCAAGTTACATATACGATGACTGATAACTATGTATCGTCATTATTCCAATATGGTGATATTCGTACGATGTCTCAAATCGTAAACGTAAACGATAAGACTATTAAAGCTGAAAAAGAATTATCACGCGCTAATGCTAAGATGTTTATGCATCCTTTCGATATGGCAATCTTTAACGATACGACATTATTAAGACCATTAGTTCCTGTGCCTGGTCCAGAATTTGAAATTTTTAAACAAACTAAATTCTTTGTCGTACGACACGAAAAAGCTTTGTTTAATAATGAACGACCTAATACAGTTGAATTTAACATCGAACAAGGTGGACGTTTTATTAAAGTTGTTGGCATCAAAGGTAAAGATGGCAGCGGTAACGAAATTCTCGATGCCAATATTCTTCATCCATATGCTCTTAATACATTAAGAAAAATCATATTTACTGCTGAACAAGAATTATCTTATAAAGGTACAGCAGATTTTAATACGTATATTAATAAAGTATCGAGTGACTATATAACACTATCTAGTTGTTATTTATTCGGTACTGATAAATTATATCCAGGTTCTGGTTTTGGCTTTACGTTAATAGGCCATGGTGAATCTGCTATTAATTTAGATAAAATTTTATCGGCATTACAAGGTACTGGTGAAATTGAATATACGTCTGACGATAGTTCTGATGATATTATATATAAGGTTAATGTAAATATTCCGAAATTATGATCCGTAATAAAATAAAAGATAATTACGTCGGTCAAGAAATACGGAATCAAGGTTTTGCAAAGTTAAAGGGGTCGGTTATTTCTTCCGATCCCTTAACTAATACCTGTTCCGTTATCTATACCGATCAAATGGGTAATAGACAAACCGAATCAGCTATGCATGTACAAACAAATAGCGTCGACTCTTGGTTTCCAAAACCTGGTGAATATGTTATAATAGAAGCATATAATAGCAAACCTATGGTTACAGGAAGATGGACCGCAGGTTATGCTGCTGAAATTTATGCTGAAAGCGAATTAAAAAGCGATATATTTCCAGATGAATATAGTCAAGACCAAGGAGGATCTATTACATAATGGCTGAAGACAAAGATAAAGCAAAACAAAAAACTGAAGAAAAGCCTAAAACCGTTCCGGATAAAAAATTAAAAATTAACGAAACAGCTCAAAATAAAAATATTGATGAAGTAACGAATGCTGTCAATGATTTAATAGCTGAGACTGGAGACGATGCTTCTCCTATCGATGAAGATAAATCATATTTAGGATTACGTGTTAATGCTACTGAATACGAAGAAGTTTCTAAGCATCCTGATCGAATTAAAGATTGGGCGATGAGACGTGGTACTTCTAGTATCGTTATGAAAGAAAATACATCGGTAGCTATGGCAGTTGGAAATAGTTCTAAGCTATCGGTTGATAATGGTACGATTAATGCTGTATCAAATACGCATCGAATTAAGGCAAATCGTATCGATTTAAACTTTGACGAAATACTATTTAATGGTCACAAATTAAATAATCGTATTTTTGAATTAGCTGATTTTAGAGAGCTTCAAGATAAACCTGGTTCTGTAGTCGGTGACTTTATGGTTAAAGGTACAGTTCTAGTTAAATCTTGGGAGCCAAATCTTGGACGATATGTATTGATTCGTCGTGATATAATTATGCCGTTATTCGGACAAAATACGACATTAGTCGAAATTGCTGAAGGTCTTAAATTAAAAGACCCAACGAAACTCGTAACAGATTTTGCCCCGTTTACACAAGCTATGCTTGCTGGTGATTCTCCGATCACAGAGAAATCTGCAAAAGAAGCGCTAAAAAATATTGATCCTAAAGATCAAAAGTTACTGGAAAGTAATATCTACGAATTAAAAGTATCTGATTACAAAACATTCGGAGAGTTCCAAAAGGCTTTAGACGATAAAAAAGAAACGGTTGTCAAAGCATTCCAAGCTTCTGTCGATAAAGGAAACGAAACGGCTAAAAATTCTATTGTACAAGCTAATCAAGTTTACGAATTATTGATGAATGCTGCTATAAAATATTATAGTAGTAAAGGCGATAATACAGTACCAACTGATTCAAAAAAATCTACGGATTCTAACGCTAACGGTAAGAAGCAGTCGTAATATACATATAGCTTCTTATATAATTGTAGCCGTCTTCGACGGCCACAATTTTCTCTTTATTTTAAATGGTGAAACATGAATTATAATCAGATCTTAGGAAAAATAAACGAGGAGACTCGTAAAAAAGTTGCTGATGAATATAATGAAATTCATAAAAAGTATATTGTTCCTGAAGACTATTCTGGTTCTGTTAACTTAATTGATAGATTATTAAAAAATAAAAACATCAAAATTGATGATACTCTTAAAAAGAAACTTGAAGATTCTAAGAGTAAACTAACTGAAGCAATAAAAAATAAAGATTTTAAAGGGGCCGCCAAGATTGTAAAAGATCTTGACGGCCTTCCTAATATCATTAAGGATGTCAATGCGCAAGATATTCTTAGACTCGTTGATAAACGAGATATTGCTTACTTAGCTTTTGATAAACTTATCAATAAAGAAATAACAAACAAGATATTTAATACTCTTCACATAACAAGTAAGGAACAATTATTACCAGCACTTCAAGATAAACGCAGTAAAATAATCGCGATTATCAAAACATATAAGCATATTAAAAATACAAACCCAGCATTAACAAATCAAATATTAAAAGATTTATCTGATAATGTTAATAAGCAACTCGACGAAGAAATTAAATATGCAACTAATAAATATCAAGTGTTAGCCGAACAACAAGCTGGTAAACGTATCGATGATTTATACACAAGAGCAACTGGCTATATAGATTTTGCTAATAATTATACCAAAAATTATTTAGATAAAGCTCAGGCATTAGAAGATAAGTTAAATGGTGCGATTAGTAAACTCGACACAATTCAGCTTGGCGGTTTTGCTAAAACTATTAATATGAATTTACAATTATCTAAAATAGATTTTGTAAGTAAAAATATTGAGCGTGTTAATAAGTATATGCAAAAATATACTGATCTCGCTCGAAAAAATTAAAGATTCAATTTTTTATCGAAACAATTGCTCGACCAAAACAAACGACACATCCTTTGAAAATTAATTTTACGATTCAAAATAAGAATAATCCTTATGCCAAACAAAATGTATATGCTACTCCTATCTGTGCCGATAATGAGGATTATACTATTCAACAAATCATGATTAGGTTAAAAACTGAATTAGGCGAAGTATTACAGCGTCCTTTGCTAGGATCACGATTAGTAGAATATCGTCATAAAGATAAGTTTGATAAATCCAATTTATTAGCTATTAAAGAAATAGTTGAAGGTATTGTTAATGACGAGAATTATACTATTAGTGTGAGACCTAATGTTAATGAAAAACAAATTATGTCTTGGCATAATATACATATAGAAATTAAGCATAAAGAAACGAATAGAGTTTTAAAAGGATTTACAATATGAAAAATTTGAATGAAATTTATCAGTCAATAAAAACTTTCTTTGAAAGTAAAATTAAGAATACTGTAGAGCAAGGCTCTGTTCTCGATTTGTTTATGCTATCTGTTTCTAACGAAATGAATGATGCATATGAATATATTGAGTCTAATAAAACACCTCATATATATACTTCGTTAAATGGACAGAACCTTGACGATATGGTTAAATTCTGTGGTTTTACTCGTCGTGAAGGTGAAAGCGATCAGAATTTATTGTATCGTTTAATTAACTGGTCTTTAATTAATGAAAAGTCTAATACGATTGCTATCGATGCTGCTTTATTAGATTTAAAAAATGCATCAAATGTTACATATGTACCTATGGTATATGGAACAGGCACAGCTATTTGTTATGTAATTCCGACAGAATATACTGTCGATAAAATAGAAGCTGCTTTAGAAGAAGCAAAAGATCGTTTAAAAAATGTCACGAGTCCTTCATTATATATAGAGTACGTGACACCAGAACTAAAAGCTGTAACACTAAGTATTAGTATTTCCAATAGCGATTCTAATCTTGCCGACATTAAACGAAATCTCGAAATAAAATTAGCAGAATATATTAATGCTATTCCTCCAAAAGAAAGTTTAGATATTGGAAAAATACTACAAGATATTAAATCTAAGATGTTACTCGATACGATTCAATGGATCGAGGTATAATATATGGATGCTATTACGAATAAAAATTTTATAAAAGCTTTACAATATTTCCCTAAGTGGATGCAAATTCGTCGTCGTCCATATAAATCTAATGCCGGCTATTTGTTAATGTCTATTATCGAAGAAATGACAGACATTTGGAAAGAAGTCGACGAATATACTAAAGACTTCTTTCTCGTAAATTATGCCGGCAGAGAAGATACTATTATTAGTAAGATATATAAATGTGCGATTGGTGAATTAAATCCTAAGTTAAAACTAGATAATGAATTTACGATTACACAAAGTTTAGCTGAATTTTATAAGCATAAAAAATATGCATATTATGAAAACGGTTATTTATATTTTAAAATAGACGAAATTGAAAATAAACCGATTGGCTATTCTATTAATAAATTTCATTATACGGCTAATATCGAAATAGAACCTGTTTGGAATATCTTCGATGAATTTGCGTGGTTTGCTGGCATCGATCGTTTGCCAGATGAATCTAATTTAAGTTTATCTAATAGAACATACGATGCATTACGAACTAAGAATAATAAAAATAATAATATATTATTTGATGATAAAAGTATTCTCGACGTATACAAACATCGTTTTAATTCGACAGAATTTGGTATCAAATATTTAATTAAAAACTTATTATCGGCATATGCTGGTATTGCTTTTAAAGATATTCATATCGAAAAATTAAATGAAATTAATATTCAAGATGTCGTTAACGATCAAAAAGTTTACGATTATATCTCTGAATTAAATAAAGATATCGCTCGAGAAAAGGTATGGGATTTAACATTTTGGGAAAATCAATTTAAAAAAATGGATTATTCCTCTCATACTTGGGATCAACCTGTTGAATATTATCAACAAGGTGTTGGTTATTACGACAGTTTAAAAGTTATTACGTCTAACGAAATTAACTCTTCTGATTTTACCGATGTAAATATTATTGGCTATAAAAAATCTAAACAAAAGATTAGTCAATATCTTCTTAACAGTAACAAATCTTTTAATATCGATATCGGTTTAAAGAAGTATGGATTAGATCTAAAACCGCTCGACGTTCAGTATAGTTTGAAAGCTACGTCTGCTGTTAATATTAATCCAGAAAGTGTCGTATTTAATACATATAATACGTACGATGGATTATATACACTACCAGTCGAAAAGTTTGTCGATGAAAATGCTCCGTTAACAGGTGTAACAGTGTCTAATAAAGGACATTTAGTTAATAATACTAACGAAGATATAACATATAAAGTTATTGCACAACCTAGTAAAGAAGGTGGCAATATTTATATCGACTCATTTAAGATTGGTAATGAAGATATCGTAACAAATTATTATAATAATAATTATTTTAAGAAAGAAAATAATAGTATTTCTTATGTCGACAATTATTTCTATGGTATACAAATCCGAGATTTCGCATCGACTACAAATGTATACGATACTAAAAAAGGTGTAGCGCTCGATATTACAAAATCTACGATCGGCACATTTACAATTCCGTTAACTGCCGATATGGAATTTAAAACTATTAATTATAATATTATTGATAAGCCTATTAATATTATTAACAGATTTGATTTAATTAAGTTAAATAACTTTAAATATAATTCTGATGATAATACATTATATATTGATTCTAATGCAAGAGGTTCTGTTAGTATCGAACAAATTATTACGTCGTTAGAATTTGAAATTGATAAATTAGATTCTGAGCAAAATACAGGATCTTGTCAAATTGTAATTACCGATGATAATAATAATGTTTTAGTTCAAGAAGAATTAAATACTTCGACAACAAATAAGAAATTTAGTTATACTGCAGATGAATCCTCTAAAAAGAAAATTACGATATATAAAATTGGCCAGGTTGGTTTTAAGATTAAATTTATTAAAGCATCGGCTAATGGAATTATGTTTAGTATTAATGGCAATAGAATTTCTAAAACGTTAAATTCCTATTCTTTGCCAGAAAATATTAATAACAAATTATTAACTGTTACGTTATATTCTTATCTCGGAATATCTTCTCCTATATTAGAATATATTTCGATTGCCGGAGAATTTTCTAATTTTAAATTCTTTGAAAAAGAGATAGTCGTACCAGCTAATACGACTAAAGATATTAAAATAGAATCTCGAGAAACTAAATTATTATTATATAAAAATAATAATTTAATCGACGATAGTTTCGATACGTATAACACGTATTCAGGCATTGGTAAGTTACCATTATCTCTTAATAGTTCTAATTTAAGCCTTGTTAATAACGAACTTAAAACAGGCACTATTAATGGAAGAAATACTTCTTATATCGATATCGATTCTGATATTAAATATATCGATATTAATTTTAATAAGTATGAAGAACTTGTCGAATCTTTAAAATTATCTCAGATTTTAATTAATGATTATGAATATGATCATACTAAAGAAAGTGTGTTCGTTACATATAATGGTAAAATAATTATTTATAATAATTCTGGTAAGACTGAACCGTTTAAAGAAGTGACGATAGAACGTTCTGCATTTTCTAAAAATTATAATTTAATTAAAGCTATTATTCCTGATTCAGTACTAATTAATTTTATTCATGATAATAATAATGTTGTTACGACGAAAGAAAATTCCGATGTTAATAAAATTATTAAAATATCATTAGCAACTAAGAATTCTTCGACTCATGTTCTAAATAAATCTGATAAGATTATTCAAAATCAAAAAGATTATAATATTGATTTAGAATCTTTCGTTCCTAAGTTGTCTCAAGATCAAGTATATTATCTCGAAATTAATTTACCTGATAATTATGATAAGACAACACAATATATTCGATATACTTACGATACACATGAATCGCTAGAAAAAAGTTGTTTAATTGGAAATAATATTAATATCGTAACACCTGTTATTACAGTATTTGCTAATTATTGGAATAATAATGAATCGAATTATAACGTATCGTTACGGAAAAAGTTCGAGACGACATTATTCTCTTCTGAATTTAATTTAAATGAAACTGTTGATATAGACGGTACGTCTTATAATTTGTCTGAGTATTCTTTAACAGTTCCTTCGTATTTATCTATTACATATACAAATAAAACATATACGGAAGATGTTCAGTTAACAGAAGATGGCCTCGGTAAATTAAAATACTCTAATGTATTGTCTACTGATGCAGTCGTAAAGATTGGAGACCATACATTAACTAATAAAGAATATGCTATTTATTCTGAACCAGGTATTATATTAATCGACGATATTTTTGAATATAATTCTTTAACAGCAAATATTACATATACATATAAAGCTCCGATTAAAATAAGCTTTAATTCATTAGATAAACTATATGAACTTGTTGAATATAATATCGACGCTTACGATATCGAAAACTTATTAACTGTTAAAGATATGAAAGATGGCGAAAGTCGAATCGTAACAATTGCTAATAAAGATATCGATAAATTATATGCGACTTCGACAAATAGTAATTTCACTTCTGTTATTGTTAATAATAAAGTAACGGTATATCGTAATAATACTGACAATAGGATAGCAGTTAAAGCTGGCTATTATTACGAAAATGGAAAAGAATATTATTTCGGAGTCAATGAGTCGACAATAAATCATCATCGTGATCATCATGTCGATTTTAATAATACGAAAAAACAAGGTAGTTTACTTGTATTAAACTCTAAGAAACAAAACTTTATTCCTAATAGTTTAATGGATATGAAAATTTTAAATCCATTATGCTATGTAAACTTCAAAGAGCAAAAAGAAATATCTGAGATATCTTCGCTTCACTCATTAACAACAGCTAATACATTTAATAATTGGACATTTGATAAGTGTGATCCGACATTGCTCGAAGAAAATAAAAATTATATTATTAATTTTAATTTTGATAAAAATGGCTATGCTATTTTTAGAATCGATAAATATATTTATGATAATACATTTATTAATATCAAAATGTCGGGCAATCTTATTATTAGATTATTTAGCGAACGTAAACTTAATGGATTTAGATTGCAAAAGAAGCCATTATTAAAATTTGAAAAAGATTTTACAATAGCCGATGGTTCTGCTGCAATTAATTTTACGCGTGAAAACGATTTGTATTACTATATTGTTGTTACAGGTACACAAGGATCGATAGAAGAAATAGTTATTTCTGATAAAGAAATTGAAGCGCCTCATAAAAAGAATATTGACAAACTTGGTTGGGATATCACCGAAAAGAAATTAAACCCAGACTTATTTATTCATTACGATAATTTTAATGCGTCGACAATGAATTTAGATATCGATGACGATGGTCGTATTGTATACGGCACAACAATGGATTATGATGCAACATTAATCGGCACGTCTGATTTAATGCGTTGCCAATTAGATAAAGTATTGTATCGTAATAATAAACTAATTACACTCGATGAGTCAGGTGTTGTTACGACAGAAATATTCGATTTAATCGGAAAACATTATGAAGCATCTAGTGATGAATATTATAAATATATGAATAATATATTATATTTCATTGGTAAGATTAATACCTTGTCTTCTGACATATTTAAAATAACAGTTCTAGGTTCTGATAATTATTATGGTACGTTCTCGACAATTGGTGTTATTGAAGATAGTTGTTTTACATTAATCAACAATGAAAAGTTAACACAGTATATTCGATTAAGAATTGATATGCCTGCTAATACAGAAATATCTTCGATCGATGTATATAATATATTTAATGAAACTGACGATGTAAAAATTCCGTCTTTAATAGAAACCTCTGGAGTTTTAATCTCGAGACTATTAATGGTGTCAGATAAGAATAGTTACAATATAGATTCTATTAATGGAGATATTAAAGGCGACGTTAGAATTAGCATACGAACACTTCGTAAAAATGGTATTGATTCTAATTTTACACAGTGGAAAGAATTATATAAAAATGGTAAAATAATACCAGTAGCTGTTAACAATACAGATACGTTCCAGTTTAGAATTGAATTGTTGGCGCCAGATGCCTCAGTTCTTATTAATAAGATAGGATTAACAACTATATGATATTTTTTGATAATGCAAGAATAACTAAGAATAACGGATGTTATTTTTACGATCAAGATATTATTATTCTTGATTATACATATAGTGGCGATTCTAGAATTAAATTAAAATTAGATTATGTAAATCCAGGATTCGGAATTCTCTTAATTGAGGATTCCGATTCTAAATTTAATTCTAAAAAACAATATATGTTTAAACTTGGTGATGATGATTATGCCGTTATCGAAAAGTTAGATGACGGACAAAATCAAGTCGAATATTCTACGATACAATTTAAGCATTTATTAAAAGATGCATATGTTGTTTTAGAATATGAAAATAATAAAGTTTCTTTTTATTTAGAGAAAAATAATAAAAAAGTATTAACGATTATTCAAGATTTTCCGATTGAATTTAGTTTATATCATATCGGCTTATATTCACAATATGGTAACACTGTCGAATCATTGCAAGTATCTTCAGGATTACCTATTGGATGGGCAGCTAATGTTATTAGTACTGTTGGTGGTCGTTTATATTATTATGATAATACAATTAAGTTTGAAAATTGTACATATGAAGCTCAAACCGAAACTGATTTTATTAAATTAAAAGCTGGTACTTATTATTTAAAATATAATGCTACTGGTGATATTAAAGCAGCTGCATTCGCTTCATCTGATCCGAGTATCGAATTAAATAAAAAGAATATTTTAAAAGACGACAAAATTGTTCTTGAAGAAGATTCATATGTATCGATACAATTTTATGGTAAAGACGGTATCGTATCTAATATCTCGTTACAAGAAACTGCTAATGGATCATATCTACCATCATCTGGCAATGGATCATTACAAGAAGGTAGTTATTTACATTTTATATTAGACAATATTTCTTCGATTCATTTATCGGTGCAAATTACGGAACTACCAGAGTCTGAAAATTTAACATATTATTATTTTAAATTTGGTGATCGAGTGTATACTCCTAAAGATTTTCCAATTGATGAATATATCGATGTTGTGTATGATCGTAAAACATTAACAATAAAATATGCAGACAAAACAATTCGATTAAATCGATACGATAGCAATATCCTCGATATGTTTTATAATGTAAATGCTTATATTAAAAAACTTGTCGTTGTTAATAAAGATAACAAAGAAGAAAATCTTTTAAGCGTAAGCGAAACATACTCACATATTACTAATGAATTAGATACACCGATATTGTGCTTAGATGAAAACGATGAACCATTCGATTTAAGTTCTTCGTATCGTGAAGTTATTATACCGACTATTCATATCGATATGTTTAATAAGTATAATCCGATGAAATTATCTCATCAATTAAATACATATCAGTTAGACGATATTCAAGTTATCGGTATTAAAGAACATTGTCAAATTAATCCTGATGCTAAAAACTTTAATGATTTTATTGTCTCGGAAACAGGATTCCAATATGTCGATTTTAATCCAGCTATTAATATTAATATCGATTTAAATTCTTTAGTTTACGATAAAGATATTCGTAATAAATATAAATATATAGCTATTATGTATTCAGCTGCCGATACATATATGTATAAGTTTACGAACTGGTCTCGTGAATATTTTGATAATAAAAATAATATATTACAATTAGCGCATCCAATTCTTAACACATTTAATAATATTAATATTTATGGTATGAATAAAGAACCTAAATTAGATTTATTCTATCGAGTTCGTCAAGATAAAGAAACGTCTGATATTAAATTAACAGCTAATACGTATGATATTGTCGACAATGCATCATTCGATATCGACTTTAAGAAGAATCGTATCGAATTAAAAAACAATAATTATAAATATTATATTGTCGAATATCTTAAAAAAGATAGTTATTGTATTAACGATTTAAAATATAATGTATTATTAAACAAAGATCCGTCTAATTTATACGAAGTTAAAATCTCGACTAATAAAGAAAATTTCAGATTAATTTATGATCAAGATGAAAAGACTAAGACTATCAACAAGTATAAACTAACAGATATTAATTTAAATCCTAATCGGTATGTAACATTGAGGTCTGTATGAAAATTTATTTAAATAAAAAAGAAATTGTCGACAAAACATTACTCGATGAAAATGACATACCATTGTCATACTTAAATAATTTATCAGTATATAGTGATACGATTATTAAATACGACGATAAGTTATTAAAGTTAAATAAAAAACGGGCTATTAATTTATATGAGAAAGTCGATAAAAATAAATTATTTTTTAAGGAAAATAATGAGCCGGCTAAAATTAATAAAGATTATCTTATCGATATTGACGGCAAAATCGATCTTCTTAATAGCTCGAAAAAATCTTCTTATCGTCCGACCATATTTGGATATAAATATGTATTAGAAAGAACAATACCGTTTCAATCTGATAAAGAATATACGATCAATATTGATTTTACTGGTATGGAACACGTTAAAGAATTATTAAAAACAGTTACGTTGCCTAATAATTTACATTTGAATAGTGTTCAAAATAACCCTGATATTAAATATTTTTCAGATGAAAAAGCATATTTAGAAAATATGAGAGATGGTGGTTATCAAGATAATTGTAATATTTATATCGTAAAATCATCGTATGCTAATAAGATTATATATAATAAACCTAAAATATTTGATGTTGCTAAACCTGTAATATTCACACAATCTGAATATACGATCGAACCGTCTTGGGATATTTTTAATCATGATTCTGAAATGTCACTATTTCCGAGAGTTACATATGATTATATTAAATTAACGATTAATCATACACCAATATTAATTATGAGAGATCGTTTAAATTATAAATTAATCATGTTGTGTGGTAAAGAAATTTTCACACAGGAACGATTAATTAAATTCTTGGTTGAAAATATAGTATATGCTTATACTGTAGGTTATTATAAAGTACCTGAAGCTTCTGGTGCTTATCTTAATAGCTTTATATCTAATAATATTATTGACTATTATTATAGTTTAAATAATAGAATGAATAGTCATCATCCAACTATTAATTTTAAAAAAGATATCGAGGTGTCTAATTTTAAAGATACGTCATATAAATTAGTCGATGTATTTACGACAGATAGCAATGTCGTATATGATTATACTGATTATTCTAACAACGTATATTTTAAGAAGACTGTTAATAATGAGCCAGAAAAAAGTAATACGGATTCATTAATTTATACGACGAATCAAGAATTGAAATTTATCGACAAAGTTAATTATTCATTATACGATATTGAACAGTTACCAAATATTTCTTATAAATATAATAATGATAAACTAGAGATTGTTGTTTCGCCATATTATAGCTCTTCTCAAAATATTGCTAAAAGTAAACAAACATATCTTACGATACATGATATTAATAAAAATTATGTATTGTATATGAGAAAGACTTCGATTATTGCCGATCAAGAATTTTACATATTAGAAGATACTGAACAATCTAACGATATAAAAATTGCCGATATTATAATTAAATTAAATAATAATATTGTGCCGACAGATGTTCGTGTAATCGGCGGTGGTTCTAGTAAATATGATAACTATGATTATATCGATACTGGTAATATAAACGGTAGACCATATAGAGTTGGTACATCGATGGTTATTACTTTGCCGAAACGTTACGAGCCGTATCGAAACCAACTACAACAACAAATTAATAAACATATTTCATCGGCTGAAGCGGCAATTATTATTTTTAAGGACTAGATAATGGCAAATAATTTTCTAAACAAAATCGACTTTACTAAAGGTGTAAAGGCAAGACCTATCAATGAAAATTTTGAAATGGTCCAAGATTGGATCGATCAGGAACGATTGCAATCTGCAGGCTGGGGCATTATCTCTGGTTTTGAATTTAGCCGACGTGGCGATGAGTTCATTATCGATATAACAGAAGGTGAACTTATTAATCGTGCCGGTCATAAAATTAAACTAGATCCGGCATTCGTAAATGTAGGTGAACCACAAGCTATTCAATATTTTGAAAAATTTACGCTTGATGCTACCGGTGAAATTACGTTACGTTTTCCAGTATATGCTCCTTCACAATTAAAACAAGTTGTATATATTGCAGGTGTTCAAGGTGAGTTACCAGACACTAAAGAATTTCGTGTATATGATTTAGAAACACAAGAAATTCTTCAAATCGCCTCTATTAATAAACAAACAATTCATATTGTCGATCCGGAAGGTAACGAAGGACGCAAAGTCGGCGTCGTATATAATTATGCATCATCTCATATTGATACAATTGTATATAATGAAAAGACTCCGGAATTATATCCTAAATATCATTATGGTATTTTCTCTGCATCACCAGCTTTTCCTGATTTAAATCAGTTTGAAGAACAAGGTGATATCATTCTTGGTTGGGCATATTGGACAATCGATGAAAACGGTATTTCTGTAAAATTCTTTTACGATAATAAAAATACTCGTCCAATTTATGTCGATAAACATGGCAATATTTATTTGTATGGTAAATTATATTCTAAGACACAACGTAAGTTCATTTATTTCGTAGAGCCAACTAATCCAGAACCAAATGATTTGTGGTATGATAGTGATTCTAATATCTTATACATTTGGCGCCAATTTAATGGTGGCGATTATCAATGGGTTCCAGTAAATGAACACAGTACGATGGATCTTCACGAAACGAAGTTATTCATTCCAGATGAAAATCTGACTGATGAAGAAAATGAAAAACAAACGTTTGTCTTTGATGAACAAGACACGAATATGTTCTTCTTGCCACGGTCTAATTCTTTAGACGTATATATTGACCAAGGATATATTATGAAAGATCAATATGTTGAAATGGTCATGTTAAAAGAACAAGATCGTAATGGTAATCATTTAATAGTTCCTGACAATCCTAAATATAAGCTAAGTGATATTATTAAAGGTGTCGGTTTTAAATTAAACTATGCGTTAAATGAACCG
>QWBZ01000460.1_pt1 | contig 14756 bp, 28 predicted proteins | sample 1972441 | NCBI WGS metagenome assembly QWBZ01 (sample SAMN09866721, study PRJNA288562) | Human oral metagenome isolate term6_saliva, whole genome shotgun sequencing... | isolation source: mouth | host: Homo sapiens | place: USA: California
AGTATCAATGAGCGTGTTACCAACAGGGCGACGCCTGGCTATGAACCCGAGATTGAGTTTGTTAAAGAATGTATAGAGGATGGTGTATACGACAGTGCTGCCAAACTTGCACACGCCGTCGCTGAAGTACCGCACGTTGAAAAGATTGACTATGTTGGAGATTTGAGTATCGGATATTATGGAGTATACATCACTGCCACCGCACCATATGGTCAATCAACTAAAAGTAAAACAGAAGTCGGTATCGGTCTCGAAATCATCGTTAAGGTTAAAGACCGCAACGGTGCCGATACGCGGGACATCGCCCATGAGGTGGCGAAAATCTTTAAGAATGACTTATCAAAGCGGTTAAACACGTACATTGATAACATCACCGTCGAAACAAGATATATTTAACCATTGGAGGTTTATCATGCCGCAAAATTATGAGATTACTATTACCGCAGACATTAACACTGTCCGCAGAGGTGCGGGCTTGCTCGATAACTTTATTGAACAAGAGTGTTATGGAGAGCTTGCTGAACATAAGTCTTGCAAGATGCCAACGACCGACGCGTTTTTGAGCAATACCTATCTCAATGAGAGTATTGCTTACACGCAAATTGCGTGTGAGGATATTGTGGACGAGGTTCCAATCGAGTGTATTGATGATATTACCATCACCGATTGCTCACTTGATAGTTTTATGCTTGAACGTCTCACGGGTCAACTTGTTCCTCGCGGGAGCAAAAACTGGATTGATGTTGCTGAACAATCAGTTGCTGAGTTTACCATTACCGCCGAGGTTGGTGATGACTGTGATTTGACCGAGAGACAAATTGTGACGACTGTAGCTGATGTGATTGTCGAATCTATTGAGAATAGTGCAGACGCCACTGACATTGACGTCCAAACAACTTCTGAGGTAATGTAAGTTACGCATAACTGAGCCACCGCAAAGTTTTACGGATTATCCGTATGAACTGGCGGTGGCTTATTTTATGCGTTGAGTTTTCTAACTAAATTAGTTAAAATTTTGATATATTAAATGTGAATCGAGCAAATCCGCTACTCGTTGCGGTTATTAAAGATTGTAAATTTTATGTGAAACAGCTTGAATAGTGTTATACTAAATCTACCGAAAAGGAAGGATGTATGATGGCTGATAAAGAGCTAGAAAAGTTGGTTCGCAGTGATAATCCGTGGGAGCGTCGAACGGCTGCTATGAACGGTTATGGTCTCGACATTCTCGTGCACGACAAAGCGCCTATGGTTCGTGTAGAGGTTGCCAGACAAGGATATCGTCCAGACATCCTCGTACATGATAATGATTGGCTTGTCAGAAGGGGCGTCGCGGAAAGTGGAAATTGTCTTGATATTCTCATTAACGATAACGATGACGATGTTCGCCGTGCAGTTGCTCGAACTGGCTATAAGACGTGGGAATTGTTACGAGATTATGACAGTGAAATAAGACTTATTGCCTTGGACATACTCTTAGAAAAAGGTGAAATTTAATCCAGCTTGATAACTCAAGCTGGAAACTCATACCACGAGAAGTCGTTGTCAATTATTGACGGCGATTTCTCGTTGTTTTTTTTGTACTAAAAGTTAACCTTGGATAACTTTATAACGACTCTGTTACTAATTTGTCAAAAGTTTTCAAAAAAAAACACTTCGAGTTGTGCTAAACTATAGCCATTAACCGTTTAGTTGAAAGGATTCGCCATGTATAAAGCACGATATTCCACGTATAACTCACTTGACGAGTTATGGGAGGTACATCCAGACGCAGTGGCGTGTATTAAGAGCTGTACTCACGATTATCGTGGAAAAGTTTGTATATTTACTGAATTGGAAGATTTTGGAATTTACGAAATGACTGACGGTAGTTATAGGGACATTATCAATTTCGATTCGCCGAACGTGCGACCAATTCATCTTGAAAGCGCGATTGATTTTTATCAGCTTGGATACACCATTCTTGACGCTGGTCTTAAAAATGTAATTTACTCAGATGGGTGGATTTATGTCCTCCCCGACTTGAAATAATAAAAGTTAACTAAGGTTAACTCGATTGAAAGGATTTGATACCCGTATGCGTCGTTCTCATTACCAGATATATGATTCGCTAGACGAATTGTATGATTTATATCCGTTTGAGATTATGGATATTAAGAAAGATTACCCAAATTATCATGGAGAAGTGTACGTATTTGACGGTCATTTAGTTGAATTTGCCATTTACGAACTAACCGAGGGCGCCTTCTGCGATATGCTTAGCTTTAGTACACAACATGCAAAGCTGCTTGATTTTGCAAGCGTTATCGACTGGCGTGCTTTAACAAACAATATTCTTAAAGCGAGTCTTAAAAATGTAGTTGACCACGGTGACGTTATTTACGTTCTTGCGGACATAGAAGCATAAAAGTTAACCTTAGTTAACTCTATTGAAAGGATTTGAAATGAACTACAAATACACTGATTACGATAATTTCGACGAGCTTATGGATTGCGATAGTCAAACCGCAAATCTTCTGTTAAAAGAGCTTGACTTGGATGAATCTGATATTGGCAAAGAGACTTGGATGAATGAGCAACTAATGGTTTATCCAAATGTTGAGGAGTACGCGATTTATGAACTAATCGACGGTTGGTATCAAAATCACAATCTTGGTGGAAGTTTTGACGGTGCTCCAAATCCAATTGAGTATATTGACTTAACTGATTTTGGCGGCGATTTGATTGCCGAAGGAGATGCAAGCATTGTATGCCTGCTTCAAAACGGCAAAGTTGTAACTACGAGTTATGGGTGGTAAATATGACAAATTTTAAAGGGCTGCATTATGTTGATTTGGGCACTCTCGTAGAATATGACAAAGACACGGCGCGACTGTTATGTAATTCACTTGGATATAATATTGACTCATTGAACTTTGAAACATTTGGCAAAGCGCAGCCAGCTGAGTGGATGAACCAAGCACTAGAAGTATATCCAAGTATTGAAGATTTCGTCGGCAAATACCTAGATTTCCTCACCCGTTACCGAGAGCTATACCCAGTAGGAGACGAAAAGACATTTCCTGCACTAGATGAATACATCGATGTTGTAGGCTACGGCAACAGATTGTTAGAAGAAATTGGAGCCGAATACGCGCGCGTCCTACCAAATGGAAAAATTGTTACAACGGATATTGGATGGTAAATATGAAATATACTAAACACATTTATCAAGATTTCGAGGAGCTTTTGCACTCCGACGGGCAATCAGCATCACTACTTCTGCAACAACTTGGATTGCCAGCATTTGACAGCGTTTATGAAGTTGAAGACGATTCAAGATATGATTGGATTGTGCGAGCGCTGGTTGTGTACGACAGTGTTATAGATTACGCGCATGACGCTCTAACTTTTGGAGAATATGCCGACCAAGGCACGCGTACTGGTTCCTATAGCGCCCTACAGCTCAAAGATTATGTTGATTTAAGAAGATTTGGCGTTGATTTACTACCTCAAGATAACCCATATTATTATATTACCCAGCTTCCCAACGGTAAGATTATTGTGATAATGTAAGGTTGTAAGGTTGTAAAGATGAAAGATTATAAATGCAGGACGTTTGAGAACTTTACAGACCTCGCAGATGAAGACCGAATCACGGCGCTGTTGTTATGTGAAGTCCTAAATCTCAACTTTGAGTATCTCTACAATTTTGACAAGCAAACTGGCTATGTTGGCAAGTGGGCGACTAGCGAGATTTGTGTTTATCCAAGCATTCAAGATTTTGCTCGAGAATATTTGTATCAAGGAATTGAGTATAAGCTAGTCACCATGCGCGGTTTATATCAAGATATTCCAGGCATAGTAGATTATGTCAATCTCAGCTCATTTGGACATAGACTACTTGAAGAATTTGGTGCAAGTTATGCGCGACTACTTCCAAATGGTAAGGTTGTTGTAATGGATTGTAATGGGTAAATATGGAAAGCTACCAATGTAAAATATTTGAAAACTTTAGTGAATTCCTTGAATTTGATACACAATTAGCTATGAGACTGATTTACAGGCTCGGTCTTGAGCATTCCACTGAAAGTCAACTAAGCGTTGAACAACCATGGACGAATCATGAATTAATCGTGTACCCCACCGAATATGATTTTGGCGTATACCAACTTCAAGATGGTCTGTATCGAGCATTTAACCTCGCGGATAATGATTATGGTTCGTTGCGTGGCCCACTAGATTTTGTTGACATGAACTTATTTGGTAAGAGACTCGCTGAGGATTTGGGCGCCGATGGTGATAATTTCCTAAACATCGGTGAGTATGTATTTGAGTCTCCTTACGGATTCAGATAATGAAATTAACCCCTGGAGGTAATTCTCCAGGGGTATTTTTACTCCGTATAGCAAACTTCTCGAATCCACTCAATAAATTCATCGGTGTAAACGTACAAGCCACACGGTAATTGTTCACAATTGTTAGTAAAGTTTGAGTGAATCTCTAAATCAACCTTGCCGCCAGTAATCTTTTTAATCTCACGCTTTGATACACTTCTACGTGTATCATCAAAGATTGCGAGACGCTTATAATTTACGACCATATCTACGCCGTTAAATTTATCATCGTTTGTGTTCTTTGAACCGCGTAAGTGATACATAAGATAACACTCTCGATACAATGCAGGATACGCACGAGCAATTCTCGACTTTAGTTCACCGAACGAAAATAACTCTGGTTTGCGCGGCAATACAGTATTAAAGTGTTCACCTTTGTTAGTATCAGCGTGAGGTTTAAGTGTAAAACCATCTTCGCTCACGGTACAGTTTAGCTCTAACCATGCGTTGTAAAATTCAACTGGCGTTGGGATACGTAAGTTCCGCTCAATCAGTTCGTAGAATACATCTACAAACGGCGGCAGCAGCACGTTCTCGAAGTACGTATCGCGGCGATTGGGTAGTGTTTCGTATTCATCGAACATATGTTCGATTAAATCAGCATCAACGTCAATCCAGTTGCAAGGCAACACAATGCCGTTGATATACCAACCGTTCCAGTATTTGATGACGTAATTTTTAGTCATATGACCTCACTTTCCATATGTAAGAATATCGTGAAAATTAAAACTTGTCAACGTTTTTTTTGTCGTGTAATGGTATACTTAATATTGCAAGTGTTAAAGCCGATTGATTAGAACAACGCATGGAAGTGATGCTTTATATTATTGCTGGGAAGTTTAATCCATCAAATGATGATTTTCCAGTAAAGACGCTTATTACTAGAGACAAGTTTGCAGATAAGTACGCTCAAGATTGCACCGATTTGTTAGACCAGCAAGATATTTTTAAGATTATTGACAAGATTGAGCCTGCAATTACAAACGGAATTGAGCGTGTCCCACCACGTAAAGATGTTGGGTTCAACGGCTTTGTTGTTGAAGATGTTATAGCCACGGGATATTGGTTCTGGATTGATACTGATAACACGGTATGTGTAACCTGTAGGTTTGATATCGAATTTGATATATTTGCAGACGAAAACCATAAATTAACCAATGAGTTGTTATTGGACATGCTACACAAAGCTATTGAAAAAGCGATAGCGAAATCTGGTCTATCAAGCATCGTTAACGATGTTGAAATGTAAAGTCTAAGGAGCGTAAACATGAATAAACTGGAAGTATCTATCGAGCTTTCGTTTGACATTGATGCGGGAACTATTGAACTGTTTGATGATATTAAGTTGCATACTAATCGACTTGTTCATCCAGAGGTGTTCTTTAAACGTTATCAAAACTATAAGATGGATTTGAAAGACAAAACATATATTGATACAACCGCGCAACAGGTGCTAAAAATCGCGGAGAGCGTTATTAAAAACGTCATCAAAGAGAACGATGGTTGTGTTCGTGTTACAACCACTGGTTATGAAACGGACGTTGACCACGTAGACGTTGTTGATGTTGTGTACCCAGGATACGAGTTTTGGTTTGATGAATGTGGGGATGTTTGTGCTAGTTGTACGTCCCTAATTGTTGCAGACGTGTTTACGGCAGCGCACACCACCATTCACGACATTTACCTATATAAAGCGTTAGATGGTGCAATGTCACGCGCGCTGAAAGATGCTGGACTTGGTGACAAGATTACATGGTTTTATTTTGATTTTTTAGGAGATTAGTTATGAATAGATTTCAGATTACGGCAGAAATTGCTACGACTGTTTGGCTTGGAACGGCTGAGAGCTATAAATATAAGCCAAATCGAGTACATTTTCGCGACATATACAAAATCGACGACGCCGAAATTTATGCAACAAGCTATGAAGAATTTGAAAAACGATTAACTCCCTTTACTTGGGAAATTAAAAAAGAGTTTCTGAAATATTTGTTCGAATGCGCTGACGGCAAGAAATTTAGTGTACAAAGTGCGGATATCTCTCTACCTCTTGGAAGCACGGCGTACATTACGGAACTGGGTAATTTGGAAACATACTCGGTATGTATATTTTAGACGTTCAGTTACCACTTGGTAACGACGCATTTATTGCCAAGCACGGAACCGCAAATGTGTTTGTGAACGGAACTTTTGAAACCGTCATAGACATGAATGTTTCAACAGAGGACGTTCGCGACATTGTGGGTGGCGCGCTAGATAGAGCGCTTGACGCAGTATACCAGAGCAGTGATTATTTGAGTGCGTGTGATAGGGCGTGCCTAGACGTTCAAAAGATTGGATATTAACATGGACAAAGAAGCTAGCGGGTATGTATGGGTAGATGTGTATCTACTGTTAGAAAAAGTTACATTTAATAATTTCAACGTCTCAATTACTGATAAAGGTATTACACTTGATATGCTTCTGAGCGAGTTTGAGGATTTAGATTCATATAGCCTGCCAGATTTATATGCAGGAGCAAGACGCGATGTGAAAAGATATGCGGATGCCCTAAAAGAGCCATTAAATGATATCCTCCGCCCGCTTTTTGAAAATCACACCGCCGTTATGAGCGACGATGCTAGTACTAACGACATCATTGTGTTTAAGAACGGTTGTGTTTGGGTTAGCCGCCATTTCCGTGCGTATGTTGTTGGTCAGAATCCAAAATTGCCAAAAGAGGAACTCAACAAAAAGATTGAACAAGAACTTCTCAAGTATCTCGATAAAGAGGTAGCTGGCATTTCACCAGAATTCATTTACGCAACCGTTGTGCCAGCTATTAAGTAACATAGATTGGAATTCAAAATGATTGAATATAATAGCTTAACTGTGATATTTCAAGTTGACTTATATACAGTATGCGATAGGTTTACACCAGATTTGAGAATGTTGAGCCATATCGGTCACTCACAGATTGACGAGGATGATTTTAAATTGCTTTTTGGTAGGAATACTGATGTGGCAAATGATTATTATCGGACTTTATACGAAGTAAACCACAGTTGTCTGTATGAATCAATTAGACAAGCACTCAAACAGAATTTTGAGCTACTGCTCATTAACTGTAATCGTGGTGATGAACCAGTTTATAAGTTTGCAGATTCCATGAATAACTTGGTATTGTGTGGAAAAGCTCCATACGTAATTGCAGTCGAAACACCCGAAGAATTGAGTACCGAAGATAAACGTGAGCTACTTATTAAGGTATGTAAGGTTATTAACGACGAGCTTAGCAGGTTTGAAGTTCACACAGGTTCAAGTGCGTTTCTTGAAGATGTGTGTACATATTAAAGATTGGAGGAACAGAAAATGCGTGAAGATATTAGCGGGCACGTTACAATGAACGTGTATTTAGTGTTTGACAAAACTAAACTGGCAGACCGAAATAGTCGTTATGTAAATGCACGTATTGATTTAGACGATTATATTTATCAGTTTGATAAAGACCTTTGGGGCGTGAGCGACGCACACGCACAAGCTGAACGCGACTTAGATAAGTACCTAGACGCTTTGATTACATACACTAAAAATATCATCGAACATATGTTCGACTCATGTACCTTCGACGTAACTAAAACTTCGTATACTAGCAACATCATTGTTACGCCAGACGGAGTTGCGAGAATATTTGCGGACGTTGATATCGAGTTCGACGGTACGAATCCGCGTTTGCAAAAAAGTGAACTGGGCACCGAGATAGAGAAGCGACTTCAAGAGCGCCACAGTGAGGGCTTGTCTGGTATTGCCGATGAGCTAATTCACATTAACACATTTATAAATATTCATTGATTTGAAAGGACGCCATAACGAGTAAGGAAAAACGTGGCTTGACCTTAACATTTGATATTGATTTGTTTACGCCGTGTACAAAGTACGAAGCGAATTTAGATGGCTTAGATTTTCCCATCAATATTCCACTTTCAAAAGATGAGTCCAAGTTGCTCTTTGGTGAAAACGCCGCGGTTGCAGATGATTATTATCAAGACTTGCACTATACCCAGAAACGCGGATTATATGATTCGATTAAACAGGCGCTTGGACAAAATTTTGAGTTGACGGACATCGACACTGGTTCGAGAATTGGTATTGGGTATGCGCCTGTAGGCGTAATGCGCGATGTAGTGCTGCATGGAACGTATCCATATGTGATTACATTAGAGGTATCTGACGAGATGAGCGGTGCTGATAAACTTGAACTAATTAAGAAAGCGGTCAAGGTAATCAACACCGAGCTTAGCAGATTTGAGGTTCGTACAGGTGCAACGGCACTTCTCTCAGAAGTGTGCGAGTATTAAAGCGGAAGGTTGGTAAATTATCATAATGAGTAACACCTATAACGTCCGTATTGAGGGCAACATTGATTTAGAGGTGCTCGTAGCCAGTTTTGGCTACGAGTATGAAGAAACCTTTGACCACTTAAAGCACGCCCCACTTGAGTATGTTGCTACGCAGTCTCATGATGGTATGAATTCATTTATTAGCAATTTCACTCTAGGAATCGAGAATATTAGCGCAGCAATTTGTGATATTGATGCATTTCTAAAATCTGACTCCGAGCGGTTCCTCGGTGACGGCTTTACAGTAAATGGCACCAATATAGGCAACATTAGGCTTGATTTCGATACCGTCACCCTATGTGATGGTGGCTGTGCATGCGCCACGGGCGGGGCATGGTTTACGCTTGATGTAACAATTACAAGCGAGCTTGATGAATACGATATGAAGAACTACGTGTATGAAACATGTAAACGATTGCTTGATAAATTCATAGAAATTGGTAATTGCCATAGAGCGCACGTAAGTAGAGATGAGCGCTTCGCTTTTGAGATTACAGAAAATTATTGTTAACAAATGAAGGGAACGTTAAATGAAGAATGAGACTACGGAAGTCATGATAGGATTCGATGTAACACGAACCATTGAGCGAATAACTATTGACGATGATAATAAAGAGTTGGTGGAGAGAAGCCTGGATGCTAGTGAATTTGCGAACTGTAGCGGTCGTTCAGTTATCGAGGTAGACGCAATCATAGATGACGCCGTTAATAAAATGAATGATTGTTTTGCAAGCCTAGAGGTTGACAGTTTAATGGCTCTCAAAGAACGATTCGAAAAAGAAACTCAAGTAAAATCTTTTGACAACCCCGCTATTGAAATGTGGGTGTCTGATAGAGGAGACGTATACTTGCGTGGAAAATTGAACGTTACAGTATCTAATCACAACGGATTCTCAGACGATGACGTGGATTATATTGAGGGTGTCGCAGATGATGTTATGACAAACAACGTAGATAAAGTAACTGACATAACGTGGTACGCCATGCTCTAGGCGCTCCACCATTTTCAAGATTACAGAAAACTAATGTTAACAAGTAAGGAGAGTACAAAATGAACAAATCAACCAACCTTAAAGTGGCAGTTAGCACAGACGTATGTATTTGTGATGTCAATCGTAACGAAATCGACGATATTAGCGTAATTGAGAAATGTTCTTCGGTTGACGATTTTTATGATAACTATGGTGAATACGTTAGATACGGTTGCAATCGTGAAAGATTCCATTACGCAGTTGGATATTTGGAGCGCTCTATTGAGCATGGAGTATGGATGATTATCGATAAGGAGCTTCACGACCTATACGGCGGACATATAATTTCGACCAACTGCTCTACACAAATTGGTGACAAACTTCAAACAGACCGTCTCGGAAGTGTCCTCGTAGACATAACCACCAATATTGACGTTGAGGTTGATTGCCCAGATTCCACAAAAATTGATTTACATATGTTACACAATGAACTAGAAGCTGAGCTTGGAGCAACAATTGACTTGGACGGCGAAGGTTTAGTGCCTGTTACATGGGGACTTGAACTAACATCGGCTGATAAAAACTAAGGAGAACCATGACTAAAACGGCGAATATTACGTGTGAGTTTGAGTACAGTTTGTGTATTTGTCAGTTAACACAACAAGACGCTGAACTGGCTAACCAAGTGTTTGGATACGGGTCTGTCGAAACGAGTGAGTTTTATAGAATTGCTGAGCAATTGCGTGGCGAGATTCTTCCAGAATCGGAACTCGACCGCTTGGCAAATATCGTTAAAGATTCTCTATGTGAGAAACTCAAAACATCATTGCCCAGGCATTTCGTGTCAAATGGTGGAGCAAAGATTGCTAACATTAGTTTAACCACGGTTTACTACGGAGATAAAGTTTTTGTAGACCCGCGCGGTCTCCGAGTGTACATAAATGTGCATATTTGTGTCTCAATTGAAGTGACTCTTGACGATAAAAAGTCGATTGACCGCGAAAAACTATTTAAGCTAATTGAAAACCGTTATGCCGATTTTGCATGGTACGGAGAATTATCCAGATACACAATTAGGACGAGCTTTGGCGAGCTTGAGATTGAGTATAGATAGGAGAGACTATGTGTTGGGGCGAAGACCCAGAGGATTATAAAGATGTTTGTCGCGAGGGAACGGTAAATCTATTCGGCACCTGTGAAATTGGCGACCACGGCGGCAAGGAAGAATATACGATTGGCAAAGTTTTTGGAACAAATAAGCAAGACTTGTCGTGGGATGAGTTTATTGCAAAATGTCCAGAAGATGTCTTTGGAATTTGTCAAAAGAGCAAGCTACTCGATAAATTACAGGAGACCGCAGATAAAATTATTGGTGAATGGCTTGAAGTGGTTGGCAGAAGCTGTCATAGTCAAATTGAGCCAGTGAGTACCCAAGTCGATTGTGTTACTGTCAGTGAAAGTAGAATTGATTTTAATTTCAGATGCGACTATAAATTTTACTATGAACACACCATCTCACGGTGGACGAAAGAGGATGATGATTGGGATGAGGATGACGACATTCTTGTAAATATATTGAATGAAGCGGGCTGGGATAAAGACTGCCCAGATGTTTGGTGCGAAATATATTTCAACGACCGCGATTTCAGTTTTAGATAACAACAAACTACCTGGTAATGGCACACGCTGTTACCAGGTAATTTCTATTTTAAGCGGCACGAAATCGATTCTAAGCACGCATTTATATTCGGACGGTTAATTGTTCACCATGCATCAATAATGTGTCTCAGAATTGATTACAGCAAGCCATTTTCTGTATGTATCGACTGCGAGGAGAGTTTTCTTGCGAACGCAAGGAGCTTTTCCCGCAGTATTTGTATACAGACGAAACATTCAAAACGTTCATTTCAAAATCGCGATTTCGGAGCCATTTATTAGTTATATGAAACAACGTTCGTATAACGTAAAAATATGTAGTATTCTATGTTTTGCATGGACAAAACAGTTACGGAGCCATTTTCAAAGCCATTTGCAAAATAAAAAAATGGCTCCGAAAATGAAAAAAATGGCTTCGAAAGGGCAGAAAACGACCAAAAACATGCCCTCTGAGCTGGGCGTACCCTTTTCGCAGGTAGATGGCTTGAAAAAAATGGCGTCCAAAAATAGGCTCTGACCTGCTATTCTTTCTTTCAAAGCCATTTTTTTTATAGAAAAGGGATAAAAGTATATGGAATTTTGCAAGTGTAAAATCGCGAGTGGTTTTGCACACTTTTGGTTAAAAAAGTGGCTCCGAAAGGTATTTCCCCAGGTCAAGGCGCATTTTTCGAAGCCATTTTTTTCAAGCGATTTACCAGGGAAAACGGTACGCGCAGGTCAAGTGGGGTGTTTGAAGCCATTTTTTGTCTTTTTGAAGCCATTTTTTCGATTTTGCAAATGGCTTTGAACGCAAAAAAATGGCTCCGACTTTTAAAAGTTAACCGCAGCTAACTTATTCGATATAAACGTTTGAACATAATTATATGAACGAAGTTCATATAAAATAATTTCAAAAATATCTGGACTCGAACGGTTTTCTGCGGTATAGTTATGCCAACGACGATTGGAGAACAAATGATTACACGCGAACAAGCCATTGCTATTGCCGAGGATTATTTCAACGGAGACTTTAAGGCAAACTATTGTGAACACCGCTTTGAGTATTCCGAGTCCGAGAAACGTTGGTACGGCATTGTGTATTTACACGAACCAGACTGGAGCAATCCTTATGCGGGTGATACAACGCTATACATTCCATACGAGTTTTACATTGACGAGTCTGGAAAACTCACCGAAATGAATTGTGTAAATTCTATGAACCCACTTGTTTGGTAGTATACTAGACATATCGAACAGAAAGGACTTGCTATGGCATACGATGTTACTTACAACGCAGATTTTAATATTCTGGCGACCATTACCGCGCCGCTGTTTAAATCTACTGACCCAAATATCAAACTTGATGCCAATGCAACTTTAAGTCTGGCAAACCTCGTGGCTAGTCATATCAACCGTGTATACGAAACTGTGCCAACAAAAGTTGGTGCGGCAACAGTGAGACTAGACCGCGCATATGGCTCAGCTCCAATTCAAGAGTTTGTTAAAGAGAAAGTAGCGAACGGATACATCTATTCAGTGAGATTTAATGTTGCTTGGGAGATTTTTGGAGCAACTATTGACGTTTCCAGTCGAATTGATAAAGACCAGTCTGCACTTGACGAGATTAAGCGCGACCTTGAGTGGGAATTATCGTCAGATTTCAACACGAATAATATTCTGTTTGTTACCAACTATGACGCTCCAAAAGTTAGCGTAAAAATCAGCGACATTAAAATTACCGATGACGAGCTTGATGAATTTGAGCGCGACATTATCGCAACTGTTAGGTACAATCTTGGCGCTGATTTTGACGGAGCTGGAAAACTTGACTTTTATGATTGGTACGGCGAATTAAGTAAGACCAACAACATTCCAACACTCAAGCAGCTTATGTTTATTGAGGATATTGAGGATGAAACAGGCGAAACATTCAGAGGTTTCACCAAGGAAGCCGCCACGAAGTTTATTAGCGACTACGTAGATAATCGTGAAAGCTATGACGATTATATGGGCGATTGTTTGAATTATTAGTTCTGGAAAGGATGACGATGGTGAACGATAAAATTGAAGCCGCAAAAAAAGATACGCGGTTACGGCGAATGGCTGGACGTTTATTCGTATACTTCAGCAGCTCCAAAAGCAATTGATAGGTTACGAGACGCAATCATAGATACATATGATTACGCCGTCTTACTTGACGGTTTAGCCGACCCCATTGACCCCACATGTAAGCCTATGATTACCGTTGAGAGTCTTACAGAGTCGCTCACGAAGTATACGTCTGAGTGCTCTGAGTGTGGAGCAATCTTTGGAGATTTCCCAACACGCAAGCAAGCCGAAACAACGCACCCAACGTATTGTCCGTGCTGCGGTTCGAGAGTGATTAGTATTGACTCTGGAGAGGATAACAACAGTGAACGATAGAATTAAACTCGCAGACGAGCTTCGCAAGGCTGGACAGGAGCTTGATACTGATGCAAACGCAAGCATGGACAGGAGCTTGATACTGATGCAAACGCAAGCATGCGTGACGCGCTGATTAAGATTGACCTTATTGTCAATGGTTCTAATCACGACTATAAATTTGAGCCACTGTTCAAGCGCCTGGCAGACATTGTTGACCCAACATGCAGAATTTACTGGACTGACACTAGCTACAATACACCCGACACGGGCTATGTATCAGACGGCTATTACTCTTGTTCGCATTGCCATTGCGAATTTGGCGACTATACTTCTGGGGTGTGGGATAGTTACCAGGCTGGTTACTATGAAGGAGAAGCACCTTTTGAGTGTTGTCCTCACTGTGGTGCGAGAATTATTATTGACGAACCTCGAAAGGACGACTGTGCTAACTAATAGAACTTACATCGCCGCCAAACTTAGACGCTTGGCTGAAACCGAAGACGAATGGACTGACGAAACGAATTTTAAATCAATGCGAGCATGTAATGCGATTAGTCAAATAAACACAGCCATTGAGTGTTATTGTCCCGATAACTATGGCGATACTTTATATGCGCTTGCCGACCTTGTTGAACCGAAGGCAAAAATTATGATTGACATGCATAGCCGCCCTGGTGATGATTATCGATTCTGTGGTAGTTGTAAACGCACACTGTCCAATGGATTATTTGATGATTATAAAATCACGCACTGTCCTTACTGTGGTTGCCTGCTTGAAGAACCATACTAGACCTTACTTACACCGCCGAAGCCAACGTGGATTATCCACAAAGGTTTCGGCGGTTTTTTTTGTTCGTTGAGTGTTCTCGCTAAATTAGTTAAAATTTTGATATATTAAATGCAAAACGAGCAAACGCGCCATTCGTTGCAGTTGTTAAAGATTATGAATTTCTTGTGTAACTGCGGCAAACGTGGTAAACTATACGCAC
>QWBZ01000436.1_pt1 | contig 14653 bp, 13 predicted proteins | sample 1972441 | NCBI WGS metagenome assembly QWBZ01 (sample SAMN09866721, study PRJNA288562) | Human oral metagenome isolate term6_saliva, whole genome shotgun sequencing... | isolation source: mouth | host: Homo sapiens | place: USA: California
TGATGTAAGCACCTCTATTTATGTCAAGGGGACCACTACCTTAGATGCTTCTGCAGCACAATACATCACGGGGAATAGTGATCCTTCTGAAAGCGAATCACCCACTCCCACACCCACCACTGAGTCAGCCACCCCCAGCGCCACCAGCGAATCGGCTACTCCTAGTGCCACTGCTAACGCATTAGCTAGCAACAAATCAGATTCCAACACTGCCTTGTACATTGGGATCGGCGTTGCTGTAGTGGTACTCGCAGCCAGCGCAATCACTGCAATTGTGCTTGTAAACAAGAAAAAGCAGCCTACTGGCCCCACTTATCCCGGCCCTTACCCGGGGGCTTACCCAGGTGGTCCTGGCGCAGGCTTTGGTTCAACCAGCCCGGGCGCTCCCAGCACTGGCCCAGGCCCTCGGGGCGCAGGTTTTGGCGCACCCCAGGGCGGTTATCCAGGTGGTTACAGGCCCCAGCCCTACTCGGGCCAGCAGCAGCCTTACCAGCCGCCGTCGGCCCCCTCAGCGCCAAGCAACCAGGCCCCTTACAACCCCGGAAACCAGCCGCCGTCGGCTCCTTACGGGCCTGGTAACGGGACCGGCGCAAACCACTAAGGGGAGTTATCCCCCAAGAAAACTCAAGATATTTTTAGCCCTACGACACTAGGATAGAGCTGGGCCCGATCTATATAGAGATCTATAAGACCAGGCCCAGCTTTACTAGCCGCACCTGCGGCATACAGAAGAGGACACACAGATGCGCGCAAGATTGTCAGCATTAACAGGAGTATTGGCACCTACAGTTCTACTTCGCGGCCTCTAGGGGTCACTGTCACCAATAAGACTTCCAGCTCTTACGACTTTAAGTTTAAGGGCTATTCATACGCTCTTAAAAGCATCGTAGAAGGCAAAAGTGGCTTGGATATCAAGCTAGTAGGAACCATGCTCGCGGTCCCCAAGGGCTCGAACGTTACGGCTGATGGAGCTCAAACAGCAGGCACCGCTAGCAGTGATGTCTACGGCTGGGATACAAGCACTTATACTCCTGAAGCTTCAGGTACCGTCAACTTCAACGGTTCTAGCGGTGGCGGCGGCTCCAACGGTGGCGGTGGCTCCAACGGTGGCGGTGGCTCCAACAGTGACGATCTTGGTATCGGCGATCTGAATGGCAACTCCGGCGGCTCTGGCGGTTCTAAGAACTCCACCACTTCCCCCGCCCCCAGCGACTCGCCTACCAGCGATCAGAAGGGTGCCACCCCCGCGCCTAGCGCCACCTCAACTGCGCAGACCTCCAGCAGCTCTAGCTCCAGCTCTGACGACGACGACAACACCACGCTTTACATCGTTGCCGCTGTTGTAGCCGTGATTGCGGTTATCGGCGTCATCGCCACCGTGCTAGTGGTCAAGAAGAACGGTAAGAAGAACAACCAGGCTAACTTCGGCCCCTACCCGGGCGCTCCCGGCACCGGCTTTGGCCCTAACGGCCCTGGATTTGGCGGCCCGACTGGCCCCGGTGGCCCTGCTGGCCCCGGCTACGGCCCCAATAACTTTGGTGGTCCTGCTGGCCCCGGTGCCCCCGCTGGTGGCATGGGTACTGGTGGCCCCAACTATGGCGCCCCTAACGGTCCTGTAGGCGGACCCAATGGTCCGGTAAGTGGCCCCAACTACGGCGCTCCCAACGGCCCTGCTGGCGGCCCTAACTATGGTGGCCCTAACGCTCCGGCCGGCAACTCTGCTCCGGTAGCTCCTAGCGCTCCTGCAGCCCCTAGCTACCCGCAAGGCGGTTACCAGGGTGGCCCCGGTGCTGCTCAGGGTGGCCCCGCCCAGAACAACGTGCCTCAGGGTGGCTATCAGTCCCCGAGCCCGTCAGCTCCGTCAGCAGGATACGCGGCAGCTCCCTCAGCTCAGTCCGCTGCGGCCGGCAGCCCCTTTGCTGGCCAGTACGCTGCCGCCAGCCCGGCTCAGCCCGCAAGCCCTGCCCAGTCGGCTCCTTCCAGCTCAGCTGGTGACGACGTCGTCCTGCCCCCGCAGGTAACCCCCGCTCAGCCGCAGGATTACGACGCCGCGCCGGCAGCTGGTGGCGACGCTGAGGACTACTACCCCACTATCCGTCTGGGACAAGACGAGGGCCTGGCTCCCACTCGCCAGTACCCGAGTTTCAACCAGAACAACTAAAACCAGGATTCACAGTGAATATGAATGCGCGCGCAGCTACAGCTAAAAGCCGCAAGCCGCTACGTAAACGCACGCTGCTAGCACTGTCTGTAGCTGCGGCCGCATGCCTGTGCGTTCCAAGCGCAGATGCAGCTGCCGCGCACAGTTTCACTGACGCCCCAAGTGCCGCAGTTAGCTCAACCCAGTTAGTCTCTAGCCAGCTAGTTTCTAACGGGTTGAGCGAGACTGGGCTATCTACCGGGGAAGCTGGGCTCTCTACTGGGGTAGGCGAACGCGTTGATAATTCAACCGGACGCTCCAACATTCAGGCCCGTCGCGGTGGCGGCAGGGGCCGAGGAAGCAGAAGCCGCTCTTCTCGCAGGCGTTCAAGCTATCGTTCAGGCTATCGCACGCGTTACCACTACTACCATCACCACCACGGATCCCGAAGCTCAAACTCGACCATGACTGATCGCACAGCCATGATCATGTTTGCATTATTGGCAGTGGTGCTCATTTTCGTCTTTGTATTTATCTGGCGCGCTCGCCAAAACGCCTATGCACAGGACCAATACGCTCCTTACGGCAACGGACCGGACGGCTATGACCCTAATGGCTATTCGCCTGATGGCGGCTATAACACGGGTGGATATTCTGCAGGAGGTTACTCTCCCGGAGGCTACTCTCCCGGAGGATACTCGGCGGGAGGCTACTCTGACGGAAATTACTCTGCGGGTAGCTACGGCCAGACTGGTTACGGACAAACCGGTTACGATCAGGGCGGCTACGGTGCTGGTAGCTATGGGCAGGGCAGCTATGGTGGCGGTAACTATGGCACCAGTAACTACGACGCCGGCAGTTACGATGGTCAAAACGGTTACGCCTCTAGTGGCTACGACCAGAGTGGTTACAGTCAAGGTAACTACGGCCAAGATGGCTATAACGCGGGTAGTTACAATGAAAACGGCTACTCACAAAATGGTTACGGCCAAAACAATAACTACAACCAGAATAATGGTTGGCAGAACTATGATCCCAAGGATTATGGTTGGAACACTAAGTAAAGTGTTCTAGCAGGGCTGGCGGAGTATTTGAGACTTAATACCCGCCAGCCCTGTGCCGTTAATAAAATATACTGCACTCACAGTTGTTTGCAGTAACTCAATGAGGATGAGCAATGATGCGTCGTATACTCAATGCGCTAATGGCGCTTAGCTTATTAGGCACATGTGCAGCTTTGATGCCAGCCACATCTGCAGCAGATACGGAGCTAACCGTCGCCTACGTTTACAAGCTGTTCCCTGACGGTTACACCCTAGAAGGTGTGCAGGTGATCGGCTCTGGCGTAACCAAAGAAAACTGCACTAAAACTAACACTGCGAGTCTTTTCCAAGTTGAGTATGGCCAGGAGCAAGACCAGACTTTCTGCACTATTACCCGGGAAATTTTACCCAGCGACTCGCAAGCAATTAAGTTAACTCCGCTGGGTGACGATAAGTACTCTTTGTCTTTTAAGAGCCTAGATGTGCAGTATCTGGAAACTGCTAAAAAGTATTTCCCAGACTACACGCTTACCACTAAATATGTGACGCTAAGCCTGCCGCAAGGATCTAGTCTAGACACCAAAACCTATGACTATACGCGTCCAATCCTTAACAACACCTTTATCGAATATGACTGGGCTACCTCTACCCCGAATGTAGAGGTTTCGGGGAGCGTAAAGCTAGATGCTAGCGCTGCTACCTACTTCCGTGTATATGGGGGCGACTCCCCAGCACCTACCCCTAGCGCAAGCAGCTATGCTACAACTGAGTCTGCTACACCAGCACTCACTACTAACGCAGCGCAGTCTACTTCTTCCACTAAAGACAACACTGTCATGTATGTGTTGGTAGCCGTTGTTGCGATTGGGGTAATTGCTGCAGTGTTGTGCGCGGTTCTTATTGCGCGTAAAAACAAGGCAACCAAAGCGGTTATGCCGTCGCCTGGTTACCCGAATTACCCGCCGCGCGTGTAGCCACTGACAGTTAGGTTGAGCCTGGCTATCTGCTCAGGCACGACCTCTAACTAAATCACTACTACCTCAGGAATAGCCGTGAGCACATTTTTGCCCATCTCTGCAGCTAAATTAAATACGCCGCTTCGCAAACACGCTTTGCTAGCTTTGGCCACTGCTGCAGCCGTGTGCCTGTGTGTGCCTAGCGCCGGTGCCAGCGTTGTACGCACTGCTGTCAGCTCAATTTCAAGCGGCTCAGTAAGCAGTAGCCAGTCAAGTTCTAGCTTAACCACAGCAATTGGCCGTAGCGTGGCTCCGGCACGCCGTGGGGGCAGCAGTGGAGGTTCAAGCGGGCGCAGTTCCTCTAGTTCTTCTTCACGTCGTAGTTCGAGTTCTGGGCGTTCCAGCTCTCGCTCTAGCAGCTCGCACTCTGGAAGTTCAAGTTCCGGACGCTCTAGCTCCAGAAGTTCTTCACGTCATAGCTCAAAAAGTTCCAGTTCAGGGTCTTCACGTCGCAGTTCCAGTTCTGGGCGCTCCAGCTCTCGCTCTAGCGGCTCGCGCTCAGGTAGCTCCAACTCCAGGGGCTCTAACTCCCGTAGTTACTCTGGAAATTCCAACTCGCGTGGATATTCAGGATCCAACTCTGGCAGCTCCAGTTCACAGGGGTACTCCGGTAACTCCAGTTCACAAGGCTACTCCGGCAACTCAAATTCTCAGGGCTACTCAGGGTCTAGTTCTGGTAGCTCCAGCTCACGCGGCTATTCCGATCCTTACTCAAGCAACTCAGGATCTCAGGGTTACTCGAACTACTACTCCGGTAACTCCAACTCGCAAGGTTATTCAAACTCGCGCTCAGGTAGCTCTAATTACTACAACCGCTACGGCAACAATTACTATAACAACTATTACTATGACGACTACGACGACTACTACAATTACCACCGCTATGACGACAGCGAGGGACTAGGAATCGAATTTTCAAAGCGCACAACTTTAATCATATTAGCTGTATTAGTAGGTTTAGTAGTAGTGGGTGGCGTGCTTAAAGCAATGAGCGAAGCCTAACCATAATTTTTCGAGCGAAAATATCTACAGATAATTTAAATATGCAATTTCGCAACCACGCTTTGTTACCTTTGGCCACTGCCGCAGCCGTATGCCTGTGCGTTCCCAGCGCCGGCGCCAGCGTTGCGCGCACAGCCGTTAGCTCACGTACCTTAGTAAGTGGCAGCCAATCAACTTCTGTTGTGAGCATAGCTATTGGTCATAACAGGGTCCCCACGCGTGGCCATGGCGGCGGTCACGGCGGTGGGCACAGTGGCGGGCACAGCTCAGGGCACTCCAGATCGGGTTCTTCGCACCACAACTCTGGGCGACGACACTCTAGCTCAGGCCACGTAGGCTCTAGTTACAGCAGCTACTCTGATGACGATGACTACAAAAAAGACAAGAACCTGAAAATCGCACTTTTTATCTTAGCTGGATTATCTTTGTATTCCCTCGTTAGGCAAGTGAAACTGTGGCGGCGGGGATAATTCCCCGATGCCCACCTCTAGAGCAACGGTTATTCTGATTAGGAACTAGTTTTAACTACATCAGCACTACCTCAGGAATAACCGTGAGCGTGTTTTCACCCCTTTCTGCCACTAAATTAAATACGCAACTTCGCAAACATGCTTTACTGGCTTTGGCCACTGCCGCAGCTGTGTGCCTGTGCGTTCCTAGTGCTAGCGCCAGCGTTGCTCGCAGTTCTATTACCCCAATCTCAGGCACCTCAGTGAGCGGCAGCCAGTCGACTTCTGGCGCAGCCACAACGGGGCGTAATGCGGTCCCGGTAGGTCGTGGAGGCAACAGCGGAGGTTCAAGCGGACGCAGTTCCTCTGGCTCTTCTTCGCGCCGTTCAAGTTCCAGCGGTTCTGGCTCTTCCTCGCGCCGTTCAAGTTCTGGGGGCTCTAATTCCAGCGGTTCTGGTTCTTCTTCACGACGTAACTCTTGGTTGGGGCGTTCTAACTCTCGTTCAGGAAGTTCTAATTACTACAACCGCTATTACAACAATTACGACAGCGATCACTCCTACGATGATCCCAACAATGACACCTACGAAGATCCGTCTTACGACGATTCGACCAGCGATAATAGTTACAGTAGCCAGTCTTACGATAATTCCGGCTATAGCCAGGAACAGCAAGACATGGATTCTAGGTTTATACCTCTTGCCGTAATTATAGTCTTCGTTGCAACAGGCATGTTTTTAATTATGATAGCTGGAAATTCGAAAGACTCAGCTCGTAAACCTCAGCCTAGGTTTAATGCATCACCCATGAACTGGCTATCTGGAAGTGACGGCGTTAGCAACTACTACGACATTAGCGACGACGACACCAGCTACGATAGCGATAGCGGCGACTACGACTATAACGATGACAATAGTTACGATAGTGGCAGCGACAGCAGTTGCGACAACGATAATAGCTTCTTTGACTGGTGACATCACCGCCGGCAACTAACACTCGGCTATAGCAGCTATACTGCTGCTATAGCCGACTTTTCTATATTCACCGAGGATACTCATGCGCCGCTTATTTAGTGCACTCATGACCCTAGCGCTACTAGGGGTAACAGCCGCAATAATGCCTCCCACAACCGCATCTGAACACACACGAACCCCAAATTTTAGCTATGTGTTACTAGACGACGGCAGCACTATCGAGACCATAGGGGTCAGTGGAGAGCATGTCACTGAAGATAATTGCGTTCAGAAACATCGCAACTATAAAGCCTTATATTCATCGACTAAGGGATACGGTAGCGACACTGGAGGCATTTGCATAATCCAAGGGCATTTTAAGGCAAACCAATCTGCGGTATTCAAGCTAACCCCTAAGGGTAACAACCTGTACTCGGTCCGCCTAGAAAACCCAACTTTGCATTCTCTAGAATTCCTGAAAAAATATTATCCGGATTTTAGTCCCTCCGCAGAATGGATGAAGGTAGCGCTACCAGTCAAATCCACCGTTACTTTTGGCTTAACTACCGATAACGGGGCTCCAGGAACTGGATACAACAGAGAAAAAGAAGTCGACAAAGACAGAGTCACCTACCTCATGAAAGCCACTATGCCAGACGGTGTGGTGCAAGGGACTGTAGAGCTAAATAGCGAGGCTGCCAGCTACTTCCCTGGCGCAACCACCTCAAGTCCTACATCAACTACCGCTAAGGCTGACACCGTCCAGGATCTAGTAAACGCAGGCATTATTGTCATCATCGCAATTATTTTGGCTGCGGCAACGCTAGTGTTCATCTTGCTCAAACGCAAGACTGCCTCAGCCACTGCTAGCACCACCTCCACAGACTCGCCAGCTAGCCGCTAGAGTGATCCTCCAGACTTTGTGAGCTTACATCCTTGACGTACTCGCGTTATGCTTAAGACAATTAACGCGGTATTGGACGTAATTGGAGATAACTGTGACGCAAGTAGCTAGCTCAACCCAGGCGCTGATGTGCCCTGGCTTTGTGCTACCTACTCTTCGTTTCGCCGTCCTACCTCTACTACCCCTCATGGGACGAATGCCGAACGCTCGCTGAGCCACATCTGCGTGCCTTGGCGAGCGTTATCGCATCTGTAATTTTGCGCCTCTGCGCGCCCAGATTTAGAAGGCATTCCCATGAACCACAACCGTCAGCTTCCGCCTGCCCCCGTATCCGGCGCTTGGAAAATCACCGACCCACGTGCTTGTCGTAGCTTCGCTAATGTGGGCGATTTGCGCCTCGAAAATGACTCTATTTTGCCGGCAATTACGCTCGCTTATGAGACTTGGGGCGAGCTTAACGAAGACCGCTCCAATGCCATTTTGATTGAGCATGCCCTCACCGGCGACGCCCATGTTATTGGCGAGACTGAGCCTGGTCAGCCTACTGCCGGTTGGTGGTCGCAGGTGGTGGGCCCGGATTTGGCTATCGACACTAACCGCTACTTTGTGGTTGCCATTAACGTGCTGGGTGGCTGTCAGGGCTCTACCGGCCCGGCTTCTATTGCTCAGGACGGCACCCCTTACGGCTCGCGTTTCCCAGTGATTTCCACCCGCGATCAGGTGCGCGCAGAGGCTCGCCTGGCGGATCTGTTGGGGATTGAGCGCTGGAACACGGTTGTGGGGGCCTCACTCGGAGGTCACCGCGCTATCGAGTGGGCCACCATGTATCCTAGGCGCGTAGAACGCCTGGTGATGGTTGCTTCAGGTGCCCAAACTACCGCTGAGCAGGCAGCTTGGGCTCACACTCAGATTCGTGCGGTGCAGCTTGATCCGCACTGGAATGGTGGGGATTATTACGACGACGCCGTCGGCCCGGTAGCGGGGCTGGCACTAGCCCGCCAGATCGCCCACACCACCTACCGTTGTCCCAATGAGCTCGATGAGCGTTTTGGGCGCCTGCCGCAAAACGCTGAGGATCCGCTAACCGGCGGACGCCTGGCGGTGGAGTCTTACCTGGATTATCACGGCGAAAAGCTGGTGCGTCGTTTTGATGCAGGCTCTTATGTGGCCCTGTGTCGCACCATGATCAGCCACAATGTGGGGCGTGAACGCGGCGGGCTGCGTTCTGCGCTGCGCACGGTTACCGCTAAAACGCTGTGTATCGCGGTAGACAGTGACCGTCTTTTCTTCCCCGCCCAGGTCAAGCGCATGGCTGGTCTGATCCCTAACGCCAGCTACGCCCTAATTCACTCTGCTCACGGCCATGACGGCTTCTTGATCGAGTTTGATCAGGTCAACGAGCTGCTTGCAGATTTTTTAGATTCCGGGGCACGTCAGAATCTAAGTTACTGGGCTAGCTAGCCCCCAGCTTTAGCTCCCGCTGGCCACGAAAGCCAACGGGAGCTTACAGCGTTGAGCCCACAACAGAAGGGGCGGCGTAGAGCCTAACAGGGAGCGGCGTAGAGCCTAACCGAGAGGCGGCGTCGCACTGCGTCGTCGGCACTTAATTACGCGGGCGAGTGAGCTTATCCTGGCCGTAATCGAGCAGCTCACGGGCCACAGAGGGCACATAAACACTCAGGCCCCCGTCACTGACCGGGAAAGTAGCCCAACCTTCCTCATCCACCTGGACAGTGTCTTGCTCGCCAATCATGCACGTCCAGTAGGAGCCGGCGTGTGCCCGGCCTACAAACATGCGCTTGGTGCCGGCCCGGCGATCTGAGAACAGCACGGCCACACCCGAGGCGGGGCGGTAGTCGTCACCTTCACGGGTAAAGCCCACCACGTCGGCGTCGTCGAAGTAGTCGTGCTGGGGGCCGTACGCCAAGAAGTGGCGGATATTCATCAAAACCGGCAGCTCAGTAACCGCAGCCAGGTCCCCCGTTTCGGGAGTGCCAAACAGGTCGCCCCAGAACACGCAAGGCATACCCTGCTCGCGCAGCAAAATCAGCGCGTAAGCGGAGGGTTTAAACCAAGCCTGCACCGGCGACTCTAGCGACTGGCCCGGCTGAGTGTCATGGTTTTCCACGAAGGTAACCGCGCGCTCAGGATCCGCCGCTACCAAAGTGTCATTAAACAATGCACCCAAATCCACTTCACCATTCGAGCATGATGCATAAAATAGTTTAAAGTGCAAAGGCACATCAAACAGACTTATGTAGGGTACAGTAGCCAGGTATGAACGCAGCACGTTCACATCCCGCGACCAGTACTCCCCTACCGCCGGCAGCGCCTTGCCGGTCCGCTGGCGCAGCTTGGGTAGCCATAGCGCGAAGAAGTCAGCGCCCACGTGCTTAAGCGCATCTAGGCGCAGGCCGTCAATGCCGGTGGTTTGCACATACCAGCGCCCCCAGGTGTCGAGCTCTTCATGCACCTTAGGGTCGGATACGTGCACGTCGCAGCCCATTAGGTAGTCGTAGTTACCCAGTTCGCCATCCACGTTCTGGTTCCAGGACTTGCCTTCAAAGAGCCACAGGCCGGTCTGCTGGCGCGCGTCATCCCAGTCCACGGCCTTAAAACAGGTGTGATCCCAGATGAAGTCGGAGTATTTGCCATTGCGCCCGGGGAAGGTGAAACGGGTCCATACCTGGATATCTTCAGGCCCGCCAATGATCCGACGCCGGTCATAGGGGTCCACCTGCATGGCTTTTACGTTCTCTAGCTCATCTGCGCCCATGCGGTGGTTGAGTACGATGTCTGCCACCACTGAGATGCCGGCGCTGTGCAGGGCGTCGACGGCGGCCAGGTACTCATCCTTGGTGCCGTACTTGGTGGGGATGGAGCCTTTTTGGTCAAATTCGCCCAGGTCATAGAGGTCATAGACCCCATAACCGACGTCTTCTATGCCGGTGTGTCCTTTATAGGCGGGCGGCAGCCAGGCTGCAGTAACCCCGGAGTCTGCCAGTAGCTGCGCATTGTCAGCTAGCAGGCGCCAGTGACTGGCATCAGCGTTTAAGTCCCAGGCAAAAGCCTGTAACAAGACTGGATTAGCTGCGTCAGGATCTAGTTGATGCATAGGGTGATTTTACCTTTCGCTCTAGTTCAACAGGCTACACTTGCGGCTGTTTTTAGCTAGGCACGTCGGGTTCGGGTAAGGGCAATTGCACTGGTTACTGCCCAGCGCGTGTATCGTTGCTCAGCAACAATGCGTTCTTGGTTGTTAAGCATGCGTAGCTGGTTGTTGAGCATTGCTTGATTCTGATTTTCAATGCGTTGACGATGCATATCGCCTTCATAAACATTGACCACTTCTTGCAGGGTAGAGGCACGATAGTTATCAACTAACTGCCACATGTGGGCCACAGCATTTGCCAGCAAATAGGCTGCCGGGAATTTACCTTGGTAGTTATCCCGATATTCACCTACTAGGGAGTTAATCTCATCTACTACCGCTTTTTCAAGCTCATGAACCTGCTCATTATGAGCTTCGCGAGAGTTAGTGGCCGCATCTTCGCTGGCATTGTGGCGCTTAACTTTTGCATTATGCACCACGAGCATAATGGCAGCGATCAGCGCGGCTACAACCAGGTTGCCAAATAGCCACAGTAGCGTAAGCAGCATATTCATCGTGGGGTTTTTGGACCCGAGGGAAATTAACAAACCCAGCAGCGTCCAGGCCAGCAATAATGGTACCAGGTTTGAAACAATTGTCAGCGAAACAAAGTGTTCTTTTTCGCAAGCTTTCAAACGCGCGTAGTCTTTGCCGCCCTTAATGGAGCCAGCCTGCTTAGCTACCAGGATTCTCCTGGCTGCATGACGAGAAAGCTTGTGTATGCCGAAGTAGAGGCCAATAGTCCAGGGCCCGATCATGACAATCATGTACACAGCTGCCACAAGACTTCCTTTGGCAACCTCAGCGAAAACTACCACAAGGAATACCACAAATACCCACGAAGCACAGCGGGCCGTATTGGCGAAAAATTGGGGTAGCTTCCAGACCTGCCAATAGTCGGCGTAACGATACTGCTCGCGGATAGCTTTGAGGCTCTCGTGTAGCTCGTCGCTACGACGCAAGATATAGGACAAGCGTCCTAACCAGTTTTTAAGCTCCTCGCGCTGAGTTAGCTGTTCAGACTCCCCCATGTCTAAGATTCCTTTCCTATAGTCAACACTTTCACGGTGACTGACGCCATAATCTACCACTGGCAGAGCGGCGTAACCAACCCCTGCCAGCGGTTAGACCTGCGCTCCAGGCGCGGGCCTGAAACAAGACTTAGACGACAGCGTCGGAATCTAAACGCCGTGCGCAACACGAACCTTAACTAAAGCTTTTCTGACCTTTTTAGTGGTTCATTATCATGTTTGTTACCAGCACAGTGTTTGCATACTGTTGCTGCGCAAGGATCTGATTTTGGCGATCAAGGATCGCGCGCTGCTGATTGGCCAGCTGCTGCTGACGTGCGTCAGCTTCATAAACGTTGATCGCTTCTGCAAGCGTGGAGGCACGATGGTTGGTGACTAGCTGCCACATGTAATCAACCACTCCTGGCCTTAAGTAAGCGGCAGGGAAATTACCCAAGTAGGTGTCTGTAAACTCTCCAACTAGAGTGTTAATCTCATCCACCAGCTCTTTTTCGCTGTCATAAACACGCTGGTTGTGGAGGTTTCTAGCTTCAGCGCCAGCAGTTTGAGCCATATTATGAGCCTCAACCTTGCGGTTGTGCAACAGCAACGTTACCACACTAGCTACCGCCCCAACCAGCAAGTTTACAAAAAGCACGATAGCCGACATCAGCGTTTCGTGCGCCACAGCGGACTCTTTAGTAGAGCCTGCTGCCGTCATTAGCCAGAGCAGCAAGAACGGCACCAGGTGCCCCACCGCCACCGGCAGAACCAAGTATTCTTTACCGCGAATACGCATCCGCTCTTGTCGCTCTAGAGCTTCAGAGCCTAATTTTTTAACCAATACTCGCTCTGTCACAAAATACGCGAGCTTATACACCCCGTAATAATACAAGATTAAAATTAGAACAGCAACAATTACAAGCACCTGAACGTCACTAAACCGCCTGCCATCAGCTATAAATACCACCAGGATCGAAACCACGGCAAAAAGCAGCAATAACGCAAATCCAGAGTACCTAATGGTGTTAGCCAAAAATTGGGCTAGTTTCCAGGGCTGCCAATAGTCAGGCTGCTTATACTGTTTTCTGACATGCCCCAATTTTTGGTGCAGATGGTCGCTACTGCGCAGAATATAGGATAACCGCCCCAGCCAGTCCCTTAATTCTTCGCGTTGAGTTGTTTCTACTTGCCCCACGGGCACGCTCCTTCATCATAGCCACACTTTCACGGCGCTCAATACTCTTCACAGTGATCAGCACCTACAGTGTTTTGGCCGCTTAACACACTTCGCTAACTGGCTTTACTAGAGGCCAGTTTGCGGTAAACCAACTCCAGTCTACTAACACAATCGGTAATGTCATAGTGCGCGCCAATGTTTAAGTATTTTTGTGCCTCAGTTTGCCGGCGGTCATTATCGCTAAGCCAGTAGTCGATGACGCGCGCCAAGGCTTTAGGATCGCGGGCCTTGAAGCGACTGTGGGCATCTAGAGCGAATTGGCTTGTGGCCGTAAGTGGCGAGTGTGCGATTACCGGCACCACCCCGTGGCGTAGCACTTCCAGGCAGGATAGGCCTTCCACCTCGATGAATGCGGCGTGAATGTAGAGGTCGGCTTGCTCAGCTTGAGTGTCCAACCCGGCGGCGTCGAAAAAGTTAAAGCTGGGGGCGTGTTTTAGCACCCCGTCGCGCACTAGGCGGCTAGCTGCGCGTCGCAAAGATTTTTCTGTGGGCCCGCGACCTGCGAAAACCAACTGGATTTGGGAGGCGTAGCGGCTGTGGCGCATGGCTTTGAGGATGGTGGCTTGGTCTTTTTCGCGCGAGAAACGTCCCACCACCAGCAGCCGGTAAACCTGTTCGCCCTCTGGCTGCGCTTTCCCGGGAGTTTGCTTAGTCTCGACTTGCCGCCCGTCTGGCTCACGGTGCTCAGTTTTTGCGCCCGGCACTGTTTCTGCGCCTCCAGCTGGTTTCGACGGCGCCAAGCCCACCCCGTTAGAAATGGTCACTAGCTTGTCCCCCAACCCCCAACGCTGCAGGCGCTGGTGTACCGAATCTGAGGGGCACTGAACCACCTGCACCAAAGCGTAGATGCGCCGTCGCCAAGACGCCAGCAAAAGCACATTGAGCGGCCAGACACCGTCTAGGTGAATGGTGGCGGTGATGTTTTCGGGGTGGATATGGTAGGTGGCCAGCACTGGTTTGCCTGCGCGTTTAGCGGCGTGGGCGGTGCGGGCCTGCAAGCCGAAGGGTTCTTCCAGGTGGACGACGTCGGCCCATGCCACAGCCTGCTTAATCACCTTACGTTTGGGTTTAGCGAAGGCGTAACCCTGGGCTGAGATGATGGCGTCGGCCAGCGGGAAACGCATGGCGGGCAGAGTGAATTCCGGGGTGGTGAAGTTACATGCCTGGGCTTGCTCGGCGGTGCCGGAGCTGAGTACCCGCACGTCATGCCCACGTTCGCGCAGCAGAGTAATGGTACGCCGTGCAGAGGCGGACAGGCCGTTGCCACGGGTGTAGAGATTGTTGATAACAAACAGAAGCTTCAGCGGTTCGGTCCGTTCCATGGGCTAAGTGTGACACGCAACCCTTAAAACTAGCCGAGACTTGTAAAACCGTGCCGAACTAGTCCAACCCAACTACATTTTTGCCCGGTTTGGCGCGGCTCACCCTGCCTTACCCACTTCCCTACCTACGGCCAAGAATTGACTTCAAGCCCAGGTCAAAGCGGTGATAGTGTGCGATTAACGTATTTTTCACCGAAAGGAGCAGAGAAAATGAAGCTGTCTGCACGCAACCAGTTCCCCGGCAAGGTTGTTGAGGTCACCGAGGGTGCCGTTAACGGTATCGTCAAGATTGAAATCGCCCCTGGCCTGGTAATTTCCTCTTCCATCACCAACGCCGCCATTGAGGAGCTAGGCCTGAAGGTTGGCTCCGAGGCCGTAGCAGTCATCAAGGCTTCCAACGTGATTGTTGGCGTCGAGGACTGA
>QWBZ01000756.1_pt1 | contig 14579 bp, 18 predicted proteins | sample 1972441 | NCBI WGS metagenome assembly QWBZ01 (sample SAMN09866721, study PRJNA288562) | Human oral metagenome isolate term6_saliva, whole genome shotgun sequencing... | isolation source: mouth | host: Homo sapiens | place: USA: California
TTTTTTCTTCTTTTGTGAAATAAAATATAACTGCAACTTGTTTATCTTTTGTATGACATAATTTGTTAATTTGCTTTGTTTTTTTGAAAACAAAAAATTTACATAAACAATCGTTGCATCTTTTTTTTATTTCTTCCATCTTGGCATTAGATACTTTAATATACATTTTTGGTATCTTTTTTACATCATCTTTTTTCATATATTGCACATGTTGCAAATTATGATGTATTACTCTTTCAACAATAACATATTTTTTTGTTATTCTTTTTACAATACCGAATTTAGTATAATAGTTTCTGTATAATACAGCATCACCAATTTTTAGTTGATCGTTTTTCATAAATATATTGCTATGAATTTTTGTTCGATGAATATGTCTTCTGATGGAGAAACACAGAAAAGTTTTCTCTTTTTATTTGGAGAATAAAATACAATAGCAATGTATGTGCATTTTAAATAACATAACCTCTGAACTTGTTTTGTTTTCTTGAAAGGTAAAAATGAACTAATACGATCACCACAATGTTTTCCAATTTCGTCCATTTGTGCGTTAGATATTTTGACACATACCTTTGGTATTTTTTGTACGTCATTTTTCTTTACACGACGTTTAAATAGCGGATGATTGTATATTTCTTCACTAATAATTACATTATTTCCTTTTATCTTTTTTACAATACAAAAATGAACACGATAATCTTTATACCAGACGATGTCTTCAACTCTTAATTTATCAGTTTTCATGATATAAAGATTTGGTCTTTATATAGCGGTGCTTGTATTTAACCAATGATGTTAATTGGCCGTTTCTAATCCTAATACCAAGAGATGGGTTAATACCATTTTGTTTACAAAGATCAATGTATTGAAGAACAGATTGACTAACTGTTATGATTTCTTCAATGTCCTTGTCCTTATAAACAGCGTATACCTTAGGCTTACCAGTACTTGTTGTTGTCTGAATAAGCTTTGTGATACAAGACGAGTTGATACACATTGTATCTACTTGTGCAGTTTGTTGACGCTGTGCACTAACTGTAAGTGCTACAAATATTAACATAATAAATAATAATACTCTTTTCATAGTTTTGATAACTTTAATTTGTTTTGTTACTTTGTGTTTAGAATTAAGCTGACAGGAATTCCCCTATACTGACTTAATAAGAACTTGGCTGCTTCTTGTAACGCTGGTACATCTTTTGTACAATAGATGTTGCAAATTTGCAGATTTTTGTCTGTTTCAAAGATGTATAACTCTTTGTTAATCGTGGCTTTAAAGACTCTTTTTTGAGGAGTTACTTCAAAGTTGTGACCAAAGAATTTACGCTCTTCTTTACGAGACATTACACCTTTTTTGCGAGTAGGAATGCGCTTCTTCCATCCTGCTGCAATTCGGTCTTCTTTCCATGTTGTCATAAATTTACCCCTTAGTAGGATTTAATTAAACTAAGATTAAATTCACACTTTCGTGTGCACCCCAGAAAGTTCGTATTTGTGTTACTATTCTTCGCACACGAGCTTACAACAATTGTGTTTTACACCTAAAACTTCATGTAAACATAAAGAAACTGGTGCCCTCAACATCTTGGGAAGTTATTGAGTTTTTTGACAATAGACAATGACAGTTTATACACATGCTCAGGTGTTTAGTGTTATTTTCCTTGGTCTATTAATTCTTTTAATTCCAAAGAACTGTTTAGATAGTTTACCCCAGTTTTTGTTTCAAAAATAGAATCATCTGGATTTATTAATAAGCTATCTAAAAGAGTTTCAGTTGAAGTAAAATAATTATTATACTTTACGCACAACTGTGATTTATAATTCAAAGTTTTATACTCTGAATCAGATAAAATGTGTGAGTGTGTTATACCAATTAAGATATAAACACTTAATGCCCCAGCTATAAAGCTGAATAACATGTAATAATATCTTGACATATAAAATATGAATAAATTACGCGTTTTACGCCACGGTATAAACCTGAAGAATGTCGTTTTAATTCTTAGGATAAAGGTTTGGCGTCCTCAACGACTTGGAAACATAATATTACCTATGCTTTGTAGAATAATATTACGCTTTTGTATTGCGGTCCTTTGTTTGTTTGCTTATATACTGACCTATAAGCCTGGTCTGTACAAGTATTGCCCTGTATATACTTGTATCAATCATCACTGAGGCAGATGATACTCCACGAGTTATCAAACCTTTTATAAATGTATTGTAACTCTATTTATATTATGTAATCAATTGGTCTTTTTGTCCCCCTTTAAATGTATAAAAGGGCCACTAAACAACAACGTACTGTTTCGCAACAGCATTAGAATCAACCAAAACATAGAATGAAAAACTGCAAATCAGAAATAGAAAAAAATCAAACTGTGTGTGTTGTGTTTAATGGCCCTGTGTATAATATTAACGCAATATCTCTACACTCATGTAGTAAGATGCAAAATAATAAGAACTATGTGTAATGCTATATATTAACCTATGTGAGAGATTAGAGTTAAACTGTTTTAAAAAAGAGGCCGGAGGACGAAAATTCGCATCGAAAAATGCTTCTAAAATCGTCTCTCCGAGCCCCCAAAACCGCTACTTTTTGAGCAGTTTTTAACAGTAAAATATGCCCTGACGATTAGTGGTTGCGCATCATGGGTCTGTTGTTGCCCATTGGACGCTGTTGCCGCTGTTGAGGCTGAGCTGCAGGTACATCTCCGTACTCATACTCAGCGTTCTCGATACCACGCTCCAAACGACTCTTAATACTACCTAAAGCAGCATTATCGTCGTCGAATGTACCAAGGTACGAGTTACTGAAACTGGTGTACACACGATTGTTCGCATTGTGTACTTGGGTTTCACCATCCTCGTTCAGCTCTGCAATGGGGAATATGTACGTAGTAAACATACACTTCTTACCCACAAGCTGTTCTTGGGCCATCATCAGCTTCTCGTCGTCACTCTTTCCTTCTGCATCAGGCAGGTTGTCAAGATTGATAATGAGGGAATACTGATTGGTGTTGGTAAGCGTTGTCAGCAACGCCATAACATCGTCAGAACCCGTGTCAGCACCACCGTCGTACGCAAATACTAATCGTGCTCTGCACGTGTTATTACTCATGTTGTACGATGCAAGTGCATCACTAATCTCTACGCTCTTAATAAGAGCAACGTTTTGAATTTTACGCATAGTTGTAAAGAATTTAAAGGGTTTGAACTTAGACTCAACTCCCCTGGGGGGTTTTCGTCCGAGAAAAGATGGAGTGGGATGGATTGTTTGCTATTTCCTGTTTTCATACCCTTATTTCCCATTTTCATACACATTTCCATCAAAAAAATAAAAAATTTTAAAAATTTTATTTTCACACATGTACTCATATTCCTAAATATGCCCTAAAATAGTGTTTATTTGCTCTGTACGGCCCTCAAATGTATTAGGTGGGTAGTTATAAGGGTAGAGGTAAAATCGGGCCTTAGAACGAAAATAAATGCCTTATTCGTAATATTCCTGTTCTAACCCCACAAAAGAAAAGAAAGAGAAAGGAAGAAAACGAAGAAAAGGTAAGAAGAAAACCGAAGAAAGAAAGTAATATAAAGAAAGAAGTATAAAGAAGACCTAAAAGAAGCAAAAGAAGGTCCGTCACAACAAAGAGAAGCCTACGCTAGAAAAGAAAATACTATATACATATACAAATAATATACCCTAAGTACTATATAGAACTATATATAATACTTAGGGTTTACTATATCTATTCTTAATGATTTATATAATTATATCTTATTCTCTTCTTTATATAATCTAAATCATCTTGATTATTATATGCTTCTTCTTCGAAATAAGTATTTCTGTATGCTTTATGGAAGTTCTTATATTTGAGTAGGTTGTACGTATAGTTCATTAAATACAATATATAGAACCCTATATACCACCACTCTTTTATTTGTTCTGTATGTATTGCCTCATGGTTTAATATTATACGCTTAGTTTCTCCTGGGAGTTTCTTAAACCTATTACGTACGAATACTATTCCAAATAGGTTAATTGCTATAAATTTACCTGGGGGCAAAATACAGTTATGTATTACTTTCATTTTACCATATGATAAATCATGTAAATTATTCCACATTGGGTCAGTTGTCCTACAATAGCTCCAATCTCTGTAGCGGCTACATCAAGCCAATCAAACTTACCTCCCCATTGTTTATCTTTAAATTCCGCGGTTAGTGCGGCAGCAGTACCAGCTGTAATGGTCCCTAATAATGAGATTAACCAGCCGTAGAATAAGTGTTTCTTTCTATTACTTTGTTTTATCCAATTCAGCATGTAATTCTTTTTCAATTAATTCTGCTATTTTGTTTATACTTGGGTGTGATTTGCCGGTACTGTTGTTTAAGCGCAAGTCTATAAAGCGCTTCCAAGCATTTAGATCAGCTGTAACAACAATGTCAGTTTTTAAGGCGTTAGGGAGTATCTACCTTGCTTGTTCTGTTGTCCACCCAATATTTAATAGTCCGAAATAGTCACTCTCGTTATCTATCAGTCCATCATAAAAACAGCTTTCCGTTGTATTTGACCATGGTACATCAGAGCTATAGATGCTATACTTTCCTTCTGGGACATTAGACCACTCTGGGATTATATATGTGACGTTATTGTCGAATCTATTATTGCTATAATTACAATATCGTGTGGACTCTTGCGTAAACGACATAGATCTGTGCCTAACAATTTCATGTGATGTACCACGATCTGTGGTAATCAAGAATGTAAATCGTTTAATATGCTTTGTCGGGGCGCTCATATATAACATCAGATCTCCATAACGTTTGTTTTCTTCTATAACTCTATAGTTTGTGGTTATGTATGTTAATAATCCATCGTTTATGACGGTGCTGTATGGATTCGTAGAGTAGAAATTAATTATTTCTTTACGATCAGACAATACTGTTAAATAAACCGTTCCGTGCTCAAGTACACTTGTGTGGCCTGATTTTATCATACATTCTACAAAAAGGGAGCTATTTTTATTAGTATCAAGCTTATCTTCTGATTTATATGATGTTCTTGCACATAACTCTATATGCCTAAGTATGTCACTAAGCATATGTTTTTGGGTGTACTGTTTTATAGATTGATGTTTTAATATCATGCGTTATCGTCTAATAATCCTAAATCTTCTGAATCTAACTCTTTCAGTCTGTTTCTAACCAACTCTGGGATAAAATTCGGCATAATATGTGAATTCATCCACCTGTACACATCATCTTTTTCATCTTGTGTAAGATCTTTTACATACTCCATAATCTCCCCAACCGACATTCCGTCAAGTTTCATTGATAATTCACTATTCATAATAATTATTTATTTTTAAGTTCTTCTTTAGTTTCTTTTAAAGATTTTTCTACTTCTTCTTTTTGTACTTTAATCCTATTAGCAAACTCTTTTATAAGTTCTTCGCGCTCTTTCTTGTATTTTTGATCATTGTACATGTTCATTAGCACTCGAGCAGCATTATTAAATTCTTCTGGATGTAAGATATTACCATTCTCATCCTTCTCTGCTCCAAGTTTATCTACTAAATCGCTTACTTCTTTTAAAGTCATGTCTTTAATTGGAGCTTTACGAATTAAAGTACCATCTTTTGTATATAAATTGCTATATTTACAAATTTTACTCATGTTTATTATTCTGTTTCTTTGTCGAAAAGCTTTAATTTAAAAATTAGCTTCTGATTACGCTATAACCATTCTAATGCTTTTAATCTTCGTCTTGGACGTCTTTCTCTCGACGGAAAGTTCCTCAACGACTTTGCTTGGAAAGTCCAATTACAAGTAAATGGAAACACATCTTCCCTGGGAACATCTCCTCGTTTGCTTGATTTATTTGCAGAATGGCAAAAGTATGACTTCGCAAAGATTAAGTTTGGACAGTTTAAAAGACCTTTTACTTTTGACAATCCCTTACACCCTATCGACCAAGGATTCATGGGTGTGGCACAAAGTGTAAGCAGTCTTTCAGGTTTTAGCGATAGAACTGGAGAGCATGCATCAAACGGTCGTGATATAGGTGTTCAGCTTCAAGGAGACTTTCTCAAAACTGCTGAAGGACGAAATCTGCTTCATTACCAAATAGGTGTATTCAATGGAGAAGGTATTAATATGAAAGATGTTGACCAACAAAAAGACATTATTGGTGGTTTATGGATGATGCCTGTTGAAGGTTTGCGCATTGGTGCATTTGGTTGGACAGGCTCTACCACTCGAAAAGCTAACTATACAGAAGAGATTACTGTAGGAACAGTAACCACGACACAACACGTTAGCAAAACAGTTACATTGCAAAAACGCAGATATGCATTGTCGGCAGAGTATAAGAAGAATGACTGGACAGTACGAAGTGAGTTTATTCACTCTACAGGAGCAGGCTTTGCATCTAGAACTCCCGATGGAAAGAGCAAGCAATCTGTTGCTATTTCTAGCTTAGGAGACCAAGCAGAAGGTTGTTATGCTCTTGTAATTGCGCCAATTATAAAGAAAAGATTGTATGCAAAAGCACGTTTCGACGCCTACACACCTACTGGCTCTTGGGGACAATCAAGAAGTCTTTACGAAATAGGTCTCGACTATGACATCGACAAGCACTTTAGAATTGCAAGCGAATATGCGATCGTAAAAGACAAGATGTTGGTAAATCCTAACTACAACATCATGGATATTCAAGTGTCATTTAGATTCTAAAACCATTATAAATCAGCACTAAACGCTATTACACTAAAGTACTTTGTATGCTAAAAGCAAGAAACTTCATCAATAAAAGAAATGATTTTACCTGCTAAAAGCAATGCAATTACAAGATAAAAGCAGTGAGTTTACAGTGCAAAAGCAATGCTTTTAAAGAGCGTTTGACGTTGAATTAAGAATAAATGGAGTTGCAACAACAATGCAACTCCATTTTCTTTTTATACCTCTAAGAAGTTTTTTTAGAAAAGAATAAGAGATCTTTTCTAATAATATTCCATCGCTTTTGTTTCCTAAAATCTTATTTTCATCACACAAAAGCATAAACAATAAAGCCCATAATATCTCTATTCCCCAAACAAGCTCAAAAGAAATGCAACACAATTAAAGACTCATCACTAGTCAATCAATCTACCCTCTCTCAATAGCTCACTACAAAAATAGATAGAAGTACAAATAACATCGATACATCTTATTCATATATTTATGTATAGAACTTTCTTTTTTACCTCTAACCAAATTCTTATTCTATATCAAAAGAAATTATTCTAGCTTAGAAATATATCAAAAAGGCATTTTAAGAATGATTAAAAGCAGTCAAACACCAGCTTTATTGGCAAAAAAGTTGTACTTTTGCAATCCGTTTATTATATGATTTAAAAGAATACTAAACAAGTATGCAACACGAAGACATTCACAAAGACCTAAAAGAAAAGGCAATTTTCTTAGCAGAGTATGCAGCAACTTTAGAGGCTGTTGGAGCACAAACCTCTCGTACTTCTTATAACACTAAGCGCATTGCAAAGTCGTTTGGCTACTGGTGTAATATGGTTATGCTTCCTAATTCGGTTAGTGTAACCCTACACAACGAAAACAGAGAACATTCATACACATACGTAAAAAAGACTCCTGAGCTAGGTCTTAATTTCAATATCAACATGAAATTGTCTCATCTTTCATGGCTTGCATCAGACAATAACTTTTCATTAGACGAGCTTTGGACTCGCTTTAAGAAGATTGTTTCAGAGCCTAGAGAAAGCAGATGGACCGTTTTAGTACTTGCATCGCTTGCCAATGCTGCCTTCTGTAGATTGTTTGATGGTAACTATACCTCTATTGCTATTGTGTTTATAGCTACCTTTGTTGGTTTCTTTGTTCGTCAAGAGTTACTAAAAAGACACTGGCACATACTTGCAGTATTCACAATTTCTTCTTTTATTTCAACTATGATAGGCTCTACCGACTATCTTTTCTTCCACGGAGGAACTGAAGATATGTCACTGGGAACATCAATGTTGTATCTAGTTCCAGGTGTTCCTATCATCAATGGAGTAATGGATATGATTGATCATCATGTGCTAAATGGTATTGCACGATTAACAAAAGCCTTCATGTTAGTGGTTTGTATTGCAGTGGGATTAACCTTTACGGTTATTCTCTTAGATGTAAATCCACTTACAGTAACAAAGGTTAGCTATCCAAATGTATTGCTTGCAGCTGTTAAAGATGGTCTTTTTGCAACTATTGCTGGTTTAGGTTTCGCCGTAATTTCTAACCCTCCACGCAAAGCTTTGCTTATAACTGCCGTGCTTGCATGCGTGGGTCATGGTATAAGATATTTCTTAATGCACCACGAATCGTTGATGCTCGACCAAGTAACTGCATCTAGTATTGCAGGATTATCAATCGGTCTTCTTGCTATTCCTGCAGCTATGAAGATACACTATCCAGCAGAGGGATTCGCATTCCCAGCTCTTTTACCAATGGTTCCAGGTATGTTTGCCTACAAAGCCATTAGAGATTTGATTGGACTAGTGCGTACCCCTGACACTACAAACGATTGTGTTAATATGTTCTTCCACAACGCAACACTCACAATTCTTGTGATGATGGGTATGGTTGCATGCTGTGTTATTCCTATTTTCATATTCCATAAGCAGTCATACTCTGTAACTAGAGACGAATAATAGGTTAGAACAACAACCAGAAAGGAAGAATATTGGAAAAGCCTTCGAATGAAATAAAAAGATGGTTTGTGCTCATAAAAAAGAGAATAAAGCATTCGTTTAAGTAAAAAAAATAAGGTATATTTGCAATTGTGATTGAATTAGAAAGACATATAGAAGTGCTTTTGCTGAATAATGACTGTGTTATTATTCCTAATTTTGGTGGATTTATGGTCCATCATGTAGAGGCAAGATATGATGAAAAAGACCATATATTCTTGCCTCCATATAGAACTTTAGGATTCAATCCACAGCTAAAAATGAACGATTCATTATTAGCTCAATCATATATTGAGGCATATGACATCAGCTATCCTGAGGCTATTAAACGCATTGAAAGTGAAGTTGATGAACTAAACCAAATACTTGACAACGAAGGCGAATACGAATTAAATGATATTGGTACCCTACATCGAAACGAAATGGGGTCTTTCGACTTCGTACCTTGTGATGCAGGAATACTCACTCCCTATCTTTATGGATTAAGTTCGTTTGAACTTGAATCTCTAAGTTCAATCAAAGCCAAACTCAACAAGGAGGTTATTGAGGCTGAAAAGGAAACAACTTACATTCCTACTGGCATACAAGCACTAGAGAAAGCCAATATCTTTGCTAACCAATCGTCTCTTTCTAACAATACTGAAGACGAGCAACAAGAGCAAGAAAAGAGCATTCGCATATCAATAAGCATGCTTCGAAACGCTGCAGCAGTAGCGATTTTATTCGTTGTTCTAATGCTTATCCCTACTCCATTGTCTAACAAAAAGGACAAATTAATACAGAGTGAACTCAACACAAGTCTTCTTTATAAGATCATTCCAAATGATGTTATCACCGAAAAAGCAGGCATAAATCCACTTGAGAAGATCGCAAGTAAGCCACAACCTGAAAGTACAAAAGAGGTTAAAGCTAAGGAAGTTGTTGAGGAAGTGAATACTCCAAAGAAACAAGAAACATTCTATACTATCGTTTTAGCAAGTAGAATTACTAAGAAGAATGCTGAAGCTTATACTGAAAGTCTTAAAAACAAAGGACTTGAAAATGCTGAAATGATAGCTAAAGGGGCTCATATTAAGGTTATTTGCGGTAGATATGAATCTGAAAAGGAGGCATACAAAGCAATGAATAAACTTAATAACAACCCTAATTTTTCAGATTGTTGGGTAACAAAAATTCAAGAATAAGAATGAAAAGAGCAAGATGTCCTAAGTGCGACAACTATATAACTTTCGACGAAACGAAGTATCAAGCTGGACAATCACTTATATTTTCTTGCCCTGATTGTGGCAAAGAATTTGGCGTTCGCATTGGCGTTTCAAAACTAAAGAATACTCAAAAAGAGGAAGTTCTTGACGAAAATGCTAATGAGAAGGGCGCAGGTTCAATCGTAGTCATCGAAAATGTATTCCATTATAAGCAGGTTATTCCTCTTCAAATGGGCGATAACGTGATTGGAAGATATATGAAGAACAGCGGAATTAATTGTCCAATCGAAACTAACGACCCAAGTATTGATATGACTCACTGCATCATTAATGTGAGTAGAGACAAGAAAGGGCAACTGAAATACCGTCGAGTGATTGAAGAAGGATCGTTATTTACGATTGGAGCAACAAGCATAATCCTTCGCTCTGCACAAGAAACTGAAGAATAAGAATTATATCTTTAGATTCAAACAAGAATATAAAACAAACAAGATACAATAAAATTCCTCTATAACATCATTGGTTATAGAGGAATTTTTCTTTATATCTCTGATTAAGAACGACTCTACCCTAAGTGAGATAATATTTCTTTATATTAAAGGATTCATTCTATTATAAGTAGAAAGTGCCTCAAATAAGAAAAGAGTAACAGCTTTCTTTCTATTAAATTAGAGGTAAGGACACAAAAAATCCCATGAATATTGAAAACAATATGCATGGGATTAAGTATTTTATTTTGCGTAAGCAACAGAGCGAGTCTCACGAATTACAGTGATCTTCACTTGACCTGGGTAGGTCATCTCATTCTGGATTTTCTCTGCTATCTCACCACTTAGCTTCTCACTTTCATTGTCGTCCATTCTATCTGCACCAACAATGACACGCAATTCACGTCCAGCTTGGATTGCATACGTTTTAGTTACACCTGGATAACTCATTGCTATAGCCTCAAGGTCATTCAATCGCTTGATATAAGCTTCAACAATTTCACGTCTTGCACCTGGTCTTGCACCGCTAATAGCATCACATACCTGTACAATAGGAGCTAAAAGAGTATTCATTTCGATTTCATCATGGTGCGCACCGATGGCATTACAGATGTCAGGTTTTTCCTTATAACGCTCTGCAAGCTTTGCTCCATAGAGTGCATGAGGCAACTCACTCTCCTCATCGGGTACCTTTCCAATATCATGAAGCAATCCTGCTCTCTTCGCTTTCTTTGGATTTAAGCCTAATTCTGAAGCCATAATAGCACAGAGGTTGGCTGTTTCTCTTGCGTGTTGCAATAGGTTTTGACCATAAGAAGAGCGGTATTTCATCTTACCAACAATACGAACAAGTTCTGGATGCAATCCGTGTATACCTAAGTCGATAACTGTTCGTTTTCCAGTCTCAATAATTTCGTTTTCTAATTGTTTCTTTACTTTAGCCACAACTTCTTCGATTCGTGCTGGATGAATTCTACCATCAGCAACCAATTGATGAAGAGCTAATCTACAAATTTCACGTCTTACTGGGTCGAAAGCAGAAATAACGATTGCTTCGGGAGTATCATCTACAACGATTTCAACACCTGTCGCCGCCTCAAGAGCACGGATATTACGACCTTCACGACCAATAATACGACCTTTTATCTCATCATTTTCAATGTGGAAAACGCTTACTGAGTTCTCAATTGCAGTTTCTGTAGCTACACGTTGTATGGTTTGAATAACAATTTTCTTAGCTTGTGCATTTGCATTAAGCTTTGCTTCGTCCATAATCTCATTGATATAGCTTGCAGCATTTGTCTTTGCTTCATCCTTTAAGCTCTCAATTAGACGGTTCTTTGCATCCTCTGCGCTCAAACCTGATAGCTCTTCAAGCTTCGCACGCTCTTGAGTTTGCATCTTTTCTAATTCTGCCTGCTTTGTAACAAGAATCTTCTTTTCATTGTCTACACGAACTTGTGCTTGTTCAACTTCTTGCTTTCGTCTTCCAAGTTCTTCTTGACGTTGATTCAAAGACAGTTCTCTTTGTTTGAGCTTGTTTTCGCTTTGCTGTATCTTTTGATTGCGTTGCTGTACTTCACGCTCTAACTCTGCTTTCTTATTAAGAAACTTCTCTTTCACTTCAAGTAGTTTCTTTTCTTTTATAACCTCAGCATCCTTAGTGGCATTGGCTATCATTTCATTGTATTTTCCTTTTATAACGTATCGAAAAAGGAAGAAACCTGCGCAACCACCAATAAGTAATGTGATGATTTCCGTAATCAATGTTCCGATCATTTATTTTATACTTTTAGTTTAATTCTTTAATTACTAAAATGTATAACGGCACAAGAATAAAAACAAAATAATATTATTGTTTTGCAAAGCATCAATTAATAACGAGCCAACTCGCCATTAAAGGCTTATTCATAATGTTATTTTTCTTTCAATGCTGATTCGATATCAGAAGTCAATTTCTCCAGAGTTTTAGTCAATTCTCCTTGATCATATCTCCCAGACTCACGCTCATAGCGGAGCGCAACATCAATAAGAGCCATATAAAGCAAATCTTCTTTGCCTATTGCATCTTGATACTTATTGGTGTAAAAGCCTATAGTATCATTAATTAATCTGGCAGCTTGTCGATAATACACTTCTTCTTCAGGAGCGATTTCCACAGGAAAGTCTCTGTTATATACTGAGAGTGTTATCTTTCTTTTATATTGACTAGGTTCAGACATCATTGAAACTATTTTTCACTCAATAGCGTAATACATTTGTTTACATCACGAATTAATTTTGCAAGTCTCTGTTGTGCCTTTTCAACATCAACGTCTGAAACTTCAATCATTCGTGCTATTTTTAGACTTTGGTAATCATTCTGAGCTTGAGAAAGACGCTCTTCTAGAGTTTGTATCTTTTCTTCTTGACTTTCAATCATGGCATACAATTCTGCATTCTCCTTTTTAATGTCCTTATATTGGAGAATGAGTTGCTGTATTCTTGCAGCAAATTGAGCTAAGACTTTCTCATTATTGGTCATGAATGTTACATTTTGAATACAAAAATAGGGTAAATATATGAAAACAGCAAATTATTTATTATAAAATATTTTATTTGCCATTATCATCTGCTTGTGGTTTAGATTCCTTCTTTGCAAGCATCACTACTTGATAAACAAAGTCGGTAATCCACTTTTGCGAGTATCCTAATCGTTTGTTTGTTTGGCGTATTCCCACCACAGTTTTCATCACTCCAGGCTCGGTAAAATCGTTTTTATTGAATATATCATTAACGGTTTTCTCGGTCATTGAATAGATGGCACTTTTAAAGAATGATGGAAGACGAAGTTTAAACTTCATCAAGTTGCCAGTTAACATTAAGAGATCTTGACTTAATGTCTGAAATTGAAAGAGATAAGTTTGCACATCTTGCAATTTATGACAATTGCGTCTAATACTTTGATCAATTTCTTTAAAGAAGCTATCATCGGTATTATATATGCTTTGCATCATCTTTTTACAAGCTGACTTCTCACCTACTCCAAGTTTATTACCTTGTGTTGGCACTTTTAAAGTAGTTTTAAAAGTACGCAAATCGGGCAACATAGCAAGATTGGTAATACCCACATTGGCTGCAATTGAGGCTTGAAAATACACTCGAACCAATGTCATAAAGTCTTCCATTCCGCCTGTTTTATTTTCTTTTGGTTTACTTCCAAACAGTTTAGATATAAATCCCATGACTATTTTATAATGTTTTATTCGAATATTCGATACGTTTAAACAATTAGAATGAATAATCCTCGTTATCCGATGTCTGTTTCATTAGTCAACAATGCTTACAGGCAAAAGGTTTAAGAATGATTCTTTTGCAAAAATACAATAAAAAGTTTAACCTACAAAATATTATTTTACCTTGTTATATAGCATTTATACGTTATTTGAATTATTTTGCAAGAGAGAATCAATTAGTATCTATAACCTTTATCACTCAAATAATAATTTAAGACATCTAACATCGCAATACCACACATAACCTATCATTCTCATTTCAAAGTGCCTTCAAATTGAAATCAAGAGAAAATATTTACAACATCTTTTCACATATTAACGAGAATAAACCGTTAAGATATTTAAATACAAAAGATTAACAACCAAAAGATACGCTCAATATTTTAAACTTACAAACACTTTGCTTCAATTAGAAGAATTATAAAGCATTTCAACCTAACACACTAATCAAAAGAGAAACATATATATTTCATCCATATCATTATCATATATTTATAACACACTATCTTTCAGCACTTTAAAGACTCACAATCTATATTTGCATTCTAATACTATCATTCTTATTTCCATTTTATTATGCAGTTCCGCCCCAAAACACTTAACTTTAAGAGATAAAAGCAATGCTTATACGAGTCAAAATGAATGTTTTTACACTTCAAAAACTATACTTTTATATAACAAAAGCAATGCTTTTAGTATCTGTTCTCAATCTATTCTCCTTACCAACTATATCGTTCTAGAAATACAAAAGGATAACTTTTCCCTACAAACCACTAAGATTCTCCTCTAAAACCTTTCAATTTAAGAGCGAACATGAACAAAATTACACTTCTCCACACTCTAGTTTACTCTCAGCATCACACAACCTCA
>QWBZ01000722.1_pt1 | contig 14536 bp, 11 predicted proteins | sample 1972441 | NCBI WGS metagenome assembly QWBZ01 (sample SAMN09866721, study PRJNA288562) | Human oral metagenome isolate term6_saliva, whole genome shotgun sequencing... | isolation source: mouth | host: Homo sapiens | place: USA: California
ACTCAATTCGGGGCATCTGGTTGAGCTGTTGCCTGAGTATGCTATGACTTACGATCCGCTTTACCTCTATTACCCCAGCCGCCGCGGGCATTCCAATGTATTTAAGTTGATTGTGGATGCGTTAAAAGTAAAAGCCGTCTGAAATTTCAGACGGCCTTTTTCATAACAAAGAGCGGTCAGATTTTTAGGTGTTTTTGCAAATTACCTTCAATATCTGACCGCTTGTTCCTTAACTCTTCTTAAATTTCCTATTAAAGAAACCCGTGCAATGTCTCATTTTATGTTTGTAAATAACATAATTGCTAACTTAAATACATCATCTAAAGAAGATTAAATGATGAAAAAAATGATACTGTACTTTTGAGAGACAGAAATAGGTCTTTGAAAATCGAAATTTGTTTATTTCACGATTTATATCGTTCCATTATTTCTATAGTTTGTTTTTCTAATTCAGGAAATAAAGTTTGAGTGCTAATTCCAAAAGATTTAAGTTCTTCCATTATTTTAGTTTTATTTTTTACAATAATTTTCTTCCCATCTATTTTTTGCTGCCATTCTTCAGGAACTTTTGCAGGTTGTAATTTGTTTTTATCAAGTCCATATAATAAAAAGCAACCTTGTTGGCGTGATATTCTAGCATTATTAAGTTTAGCTCTCACACAAAGTACTCTCTCCAAATCACTACATTCTATTTCAGGACAAAAACTTGGCTTATCTGCCCTTACATCATGAATCAATTTCACTATTTCTTTTTGTTCATTAAATGATTTTTTAAATGCTTCTTCCCCTTCTTCTCTTGCTACTGACCCAATCAATCTAAGATATTCATTCCCATCTGGCATATCGATATTGTAGTCTTGTTGTATTCTAGTTCTTGTCTCATCAAAACTTTGAATACTTTCATATTGTTTAAGTATATAATCACTTTTTTTTAATTTTTCTTGAGTTTCAGCAGTTTTAATGCTTTTTGTTATTTCAAAATCTATTGGTTGTACACTAATAGCAGATAAAATAGCAACTGTGTCACTATCAAAATATTTTATTTGATCATTTGGAATGTCTAGAATGATTAATTCTCCATTTGTTCGATGATGTTTCTTCTCATGGCAAGCAAAATATAAAGCAACCAAAGCATTTGTAGTTAAATCCAAAAGCCTTGTTTTACAACCATAATGCTGTAATTTCACCAGCTTCTCAAACAAAGTATCTGTAGGTAAAAAATCATCTGGACAATTAGTTAATACATCTTTAATAATTTTATCTTCATTCTCAATAAGATATTGCTCTCTAAAGATACTTGGATTCATGTCCCATTTTTTGTTCGCTTGCCCTCTAAAAAAACGAGTGGTTCCCTGTTTGGGTTCACCTAATTTTTGAATAAGATTGTTCAAGTCATTAATACTACTAATTTCGTATGTTTTCATTTTACTTCCTATAACTATAAACTAATAAAATCTATCCCATACAACGGCACATTCACCAGCCATTCTTGCTCCCGATAATCCGCCATGGAAAATCGAATTGCTTGCTCAGGCTGAAATTGTTCTACATACACTTTCAAACTTTTCGCTTTTAAATTTTCTTCTGCTTTGACTTCAATCGGAATCACAGCTTGCTTACGTTGCACAACAAAATCGACCTCTGCCGTGCCTTTTTCAGTTGCCCAATAAAAAACAGGGTTTTCTTGGGTGGCAATCAGTTGTTGTAAAACGTATTGTTCGGTTAAAGCGCCTTTAAATTCGGTAAAAATACGGCTGCCTTCTAGCAGTACGCTGGCATCCAAATTGCTTTGTGCAGCCAGCAATCCCACATCTAAGCCATACAATTTAAAGGCGTTATCTTGATAGGCGGAAAGCGGCAAATGTGGTTTCTTCACTCGAGGCACGCTATGCACTAAGCCGCTGTCTTTTAGCCATTGCAATGCAATTTCGTAGTCTTTGCTTCTCGCCCCTTTTTGTAGCTGAGCATAGATAAATTTTTTATTTTCTTTGGCAAGCTGTTCAGGAATGGAAGCCCAAATTGACCGCACTTTTTGCACAGTTTGACCATCGTGAATATGTTTGGAAAAATCTTGTTCATACGCCATCAATAAATTACGCTGTATTTGACGCACTTCATCGACATTTTGTGTTTCGATAAATACTTTTACCGCTTCGGGCATACCGCCGACAAAATAATATAGACGGAGTAAATCAATATAGGTGGTTTTCATGGCTGAAATTAACGACCAGTCTTTCAGCTCAAGCAATTTCACCAAATCTTGTTTGCCAAGTGCGGTTAAAAATTCATGAAAATCCATGGGATAAAGTGGTAGAAAGTCCACTTTGCCGACAGGAAAAGAGACTTGATGATGTAGTGATACCCCAAGCAATGAACCTGCCGCGATGATATAAAACTGAGGTGCATTTTCGTAAAAATATTTGAGTGAAGATAATGCTTGCGGGACTTCTTGTACTTCATCAAAAATAATCAGGGTGTTTTCTGCTTGAATATCGACACCGCTTTCAATTTTCAAACCGAGCATTAAGCGATCAATATCATAGTCGCCAGAAAATAGCGTTTTCATGCGAGGGTTATTATCAAAGTTGATATACGCCACTTTTTCAAATGATTGCTCGCCAAAGTGTTTCATCGCCCAGGTTTTTCCTACCTGCCTTGCTCCTTGAATAATCAACGGTTTGCGGTTTGTTTTGTGCTTCCACTTTTCTAAGGATTGTATGATCTTACGCTGCATAATGCCTCTCCAAAACAAGGGATGTAGGCTAATTATACAGTACTGTATACACTTTTTCTAACGATATAAGTTTATATTTTCGCACTTTTTCAATGAAAAAAATGTTAACTTGCTCATTTTTTAAAGCAAAAGATAGTTTTTTCAGACGGCCTTTTTCATAACAAAGAGCGGTCAGATTTTTAGGTGTTTTTGCAAATTATCTTAAAAATTCGACCGCTTGTATTTTTTAAATTATTTTCCTTTCTTCTGACGCATCAACCAATCACGGGCAGGTTCGAGTAAATAGGCGTAATCAAATGAGTACATATGCTCTGCACCTTTGTGGGTTGAGTTTTCCGGAATTACGGTATTTGGCGTGAAACGGATGAAGTTAATACGTTTGCCTTGGGCAAGCATTTGTTGGACTTTTGCGTCTTGTTCGGTCTGCGGTAATTTGGCAGAGAACTCAGTTTCGGCGTAGCTGACTTTATCTTGTTTCAGCATTTTTCCAACTTGAGCCATGCCTGCAGAGGCTTTTGAATCACCAGCTGAAACGGTATAAATAAACTTCGCTTTCTCCAATGGTTTTAAAACATTGATATCCCATTGACTGCCGACAAACATAGACGCCGCAAAGAAGTTAGGCTCGATACTATTTAGGTAGAATGAAATCATACCGCCCATGGATTGACCCGTGGTATAAACACGATTGGCATCAATCGCTTTTTCGGCGATCAGATTTTTGACAAGGCGTAAGGTCATGGGGACTTCTTCGGTTGTTTCCCATTTATCGTTGACTGCCGTTTCGGTGTAAGACGGTACAAGGACAAAGGCTGGGTATTTCGCCTGTGCTTCATCGGTTGCCCAGATAATGCCGCCGTAGCCTTGCATTAGTGGGGCTTTCACGCCTTTTCCTGCTGTGCTGGCATCTGCGATAAACATGACTAACGGATATTTGCGACCCGGCTCAAGATTTTTCGGGGTGTACAGGTTGTACTGCATTTCTTTGCTTGTTTTGGGATCTTTAAACGTTAACACTTCAAAACGTGGTGCAATTTGTTCACGCAAGGCAAGCAAGCGACTATCGTAGGATTTATCCGCGCCGCCGTATTGTTTGTCCCAAGCTGTATTTTGCATGTTTTGAGTCGTCATTGCTGTTTCAGTCGCATTTTGGGTGGCATTGCAAGCGGCAAGCAACAAACTTGCGGCAATCATCGTTACGGTTTTCTTCATCATGGAAACTCCTTAAATTTTGTGAGAAATCGTCAATGTGTTTTGATGCCTAAACGGTTTAAAGCATCAATGGCAGGTTGGGAAATATGATCACCACGTTTAGCGGACTCTTGATACCAATGCACGGCTTTGGTCATGTCTTTTGCCGTACCGATGCCGTTTTCGTAGCAATGGCCGAGCCAGTATTGCCCGGTGATGTCGCCCGCTTCGGCCGCTTGCATGAAGTAGGCAAAAGCGGTTTTCGCATTCTTGGCGACACCTTCGCCGTTCAGATACATCAAGCCCAGATAACGCGGCGCTTTCATATGCCTCGCCTGTTGTGCCTGCTCAAAGTAAGGCTTGGCATGTTGATAATCCTGTTTTTGATACAGGGCAATGCCTTCGTCCAACAGGGCTTTCGCCTGCTCATTATGTTGCGGAACAGTAGAACAGGCAGCGAGAAGGGCTGTAGCGACGAGCGCGGATAGTTTGGATTTCATAAATTACTCCCTAACATGTATCACAAGTTGAAATAATAGTACAAAGTTTCGTTTTAGACATCAAAGTGCGGTCAATTTTCAGCACTTTTTATCAATCCCTTTTCTTCACCAAAACAATGCATTAAGCAATCCAATATAGTGCGTACTTTTGCTGATTGGGTGCAATGTGCGGTGGTGGCATAAAGGGTGCGTGTGGGAAGTTTGTGCAAATAGTCTGGGGAAGCACAAATTAAGGTTTGCCATTGTGCCAATGGGCGCGAGATGCTGTCGGCGTGAGGCTGCGTGTGGTGCGGTTAAGCAATTTGACGCCGTAATAATTTTCCAGCTAGCGAATGGCTTGACTGATTGCGCTGGCAGTCATGCCCAAATTCGCCACATCCGGTATTTGTCTTGAACTTCCCGGCTGTTTGGACTATTGTAGAACCGTATTTGAATAACAAATAATGAAAGGAAAACAAAATGCTTAAATTATTTACTTTACCTGGTGAAGGTAAAATTCGCAGTCCATCACCTTTCGCTTGGAAAACTGAAGCGATGCTGCGTTTATCCGGCTTAGATTTCGAAAAAGAATATGTTGCCGATCTCAGCAAAATGCCTAAAGGCAAAGTTCCGGTATTGCAAGATGGCGAGAAGTTGATCCCTGATAGCTCTCTCATTCAGCGTTATCTAACCGAAACCTACGGCATTGATTTAGATAAACATTTAACGCCTGAACAAAAAGCGATTGCTGAAGCCTTTCGCCGTATGACAGAAGAACATTTATATTGGATGGGCGTATATAACCGTTTCGTCGATCCTCTCGGCAAACCATTTATGATGAAGGCAATGTTTGATGGCATGCCGACCGAACAAGCCGAAGCGATTTTTGCTGCGTTACAGGAAAACGCGAAAAAAGAAATGTACGGACATGGTATTGGAAGACACACGCAATCCGATATTTACGCCTTCGGAAAAGGAGATTTAGACGCCATTAGCAACTACTTAGGCACAAAATCCTACTTTTTCGGCGAAGAATTAACCTCCGTTGATGTGGCCATCGTGCCTGTTGTTGCAAACCTGATTCTTACCCCCATCGACACTGAAATTGCGCTATATGCAAGAACCAAAGCAAATTTAGTCGCCTATATTGAACGTTTCGATCGGGCAGTATTTGGAGAATAAAGCAAGAAATAAAAGGCCGTCTGAAATTTTTCAGACGGCCTTTTATTTATATCTCCCAGCCTTTTCTCAGCAAATCCTTTATTGTTTGATCGGCTGCTAATCAATTACCTACTCCAACTTTAACAATGGAAAGTGGACAATATATTCAATCCGGTTATGCCGCACCAACACTATACGTTTCGCCCTTGCTGTCCGCTTGGCCGACAATGGTAGCAACGGCAGCGGCCAAGCCGTTGCGCGTCATGTATTTTTGCGGAATTTCTTGGGCATTTTGTGTCAAGGTATAGGCATTATCTTCGCCATCGGCAAGGCCGCAGGGGCGCAAGATGGTCCAATTCAAACCGCTTTGTTTGAGATAGATTTCGGCTTCTGTTTTGGCTCGGACGGCTTCGCCGAGTGCCTGTTTGAACGGCTCGCTCATCATGTCCCATTGTTCACCGCAGCCCATGCTGGTAATCAATACAAAGCGGGCTTGCGGATTGGCGGCTTTCGTCGCGGCAATGATGTTGATATTGCCCAGCGCATCGCTGCGGATACCCTCTTCGTTTTTACCGCCGACAAAACTGATCACGGTATCGGGACGATATTGTGCCAACGCTTTATCGAGCGCGTCGGCATCAAGCGCGTCGGCGACGACGGTTTGAATATTGTGTTCGGTAAAAAAGCTGTCTTCAGACGGCCTTCTCAATACGGCGACGGTATCGGCTGAGTCAGTCAATGTGCTGATATAGGCTCGGCCGGACGGGCCGTTGGCTCCGAAGATAAGTTGCATGTTTGGGGTTCCTTTGTATGGTAGATGTTTATTGTTAGAAAATCCGCTCCTCTATGCGATGAGGAACGGATTATCAGGCCGTCTGAAACTGTTTAAGCAGCATCAAACAGTTTGCGCATGGCTTCGATTTGATGTTGTTTCAACTCGCCTGTCTCATCGCGGCCAACGAAAATTTTAAACATGGCGCCGCCGTTGCGGTTGATAAAGTTAAGCGAGCAAGTGGCTTTACCCATGAACAGACGTTCCAAAAGATAGATGGAGGCGCAGTTTTCGTAATAGATATGACCGTGTACGCCGCCTTCGGTTTCAGGATGGTCAAAATTGTAAAAACCGCGGCCGACTTTGCCGTTAGGCAGTTTGCCGCTGACTTCAACGATGGCATCTGGGGTGTGGGCGATGAAGGTAACGGATTCATTCCATGCGGCGATGGCTTGGAGGATTTCGACAATGCGGCTGCCTTCGGTTTGGCGCACGTTTTCTTCAGGCAGGCAGCGGATAACATCTTCAAAACTGCATTGGTTTTGCGCGGCCAGCATTTCCAGCACTTGGCCGGGATTTTTTTCCAATGATTGGCGCAACATGGTTTGTTGTTCGGCTGAAAGTTTTTGCATGGTTTGATCCTTTTCTTGAGTCGGAAGAGTGAGCATGAGTTTGCGGATAAGGGTGGGCGACCAATAACGGCCGCTGGTATTCAAACGGATCAGACCGTCTGAATCGGGTTCTTTAAAAAGCTGCATTTCCTGCCATTGGGCAATCAGCTTTTGGGCTGCTTTGTTGCCGTCAAACAATGATGGATTCAGACGGCCTGTTTCAATATCGTGCTGGACTTTGCTGAGAAGTGCTTTATTTGGGCTATGACCACTCATAAATGCGATGTTTTTCTCGCCTTTCGGCGTGGCAAGATAGCTTTTCAAATCGCCCTGTACCTGATAGCTGAAACCGCCGAAGTTACCACCGGCGCCGGAGCCGAATGCTAAACAGGGAATATCGGATTTGATCAGGGTATTGTAGCGGTTGCGTTCGCCGCGGCCGGGATAGGCGAAGTGGCTGTTACTGACCTGTTCCCAGCCTTTTTCCAGCAGTGTTTCAACCGTGTAGGCATATTGGTCTGCCTGAATATCGAAACCCGGCGGTGTCGGAAATGCGCCTTTTTCAATCATGCGGTTGATGGGCAGCATGGGATAAAGGTTGAACGCGTATGTATCCAAACCGGACAGAGGCAGCTCGGCGGCTCGTGCAATATCGTTTTGCCAAACGTCATCGGTTTGATTGGGCAGGCCGAACATCAAATCGGCCACAATCACGGCATCGAGTTCGCACAATTTTGCCAAATATTCAAAAGCCTCGTCGCCGCTGTGTTTGCGGCCGAGACGGCGGCGGATGGCGGTATTGAAGGTTTGCACGCCAATGGAAATGCGGTTGGCCCCTGCTTCGAGACAGGCCTGTGCTTTTTCCAAATCGAAATGGCTCATGCGCCCTTCGATGGTGAACTCGCAATCTTCGGCAAGCGGCAGATATTGGTAGCAGGCACGAATCAGGCGGACGAGGTCTTCCGTAAGCAACGCGGTGGGCGTACCGCCCCCGAAATAAACGGCTCGGATTTTGCCCTTTCCTGTACGGACTTCGGCTTCAGCGGCCATTTCTTCGATAATTTTGTCGGTGTACACGCTGCTTTGGCTGTCCTTCCACGCATTGCGGTAGAAGCCGCAAAAAACGCAATGGTTGGCGCAAAATGGAATATGCAGATAAGCAAGCGCGTCCACATCGGTGGCATGGGGAAGCTTTTTCTTCCAAATGTTCTGCCACTGGGGACGCGGCATTGGAACACCGCCCCAAACCGGCATTAATGCCTGACGTTCGGGAAATGCCTTGGGCGCGGATTGTTTCGGAGTCCAAACAAGCTGCTGTACCATGATAATGATTAATAAAAATTATTAATAAGATTTATATATTAAATAACCATCATCATTTTCTTGTCAATATTTTTGCGTAATTAAAAATTAGTATTATTTTAAAATATTGTATTCTATAAATAATAAAATGTATTTCTATTTGATGAAAATCGGCATTTTACTTGTGAAATGTGCAAAATTTGGTTCTTCAAGTCGGGAATATCCTCCCATCTCGTTTTATTTTTGAACGATAAAATAAATTTTCTTTATCGTTTTTCAGACGGCCTGTTGGCGCTCAGCTTCTGAAATAAAACCCTGCCTCATCTTCGCAACGGCGTATCTGCCAACCGTAAACCGATTCAAGCAAGTCGGAGCGCATCACTTCTCCCACCTTGCCTGGTGCAACGACTTTTCCCTTATTCATCAAGATAATATGTTCCGCATAACGCGCGGCAAGGTTTAAATCGTGTAATACCATTATTGATGAGGCACGGCTTGAATGCCCGACCAAATACTGCATCAGGCGGTGTTGGTGGCGGATATCGAGATGGTTGCACGGTTCGTCCAAAAGCAAGACCGGCGCGTTTTGCAACAGGGCGCGGATGATGTTGGCGCGTTGCTGTTCGCCGCCTGAGAGCTTGCCGATACGCTTATCCGCCAATACCGTCAAATCAAAATAATCGAGCAACTCGTCCGCCCATTCATGGTTCAGACGGCCTTTTTGTACGAATGACGCCAACGCAATGTATTCTCGTACGGTCATCGGCATGTTGTAACGGCCATGCTGCCCGACCCATGCCACCCTGCCCGCACGGATTTGCGGCGCAACGGCCTCACCGAAAAGCGTGATTCCCCCCTGCCCTGTTTGCCCGATTAAGGCCCGCAGCAAAGTGGATTTGCCCGCACCATTCGGACCGATAATAACGGTCATACCCGAAGGTATATCCAGTTGATCGATTTCAAGCAGGGTTTTGTCTTGGACGCGGACGAAAAGATTACGGATTTGAAATAAGGTATGCATGGCAAAAGATATGGGTCAATGAAGTTTCAGACGGCCTGTTTAGGCATTAACGGCTTTTCAAAGGCTTGATAAACAAATACATAAAAAATGGTCCGCCCAATAAGGCAATCACGATACCGACCGGCAGATCGACAGGGTATGTCAGCCAGCGCGCCGCTCCGTCCACCACCATCAAAAACACTGCGCCCAACCAAGCCGACAGCGCAATCAGTTTGCGGCGGCTACCACCGACGGTTTGCGCCAGCACATTGGGGATCATCATGCCGAGAAAACCGATGATGCCCGAAAGCGACACCGCCGCCCCCGTCATCAATGCCGCGCCGATTACGGTTTGTACACGCAATGTCCCGACCGACACCCCCATACTGGCAGCCGTGTCTTCCCCCGTCATCAAAACATCCAGCCGCCTGCCTACCGACAGCAAAATCAGAAAACCGGGCAACATGACCGCGATTGCCGCGACAGGCGATGAGAAACCGGCTTCGGCAAGGCTGCCCGACAGCCATGTGGTCGCACTGCGCAATACCAAATCGTCGGATAAAAACAAAATTATGCTGACTACCGCACCCGAAAACGCGCTCAACACAAAACCCAACACCAGCAACCCCAAAGTACCGCCGCCGAGCAGTTTATGCACCGCCAAAATCAGCAGGCACACACCCAATGCACCGAGAAAAGCCGCGCCCGGTACACCCATCGCGCCGCCGCCCAGAGCCAATAACACAATCACGCCCAAGGCCGCCCCGCCCGACGTCCCGATCAAACTCGGATCGGCCAGCGGGTTCTCAAATAAAGCCTGCAATGCCGCCCCCGAAGCGGACAAACCGGCTCCAACCAAAAGTGCGGTATAGATGCGCGGTAAACGGATTTGGCGGACGGTTTCATCCATCGCCAGCGGCGACTCCCACGCACCAAAACCGATGCCGCAGCACAAATAAACGGCGGCGGCAGTAAGCAGCAGGCAGAGGGTAAGGGTATGCGGTTTCATGACATCATGCGGTTTAAGCGGATTGAAGGACAGTTTCAGACGGCATTTTTAAGACAGCCGTTTTGCCTCCTCAACAAGAAGGAACAAATCGAGGCCGTCTGAAAACAAAAATCGGGCAGGATTTTCAAAACAGGTGCGTTTATTTCGCCAAACCATGCAAACGCTGAATCACTTGTGGCGTATCCAGTCCGTAACGGAACATATCGTTGGCCTTCCACAAATAAATCTTGCCGTTTTTCGCGGCAGGCGAGCCGGCGATTTCGGGGCGTGCGGCAAAGGTTTTGACGTTGCCTATCCCCGTCGTAGCTGAAGAGGTATCGTTTGCCGCTGGAAGGCTGCTGTTTCATATCCGCCTGCCACTTACTGGCCAACTTGTCCGCCTGTGCGCTTTTACCGATAAGCTGACCAATGTTGCGGATACTTTGCGGATAGGCGGCGATGCTGTCATCGGGCGCAACATTGACGGCTTTAATGCCTGCTTTTTGCAGATGGGCAAAAATATCGGCAGGCTGCGCCATCCATGAACCGATGGCGATGTCGGGTTTGGCGGCCACAATCGGTTCAACCGTCAGACGGCGATGAATGCCGATACTGGGCTTGTTTTTCAACGCCGGATTTTGAACGGTCTGATCGCGGCCGACGATTTCGTCCAATGCGCCGAGCGCGGCAACGATGTCTGCCGTATCGGGTGTCAACACGACGATGCGTTGCGCGTGTGCAGCGCCGGCCAACGAAATAAACGCGGAAAGCAGAAGGAGTTTGAGTTTCATTATTTTTCCTTGTCGAATGCTTTCAGACGGCCTGCTCGCTTCCTCAGGCCGTCTGAAAACGGTTGAATCACATTAGAACTTCAGTTGTACGGTTGCGGCGAAATTGCGGCCGCTTTCAGTGTACAAGTCCATCACACTGGTACGGCTCATGCCGGCAACGTCGGCGTGCTGCCAGTATTTTTTGTTGCCGACGTTGTAAATGTTTGCGCCGATTTCGAGGTTTTTAAACGGCTTGTACCACGCGCCGACATCCCATACGCCATAACCCGGCGCTTGGAAAACAGTGTCGCTGCTGACGCGGCTGTGTTTTTTCGACCAGCGCAGCTTGGTACCCACACCCCATTTTTCCTGCGTGTAATCCAAACCCAAAACGCCGTTGAACGGATAAGCGGAATCCAACGGTTTGCCATCCTGTTGCTTACCGCGCATCCAAGCGATGCTGCCGGAGACTTGCCAGCCCGGCAGGAATTTGTAGGCGGCAGAAGCTTCAGCACCGTAGGTTTTGACGTGATCAAGGTTTTGATATTGGTACTGGATAATCGGGCGTCTGCCAACAGTGGAGGTACCGATTTCAGTGCGGTTGATGAAGTTGCGGTAACGGTTGTAGAACGCGGTGACTTGCGCACGGGCGCGTTCGTTTTTAAATTTCATCCCCAATTCAAAGCTGTTGGAGCGTTCGGATTTGAGGTTGGCATTGGGAATGACGGCATAGCCGTAGGTTGTATTGGCAAACGCCATGGTCGCGCTGTCAAACGGCGGCGTGCGGAAGCCTTGGGAATAAGTGGCAAAACCGGTGAACTGCTCACCCATCGGCACACTCAGGCGCAGGCTGGGCGTAAACGCGGAATCGCTGAAGCGCGTCGCCGTTCCGCTGGGATTGGCGTTGAGATAGGCTTGATCGGTCGAAGTGTTCAGCTTGTCTTTTTCGTAACGCAAGGCCGGTGTCAGGACGATGCCGTTGCCGAAAGTCAGGCTGTCTTGTGCGTAAACGCTGAACGTTTTGCGCTTGCTGTCGGGGAAAGTTTTATTCGGATAGGTGCTGCCTGCATAAACTTTGCTGACGGCACCGGTCAGATTGTCCACTGTCAGGCTGTCGCGCGGACGGGCGGTCTCGGTGTGTTTGTATTCGGCGCCGGCAACGACAGTTTGTTTGACCGCGCCGTCAAATTCCCACACGCCACGCCCGTTCAGCCCGCGTATGGTCTGATTGAAACCGTAGTCGGAATAACGGGTCGAGTTACCTAATTGGCGCGCGCCCATACGCGTAATGCTCGCATCGACGGCATCGTCTTCCGTACGCAGTTTTTGCTGATAGGCAGTCAGGTTGGCTTCTTTCAGACGGCCTTCGCCAGTGTAGCGGTAGCCCGCTTCGATACGTTGACGGCGGATACGGTCGCGAGCATTGCTCTCGGATGTTGCAATGGTTACCGGCCCGCGCGATTGCGAACCCAAGCTGTTTGCCAACACGGTATCGTTGGCGTGGTAATACTGTTCGTACAAAGTTTCCAAGCGGTGGCGTTCGTTGCCGATATTGCCTTTCGCCAAGATATTGTAGGCATTGTTTTTCTGTGGATTGGTGGCAGTACGCGCAGTCGAGTAGCTGGTATCGCTGCCCATGTTTTCCGTTTCATGACCTTGGCGGCGCGTCAGCATCAGCAGACCTTCGGCGTTTTCATGGAAACCTGCCACAGTCGCCGTTACGCCATGGCTGCGGTCGCGGCTGCGGTAGCCGTGTTTCAGCCCAAAATAACCGCGTTTGCCTTCATCGACAAAATCACTCGGAGAAAGCGTCACCATATTCACCACACCGCCGAGCGCGTCGCTGCCGTACAGCGCGGAATAAGGGCCTTTGACAATATCGACCTGCTTAAGCGTGTCGCTTTCGACCATATCGCGTCCCGAAATCGCGCCGTTGGAGCCACCGCCTGCATAAGATTCAGGAATGCGCACGCCATCCACCATCATCAGAATGCGGTTGCCGTCTATGCCTCGGATATTGATACCGGCATGACCGCGGCGATTGTTGTCTGACGGCACGCTGACGCCGGATTCATACATCACGATATCGTCCAAATTCTGTGCTGAGGCTTGATTCAAGGTTTTGCGTCCGATAACCGACACATTCGGCGCGGCTTTATCCAAGGTTTGCGCATTGCGGTCGGCCGTAACCACCACAGGCTCTATTTCTGCCTGAGCCACCGGCATCTGAGCCGCATATAACTGTCCGGAAAAAACCGCCCCTATTACACAGGCAATCGCTTTCTTTTTCATTACACAACCTTATCATTTTAATAAAAATGGTTTTCATTTATAAAACAAATAGGCGGTTTTTGCAAGTTTAGAAACCACAAGATAGCACTAAAACCACTTCAAAAACGCAAAATATAGTATGACGTAGCTGGATAAATAATTCATGGATCAGAGGCAAAGTGCCCGACCGCGTTGGCATAGAAAACCGACCTGCCGTTGTCGACCAAAAATCCCGCATCGGCGATTAGGAGGCCGACACCATCATCGACAATGATCAAGAAGTACATCGCAGAGAAAAAACATTTAGCCACGAAACGCCAAGTGTTTTATTCTTGAATCTATTCCAATCACTGGTATCCGGATGTTGCTTTTGAAATCCGAATCCAAGCCTGTCTGAAACTTTCAAACAGGCTTTTATTTTTTTCCTCTTACCTCGCCCTTCTGTTTACTTTCAAACTCAAAAAACATTTCCATATTATTAAAAATTAGTTAGAATTTCATAAAACTATAAATAATAATCAAACTTATTTACATAAATTTAGTCAGAGTGTAATCGCATCTATTTTCGGTCTGTCTTGTTCAGACGGCCTTACCAATAAAGTTATATGGATACATTCTATGCAACCGATCAAAGTCACCACCCTCTCCGCCTGCATCGCCGCCATTGGTTTTGTCCCTGCCGTTTATGCTGCAGATGATTCGACAGTTATTCTCGATACCATCACTGTCAAAGGCACACGCAATAAAGACGAGATCGGTAAAAACCGAGTTTATGCCCGCGAAATCGTCAATCTTTACAAAGGCAAAAACGAAGTCGAAACCTTCAAGGGCAACACCGTATCCGACCTTCTAAGCGGTATGTCCGGCGTGTACAGCGGTGACGCGCGAAACAGCGGCGCGCTGGATCCCAATATACGTGGTGTGCAAGGTCAAGGACGGATTCCCGTTACCATCGACGGCACGGAGCAGGCAATTACCGTCTGGCGCGGCTACGCAGGCGCAAACAACCGCAACTACGTCGACCCCAACATCATCAGCAGCATTTCCATCGAAAAAGGCCCCTCGTTCAGCCGTGATATGAAAAGCGGCATAGGCGGCTCCGTCGCCCTGAAAACCATCGATGCTGACGATATTGTCCCCGAAGGGCAGCAATACGGTTTTGAAGTGAAGGCGGAAGCTGCCAACAATTCCATCAAGCGGCGTGAGAATGCTTATGAACATTCGGTCGATTATCGAACCTTGCCTGTTCCCGCAGTA
>QWBZ01000549.1_pt1 | contig 14506 bp, 8 predicted proteins | sample 1972441 | NCBI WGS metagenome assembly QWBZ01 (sample SAMN09866721, study PRJNA288562) | Human oral metagenome isolate term6_saliva, whole genome shotgun sequencing... | isolation source: mouth | host: Homo sapiens | place: USA: California
CGGCGTTCCCGTCAAGCTCATCGGCCTGGGTGAAGGCCCGGACGACCTGGCGCCGTTCGACCCGGAAGCATTCGTGGACGCGCTGCTGGACTAACATCCTCATACTCCGCCGAGAAGCCACATGTGTTTCGAAAAGCCACCAAAGACGTGGCTTTTCGAAACACATGTGGCTTTTCGCGTACCTGAAAGGAAAGGGCATAGCCTGATTTACCCCGGGGTAAATTGCGAACAAGGGGTCGGCCCCCACATCAGGAATAGTCTGAAGGGGACATATTGGATGGGTGGTCACTGCATTACAAGGCCACCCAGAAGAAAGGCATGATATGAACTGGTTGTCACAGTGGATTCACTCAACAACAACAATTCTGATGTGGGTAGGCGTAATTTTCTTCCTTGGGGCGGCTGCAATATCTGCTCTCCGGGGCTTGCTCGCGTCGATTCGTTATTTGCGAGCCACGATGAAGGGTGAGAAGTACGCGCAAGAATCGGACGACGAAGACCGTATCTTCAGTTTCTCCATTTTGGGTACCCCGGATCTCATCATCAATGTCGTGATGGGCGGATTTGTAGCTGTAGCGATGTGGGTGGTCATGTTACTGCGAGGTTCTGCAGAAGAAGCTTTGCAGTTGGGCGCGGCTATTTTGGGATGGGCGATGCTACTGCTGGGCGTGACTGCAATGGTGCGTTGTTCCAAGCGTGCACGGGCCAAGGGTAAGAAGATGAAGCGCAACGCCGTAGTGGGTCTGGTGTACGTGGTATCGTCCGGTTCGTTTCTCAGCTCTACGCTGTCGAGTGGATTGCAGACGAACGAACATTGGTCGATGGTCAATCTGATTCAGGCGGGTCTTTCTGCAGGTCCGACTGACGTGGACTTTGTAAATGGTGTTATGGGTGCATACGGTGTTCCGGGGTTGGTAGCTCTGGCTGCGTATACCGTGCTGTTCTTTGTGTGGGGAATGCTTGTTCCGGAAGTTCTGTTGCACTCTGTTTTCCTTGCCGCTAGCGCGCTGGGAGGTCGTGCTGTGATTGTTGGATCGAAGTTGGAAAGCTCGGAGCGTCTTTTCATGGTGAGTATCGCTCTCTACCTGGCGATGTACTTGGTATCGAGTGGTTTGTGGGCTAGCTAGTCGCCTCTCTACTCGCTGAGAAGCCACATGTGTTTCGAAAAGCCACATTTTTAGTGGCTTCTCGAAACACATGTGGCTTTTCGCGGTTAAGTTTGGGGCACTCCAGCAGCACGCAGCACCTGCAAGGCCCGCCTCGGACGGTAAATAGCATCCTTAGCAGAAACACGGACAACAGCATACCCGGCGTGGAGTAGCCGATCCTGTCTATTCTTCTCCCGAACCAGGTCCTCTTTGGCGTTGTATTTGACGTTGCCGTCTACCTCCAGAATGACGGGCCTGCCGTGGAGGCTAGCGGCGTGTAGCAGAAAGTCCACTCGATAGGCATGACCTTCGCAGATGATGGTTTCTTGCTGCTTGTATCGGATTCCCTGGTCATCGAGAAGTAACCGCATGCAGGTTTCAGCAACGGATTCTGAGTGTGGGCTGAGCTCATGTCCAACGAGGCGGGCGGTTCGGCACCCGCGGCCAGATGCAGATGAGAGCTCCTTCTTGAGTCCTTCGTAGGTGAGCATATCCGGTTCCCGCGCGAAGCGTCGAAGGGCGCTTTCGGCCAGAACGAGCCCGTCGCGAAAGGGGAGCGTTTTTACGCAGGTGGTGATAGCTGTTAGTGGTGTGACGGTGGGGATCCCTTCGGGCGTGTACACGATGGGGCTGTCCGCGGTGAGGGTGTCTTGGATGCGCTGGATGTTTTCTCTGCGGCCGCCTCCGGCTCCTCGTACTTGAACGTGACGTGGTGGGCTGAGGGAGGAGATACCCCAGGCGATGGCTGCGCTTTGGGAGGCAAGGATGTTGGCGGGGTATTCATTGAGGTGGGCAAGGATGCATACGTAGTGCTGGTCGTTGGGGTGTAGGTTGTTCCAGGTTTGGGTGGGGAGAAGGTGCCCTTTTGAGATGCGGGTGAGTTCGCCGCGGTTGAGGGCGTGGCTCAGGGTGATTCGCGTGTGGGTGGCTGAGGTGATGAGTTCGGTGCGGGTGCGTATCATCGTTGATAGTTCTTCTCTAGTAATCATGCTTTAATTGCATCAAATGAGAGTATTTACGTGGCTTTTCGAAACACATGTGGCTTCTCGACGAGAGGGCTGTGGATAAGTTGAGTGAATACGACCCGGCTTTTTATCTACCGGATGCTACTTGTTGAACTGTGAAACAATCAGCTCAGCAAGTGCAGGCTGGCATGCTACCAGGCTCACAGCAGCGAGGAAGAAGCTCATGCTTGCCTCCTGAACAGAAGGGCGAATGAGAATACCGCGGTAGAGCGCGTTCAGCGCCTTAACCGAGTACTTGAAGCACTGGAACAAAGCCACGGCCAGGAAGACGACAGTAAGCAGGTTCAGCATGATCAGGGTGAAGCCTGCAGCACCGTATGACGCAGTAACTGCCTCAATGAAACGCACAACCATACCACCCTGAGGGTGAGACTCGTAGTGTCCGCAGATAGTGGTGTAGATGGTGGCCATGTTGTACTTACCCGCCCCGATGAGAGTGAACCAAGTGCCACCAATAATCGCCAGCAGGGAAGCAGGGTAGAGAACAGTCAGGATGGAATGTGCGGAGGAGCTAGTGCTCTTGGCACTAAGCAGCTTTACCTGCCAACCGATGAGCGCGAGACAGGTAACCCAGCAGGCTGCGAGGGTCCAACTGATAGTGGGCCAGCTAATGAGGAACGCACCCGCGATAAGGAGACTGCCAACAACAGCAAGTGCGATGCTGCCGAAGGCATCGTCATCGCTTGCCTGCGCATCCTTGGAGGATGCGTGGTTGTGCGTGTGCTGGCTGTTGTCGATGGTGGTGCGGTTGCCGTCGCCGCTAATGGCTGCGGAGCCGTTGCCTACCTGCTGGTGGGTGTTGTGCACGCGATTGCCATTACCGTTGATGGTGCCGACGCTGAGCTTCTGCGTGGTGCCCCCGGTGCTGGTGCCTGCCTCAGCCTTCTTGGCTTCTGCGCGGGCTGCCCGGGTCTTGAACAAGGCGGTTGCCAATCCTGCGATTGCAGTGAGCAGGGGAATGAGGACCAGTACGTCCATGAGTTTTTCTCCTATCTGGAGGGGCTGCCCCGGCCCGTTTGGGCCTGCACCGGGGCAGATGGGTTGGTGGTCGTGCAGTGACCTTGTACCTCCACGATAGGGTGAGGGTTTAGGATGGCTGAGATTTTTTGGTTTACCCCGGGGTAAGCGAAAAAATGTCGGACTGGGTGCGGTGCTGGGGGAATATATTCTTTGAATTCCTGCGGGCGGACGCTTCCTACTTGCCCCGAGAAGCCACATGTGTTTCGAAAAGCCACCAAACATGTTGCTTTTCGAAACACATGTGGCTTCTCGGCGGAAAGAAAGGGGAGGAGGGGGAGATGACCACCCCGGCCACCTCACCTCCGGCCAGCAGGGATAATAGATAGTTAGACACTTACATTGAGGACATCTGGGGTCCACCCCCGGTGACGTTGAAAGGCACAATAATGGCGAAAGCGCCTGTATCTCAGGGGTCGGGTGCCCCTACTACTCCGGCTGAGTTGGCGGAGATGCTGTGGAAGTCCGCGGACATTCTGCGCGGTTCGATGGAGTCCGGCGGTTACCGCGACTTCATGCTGGGCCTGATCTTCTTGAAGTACATTGGTGACACCTTCGATAAGGCTCGCGAGGATGTTCAGCACATGCTGACTGAGGAGTACGGCCTGGAGGGTGAGGCTCTGGCTGAGGAGCTGGAGGAGCCTTCGTACTACCATGCTCGTCATGCATTCTATGTGCCGGTTGGTGCCCGCTGGTCTGACCTGGTGCAGCAGGCGAAGGGTGACCGTGTGGGTGAGCTTGTTGACTCCGCGATGGATGAGATTATGGCTCAGAACCCGCCGCTGCAGGGTGCCCTTGAGCCCATGTATGCGAGCGAGAAGGTGGAGCAGCGCACCCTGGCGCAGGTGATTGACCTGCTGTCGAATGCGAATTTCGCGGCGGTGCGTGATGGTGAGCATTCTTCGTCGAAGGATGTTCTGGGCTTCGTGTATGAGTATTTCTTGGGTAAGTTTGCTCGTGCGCAGGGTCAGAAGGGTGGCGAGTTCTACACCCCGACGACTGTGGTGAATACTCTGGTGGGTATGATTCAGCCGACGAGTGGCCGCGTGTATGATCCGTGCTGTGGTTCGGGTGGCATGTTTGTGCAGTCGAATAATTTTGTGCACCGTGCCGGCGGCGCGTTTGATGGCCGCACTAAGGGGGATCAGCGTGTGCTCGCTTATGGTCAGGAGCGTAACCAGGCGACCTGGCGTTTGGCGCGCCTGAACCTGGCGATTCACGGTATTGATGGTTCGGTGGGTGACCGCTGGCGCGATACGTTCGTTGAGGATTCGCACCCGGGCGAGCGTTTTGATTATGTGTTGACGAACCCGCCGTTCAATATCAAGGAGTGGCACCGGGTTGAGGATGATCCGCGCTGGGTGTTTGGTGTTCCGCCGAAGAATAACGCGAATTTTGCGTGGATGCAGCATGTGTGGTCGAAGCTGGATGTGAAGGGTTCGGCTGCTGTGGTGATGGCGAACGGTTCGTTGACTGCTGATACTGGTGGTCAGGGCGGTATTCGTCGTGCCATGGTTGAGGGCGATGCTGTGGCTGCGGTGTTGGTGTTGCCGCCGAATATGTTTACGACGACGAGTTCCCCGGCGTGTGTGTGGTTGTTGTCGAAAGATAAGTCTGCCGGTGTGAATGGTTCGGTGGACCGTTCGGGTCAGGTTCTGTTTATGGATGCCCGTTCGATGGGCCATATGGTGTCTCGTACTGAGCGTGTGTTCTCTGAGGAGGATATCGCGAAGATTGCGAATACGTGGTGTGCGTGGCGCGGTATGCCGTCGATGTATCATGCGGACGGTTCGCTGGTGAAGGCTGGCGAGGAGCCGACGGCTGGCGCGTATGAGGACGAGGCGGGTTTCTGCTTCTCGGCGTCGCTTGAGGACGTGCGGGAGCAGGATTTTGTGCTGACTCCGGGCCGCTACGTGGGTAGCGCTGTGTCTGAGGGTGAGAGCGCCCAGGAGCTGGATGCGCGTATCGCCGGTTTGCGTGAGCAGCTGCTGGATCAGTTCGCTGAGTCGGAGCGTTTGGGCGCGGTCGTGCGTGAGCAGCTGGCCTCGCTGGACCTTGAAGGCGGTGAAGAAGATGAATAACCATATTATTGGTGATCTTCTTGAATACGTCATCGGTGGCGGCTGGGGTTCTGAAGCTCCTGACGGGGATCAAAATACTCCAAATTACGTCATCCGCAGTGCAGATTTTCCCTCAATTGAGAAGGGAAGCTTTGACGGTGTTCCTTTAAGATTCGATGTGCTGAATTTTGTTAATAAAAGGTCATTGCAGGATGGAGACATACTGCTTGAAATATCTGGTGGTACTAAGAATAGGCCTACCGGAAGGACCGTTTATATTTCGGAGAAGCTACTGAGCTCGGTGGAACATGCAGCCATACCGGCAAGTTTTTGCCGTCTGCTTCGTTTCAAAAAAGAAGTAGTTTTCCCTAAATATATGTACTATCTTCTGCAGTCTTGGTGGGCCTCTGGAGGGTCTTGGGAATTCCAGAATCAGTCAACTGGAATCGCTAATTTTCAGTTCAAAATTTTTGCTGAAAAATTTGAAGTTTCCCTGCCCCCTCTGGAAGAACAGGAGCGGATTGCTGGGATTTTGGGCTCACTCGACGACAAAATTGAAGCAAACACCCGCCTCATCCAGACTATGGATAGCTACAAAAGTACACTCTTTCAAGCTCATATCTGTTCTGAGAGTGAGGGGGAGACGATAAAGGTATCTGATGTTGCAACCCTAATTCGTGAGAATATTGCGGCATCAGATATCGATGAATCTATGAATTATGTTGCATTGGAGCATATTCCGCGGCATTCTCTCTATTCGCATGAGTGGACGAATTCAGAGGGGGTCATGAGTAATAAATCCGGATTTAAAGTAGGAGACATACTTTTTGGAAAGCTGCGTCCTTACTTTCATAAGGTGTCAATTGCTGCTGTTGATGGAATTGCCTCAACAGATATATTGGTGCTCCGTCCTAAACCTGGATTTGAAGTATTAGCACAATCTGCGCTGAGCTCGGAAGACCTTATTGAATATGCGACCCAGGTAAGTTCCGGAACACGTATGCCTCGAGCCTCCTGGAAAGACATCATGAATTATGAGGTTACGGTGAAGAATGTCGAGATTCTTCAGGAATCGCTATCAGGCTTTGATACGTATTCAAGGGCCCTCATCCATGAAAATAAGGTTCTAACTGAAACCCGTGACGCTCTCATTAAGCGCCTCATTGGCTAGACGCTAGGGGAGCGTCGCATCCGCCCTGCCCGGTTGGTTCACACCGACCGGGCAGGGCGTGCCGCCCTACTGCTACACAATCACCTACTTCACGACCATCTCAGCAAAGGAGCTACCATGGCAACCACCAACCACCGAACTTACCGGCCCAACAACTCCACCTACAGCGCCCTAGCTGAACTCGTCGCACCCTACAGCCTCTCACGCATCCAGCTCACCGAAGCCGTCGGCATCGCCACCAAACCCACCGTCAACACCTGGGTCAAACAGTGCTGCCCCAACCTCCCGCAGGGCACCCCCGTGCCCCTCGCGCCCATCCTGCGCTACCTGCACGAGACGCACCTTCCCGACCCCAAAAAGTGGCCCGGCAGCTACCCCTACGACCGGTACATCCTCGAAAACATCACCGCGCGCATGCTTGCCCGCGTCGTATCCGCCACTTTCAGCACCGATCACCCGTACAGCAGCAACTACCGCGAACTCCTCGCACTCATCGCAACCCTCGTGTTCCTCGCACGCTCCTGGGGCGGGTCTGAAGAAACCTTCCTCACCCTCCTCAACCCCGAGCCGACCGCAGACACCGAAGAAGAACTGCAGCAGTCCATCGAATCTGCATCCGAAGCCCTGCGCCCCATCCTCACCGAACTGCTCGTACCCGCCCTGCGTGAGGCGCGCGGCACCTTCACCACCAACGAAGCGCAGCTGCTCACCAGCTACGCGCTCGCCGCCGGATACTACGCAGGCGCCCACCCGCACGAAACCCTCAACAGCATCCACACATCACTCGCCGCCGCAGACCGCACCAACGCCCTACCCGACGCCGAGCTCATCCGCTACGTAGCCGACTTCCTCAACGCCGGCTCCTACACAACCCACCACGACCTCGCCTTCGGCGGTAGCGAACCCGACCGGCGTAACCTCATCCTGCACGGAGGGTACGGTAGCTACGAAACCGCCGCGCACCTCGTCGCCTACCTGCCCCAGGCCCACCAGGCTATCGCCTTCAGCGCCACCGGCGGCAACGGTACCGGCGCGCTGACGGATGAACGCCGACCCGACTTCACCCTCTACCTCTGCTACCTGCTCCTTACCGACGAGGACTCCGCCGAACAGCAAGCCGCAGACCTCTACCACGCCGAACGCTGGGCCGAACAACAGAGCCGCGCCACCGGCAGGAAAACCACCAGCAGCACGGTGCAGGAAAAGGCCCCCAACCCCGCAGCAACCCTGCCCGAAGCACCCGCCAACCACCTCATCATCATGCCGCTCGACACCCCCTCGGGCACCCCCGACAACCTCGCCGAACAGCAAGAGGAAGCCTGGGCCGCCCTCGAGAACCTCGCCTACACCGTTGACGAAGGCATCGGTACAGAGGGGGCCATTACCTACCCGGTGCGCGCCGGCGAATATCTTGCCGTCCTCGCACCCCTGGACGTACTCGCAGGCTTCGGCCGCCACCTCAAAGCCGCACACCGCGGCGAAGAAACCCGCCAAGACAAGCTCGTCGACGACTTCCTCACCGCCATCACCGTGCAGCCCGGCAACCACGGCATGCGCCTACGCGCCGTCATCGACCTCGGCCCCGAACACCTCAAAGTCAACACCAAAACCCGCCTCGGCCTGGGCCTCTTCAGCATCTTCGCGCCCGGCAGCAAACCCCAGGGATCCGTCTACCTCGGCTCCCTCGACGACGAGAAACTCTACACCCTCGCCGAACGCTCCAACACGCCGGTGCTAACTCCCACCGCCGAACTCGTCGCAAACACCGCCCGCGGCTACCTCGAACGCGGCGAAATCGGCTCCGAAGACATCATTCGCGGCGTCATCGTAGCCTCCGACGCGCTCAAAAACGCCTCCTTCGACGAGCTGCACATCAACCCGGTCTCCAACAACACCCCCGAAGAAAGCCTCAGCCTACTCACCAGCCTCACCCGAGACCTACCCGCCCTCCTCGAAACCCTCCCCACCGGCCTGCCCGTAACCGTGCCGCACCTTCGCACCCCCGAAGACGAACGGTCCATTCCGCACGGCGAAGAATACGACATCACCATCAACCAGCTCATCAAAACCGAGAAAGTACTCACCAAAATCACCGGCCGCCAGATCACCGGCACACGCTACGGCGACGTCGAAAACAACAAGAAACGCATCCGTGTTCTCGATGCGCACGCCCTTGGCCACTACGCACGCTACGGTGTGCTGCCCGCTGAGAGCCACTACCTGCGTGCCCTCGACCTGACCGAAGGCACCCAGCTCACCCAGGCCAACGACATCGTCATCTACCCCGCCTACGACCAGGCCTACGGCGGTCCCGCCGTCTACCTGAGCGAACACGGGGGAGAGGCCATCGGCCAGGGCATGACCGTACTCCGATTCCGCCACTACACCCCCAGCCGCTCCAGCCTGCACGCCACCAGCGAATACGTTCAGCGCGCCCAGCTACTCGCGCACCTTCTGCGAGCGCTCCTCAACGGCCTAGCCGAAGGCACCGCCCTCAGGATCAGCACCCACCTTGCCCCCGAAAAGCGCAAGACCAGCACAGACATCAAGGGCTGGGAGAAGCAACCGCTGCCCCATATTGACGGTCTGGCGTGGAACAACAATGACCTCGAATGGTTCAGCGAAAAGCCTGATGATGCTGAAGCCGAAAACTCCGAGGCCGCAGGTGACGCACCCGAAAACGCGGATGCATACGTCACCCACCCCGTTGCACGCTACCTCACCCAGGAACTCAACGCTTTCGATGAGGTGGAAGCCGCCCTGGCCGAAACCCTGCAGCAGGTGCGTGCCGTCCGTGGACGCTACGAACGGGACCTCATCACCAACCACCTCGATATCCATTCCACTTGGGAAGAAGCAAACCGAAAGAAAGACACCCAATAGGGCAACAACACTCTAAGCGCCGGGATAGCTACCGTTCCGGCGCATTAGGGTTGTTCTCTTACCCCGGGGTAAAACACAATAACGACATTCCCCCTCGTCATCAGGCATTCTAGAGATATACAACGCCGCACAGCTCACCACGGAAGATGAGCAACCGGCACACAGGCAAAGTATTCACACAACATGCAAGGTGCCAAGACACCAGCAAAGAAAGGAGCCACCATGGCTGAAAAGAACTGGGAACTGAGCGTCCTCTCTGAGCTCGCAGACAAGGGCTGGGAGCTAACCAACGGATCCGGTATTCAGGCAGACACCACCTACGAGGAGCGCGTACGAGCAACCCGCGTGCCGGACTCGATTCTGCCCAACTACAAGGCGTTCCGTCACGGCCGCGAATCCCGTGAATCCCTCATCATCCCCGGCGAGGTCAAGGAAGCCCTGCGCCGCCTCAACCCGGACGCCACCGAAGACCATGTGCAGAAGGCCTACACCACCCTGACCCGCCGCCGAAGCACCAACGCCATGGCTGAGAACAAGGAAGCTCTCGGCTATATGAGCGCCGGCATCCCCGTGGAAATGAAGGCCCCGGACGGCACCCTGCGCACCCGCAACCTGCAGGTCATCTCCGCAGACCCCGCCCAGAACACCTACCTGGCTGCGCAGCAGGTTACCGTCTTCTCCGGCGGACGCTCCTACCGCCTGGACGTGGTGCTCTACTGCAATGGCCTGCCCGTAGGCATCATCGAGCTCAAAGACCAGGACAAGAAGCTCACCGAAGCCTACAACCAGATGAACACCTACCAGCGTGAAATCCCGCAGGCATTCATCTACAACATCGTCACCATCATGGGCCAGGCCGACCACGCACGCTACGGCACCATCGGCACCCCGCTCTCGCACACCGCCCAGTGGAACTACAACGCCGAAGGTGCAGAAACCCCCAACGGCACCTACCACGACGATAACGACCAGCACAGCACCCCGCTCAACCGCATCATTCAGGCCTTCGGAACCCCCGAAATTCTGCTCGACATGATGCGCCACTTCACCCTCTTCGTAGGCACCGGCAGCGAAGAAAGCAGCAAGTCCTACGTCAAGATCCTCGCCAAGGCACACCAGTACTACGCCGTACGCGAGGCACTCGACCGCGCCGTAAAGACCCACACCGGCAGGGGACAGGTAGGCGTCGTCTGGCACACCCAGGGCTCCGGCAAGTCCTACTCCATGCTGTTCTTCGCCCGCGCCGCCATGCGTGAAAAGGCGCTGCACAACCCCACCATCGTCGTGGTTACCGACCGCACCGACCTGGACAGCCAGCTCTACACGACCTTCATGAACGCCAAGGACATGCTCCCCGAGGAACCCGTCCAGTTCGATTCGCGCCGCGAGCTGAAGAACCGCCTGAACGATATCCAGTCCGGCGGTATCTTCTTCACGACCCTGCAAAAGTTCGGCATGGAAGACCCCGACGAGAAGTTCCCGCAGCTCTCCGACCGCTCGAACATCATCGTCATGGTGGACGAGGCGCACCGCTCCCACTACGACACCCTGGAAGGATACGCACACAACCTCAACACCGCCCTGCCCAACGCCAAGTACATTGCGTTCACCGGCACCCCCATCGACAACAAGACCGGTAACACCACCGTAGTCTTCGGCGACTACATTCACACCTACGGCTTCGACCGCGCCATTGAAGAAGGCGCAACCGTCCCGCTGCTCTACCAGCCGCGCCACATCAAGATGGCAACCACTGAAGGCAGCGAAGAAATCGGCCAGTCCATTGAGGAGCTGACTGATGCGCTGGAGCTCGAAATGGCCAACAAGACCAAGCTCGAGCAGACCAAAATCATGAAGCTGCTAGCCTCTGACGAGCGTCTGGACGAGGTCGCGAAGAACATTGTCGAGCACTGGGAAGAACGCCGCGAGCTCATGCGTGAAGAAATGCGCGGCGGCATCGGCAAGGCCATGGTGGTTACCTCCGGTCGTGAGCACGCCGTGCGACTCTTCCACAAAATCATCGAGAAGCGTCCCGACTGGGCCCCCGAAGGCCCCGAAGACATCAACGGTGGCCGCGTGCAGGTGCTGATTTCTGGCACCACGAGCGACACGGAGGAGCTCGCACCCTTCCGCCGCAACAAGGCCGATTCCCGTGCGGTTGAGCGTCGCATCAAGGACCCCGAAAACCAGCTGGAAATCATTGTGGTGGCCGATCGTCTGCTCACCGGCTTTGACGCCCCCGTACTGCACACCATGTACATGGACCGTCTGCAGAAGGAACACAACCTGATGCAGACCATCGCCCGCATCAACCGCACCTACAAGGAAAAGCAGTCCGGTCTGATTGTTGGCTTCCTGCCCTTGCACACCAACCTGCGCAAGGCCCTGAAGCAGTACGCCACCGGTGGTGAAGAGGTCAACTTCGACCCCGTAACCCGCGGTGAGAAGCTGCTGGAAGACTTCAAGACCTCTTACGCGCAGCTCACCGAATACCTGGGCATCGACTGGTACGCCATGGCTGAAAGCCGCGGAACTGGCGTAGACCCGCGGGAATACGAACGCATGCTGACCCTGGTACAGAGCAAGATCCTGGGTTACGAGCAGGACGCGGAACGCGCACCTCACGGTGATGCACCGCAGGTCACTAAGCTCCTGAGCCACATCATCGACGTGTACCGCCAGCTCATTCCCCTCAAGGACAAGGAGGAAGTATCTAAGGTCCTCACCCCGGCCATGATTGCGCGACTCGAATTCCTGCGTGAAGTACACAAGGGCGTGAAGAACCGCCGCCTGACCAACCGAGCCTTCGAACAGACCATCAGCGCCGAAGAAATCAAGAAGCAGATGGAACGCCTGTTCAACGAGGCCGTGAAGACCGGTGGCACTAACATCATCATGGTGAATGCTAACGGTGAGAGCGCTATCGACCTGCGTCAGCTGACCGATTCGGCAATCGAGCAGCTGTCTGGCACGGATGCGGCCGCTCTGGTAGCTCAGAATGCCGCCGACCTTGTGACCATGCAGATCCAGAACTCCCTGGAAGGCCAGCAGGCACGAGTCGTCTACTTCATGAAGCGTCTGGAAGAGCTGCTCAAGCGCTACAACGCCTTTGAGAATAAGAGCAGCAAGGAGCTTGAAGAGCTGCTGCTCGCTGTTCGCTCACTGGCTACCGAGGCTGAGAATGACGCTGAACGTGGCCGCCGCCTGGGCCTGTCTGCTCGCGAGGTCCGAGTCTACGACGAGCTGTGCGCAATCGACATTCTGACTCAGGTACTGACGGAGGAAGAACTTGTCATGTTGGCTCGCCAGCTGAAGGACTCCGTTGCGGATGCTGCGGCTCTGGACGCGGCGGATAACACCGGCAAGGCTAAGCTGAAGGTGCAGATTCGCGGTAAGCTGTTGCGTTTCCGCCCGGTGATTGAGCGCGCCGGTGCTGCGTTTACGGATGTTGTGGATGAGGTTGCCGGCCACCTAGGAGATCTGAACTTCTAATTAATCGCCGAGAAGCCACATGTGTTTCGAAAAGCCACCAAAGACGTGGCTTTTCGAAACACATGTGGCTTCTCGCGGTTAGTGGGCGGGTAATGACGACGGGCAGCACACGATGCGGGGCTCTGGGCTATTCTGAATTTAGAAGATGCGTAGAAAGAAGGCGCCCCGACCCTTCAGGCGGCACCGCGCATCGCACACCATACAACCCAATTCACCCCGAACCTCAGCGAAGGAGCCACCATGGCAGCCACCCTCCCCGGAACCCTCCCCAGCGCTAACTACCAGCCCACCTACCGTTCCAACGGCGCGTGCGACGACCTCGCCGCACTCGTTGCACCGTACAGCCTTTCGCGCGCCCAGATCGCTGAGGCTACCGGCATTGCCGACGAAGCTACCGTGAGCAGCTGGGTTGAGCAGTGCTGCCTCGATCTCGCTGCGGATGCTCCCGCGCCCCTGGAACCCGTGATGCGGTACCTGGACGAAACCTACCTTCCCGACCCCGCAAACTGGCCCGGCGACAACCCCTACGACGAGTTCATTCTCGAGAACATTGCCGCCCGCATGCTGGCACGTGTTGTTGCTGAGTCCTTCGGTGCTGATCGTTCGGGTAGTTACCGCAACCTTCTCGCGCTCGTTGCAACCCTTGTGCTGATTGCCCGCTACGGTGAAGGCGCCGATGAGGATTTCCTGACCCTGCTCAACGCCGAGCCCACCGCGGAGGCGGAAAAGTACCTGCAGGAGGCTATCGCGAACGCACCCGAGTCCCTGCACCCGCTCCTGACCGAGCTGCTGCTGCCCGCCCTGCGTGAGGCGCGCGGCACCTTCACCGCCACCGAGGCGCAGCTGCTCACTGGCTACGCGCTTGCCGCCGGATACTACGCGGGCGAGCACCCCTACGAGACTCTGAATGGCATCCACGTGTCGCTGGCAGATGCAGACCGCACTCTGCCCGACGATGAGCTGATGACCAGTGTTGAGGACGTCCTCAAGGCTAACTTCCAGGCTGCCCGAGCGGAATCCGGCGCTGCTGTCGAGAACCAGGAGCCGCACCAGTTCACCCTGCCTGGCGACCAGGACGGCTACGAAACCGCCGCGCACTTGATCGCCGCCCTGCCTCAGGCGCACGACGTTATTGCTTTCAGCACCCAGCCCGGCGAAGGAGCCAGCGCGCTCGCCGCCGACCGCCGCGCCGCTTTCACCCTGTACCTGTGCTACCTGCTCCTCGGTGATGATGAGTCTTCGGAGGAGCGCGCCGCGGAGCTGTACCGTGCCAGCCGCGAGAACTAGCTAGACGCTGAAAAGCCACATGTGTTTCGAAAAGCCACGTTTTTAGTGGCTTCTCGAAACACATGTGGCTTCTCGCGGTTAATGGTGGTGGGTGTGGTGTGGTGGGATTATTCTCAACGGTGACTGTGCACGGCGAATTTACACAGCTACAGGCTGTTCCGTGCGAATCGCGCTATAGGTTGCGTCGCTGACGGTCACGCCGTACTGGTTGGAGGCGAGCCGCAGGATCTCCTCAACGGTGTAGATGCGGAATACGCCGCCTCCGGTTGCCTTAGTGTATTCACGCAGTAGCTGACGGTTTGCGAGCTGACGCACGGGTTCACCACCCGATGCGGCGCGGACCTGCGGGCCGTTGCGCAGCCAGGTGTCGCGCACACCGCCGGTGACGAAGACGCAGTCGGTGCCTTTCACGCGGGTGGTTGC
>QWBZ01000418.1_pt1 | contig 14450 bp, 14 predicted proteins | sample 1972441 | NCBI WGS metagenome assembly QWBZ01 (sample SAMN09866721, study PRJNA288562) | Human oral metagenome isolate term6_saliva, whole genome shotgun sequencing... | isolation source: mouth | host: Homo sapiens | place: USA: California
GCGGCGTCGACGGGGACGTACTTGGCGGTGACGCCCAGGTCGGCGGCGATGCGGTCGCCGTAGACGACGTCGTATCCGGCGGGCTTGCCGTCGGCGTCGATGTAGCCGAAGGGGGCCTTGTCGGAGAAGATGCCGATGACGATCTCGCCGGCTTCCTTGATCTGCTCGGGGCTGCGGTCGCCAACCTGCGCGCTGGACGAGGAGGACGAGGAGGAGGCCGCGCCACCGGAGCATGCGGCCATGCCGAGGGCTGCAACCATGGCGACGGCGGCCGTGGCGAGTCGAAGGAATGGCTTTTTGCGTGCGTGAGTGGCGCTCATGAGGGCTCCTGATCTGCGGGATTGAATGAAGGACGCCGGGGTGTTCGTCCTCGGCGTTGGTGTCGATGCTTCCACCGCTAGCGCGCATTTGCGAGGGGTATTTCCCGTTTTGGAACTATGTGACAAACGAGCGCGGTGACAAACCGCGGAATTCCAGGCCAGGACCAAGGGCCCAACAAAACGTGGAAGTCGTCACGCTACGGTGCGCCCGCTCGCAATTGGACGGACAGGCACGCGAAAATTGCACCCATGCCCAAGCTCCCGCGCACCGTGAATCTCCCCGTGCCGGCTAGCCCTACCCGCCGCGAGATCCTCGAGGGCCTGCGCATCACGGCACCCGTGGCCGCGGGATACATCCCGCTGGGCCTCGCGTACGGCGTTCTCGTCATCCAGTTGGGCCTGCCGTGGTGGTTGGCTCCGGCGCTTTCCCTGTCCGCCTACTCGGGGTCGGCCGAGCTGCTCGTCGTGACCCTGGCCGCGCAAAACACTCCGCTGGCCGTCATCGCGGTGACGATGCTGCTGGTGAATTTTCGCCTCCTGTTTTTCGCGTTTTCGTTCCCTTTGCACGTCATCGAGGGCCGTGTCGCGCGCCTCTTCTCGATGTACGCCCTCGTGGACGAGGCCTACGCGCTGACCGCCGCCCGCCCGAACGGGTGGACGAAGCCTCGTCTATTGGCGATGCAGGTTCTCTTTAACCTGACGTGGGTGACGTCGGCCCTCGTGGGCGTGTTCGCGGGGTCGCTGATCCCCACGCAGATCGAGGGCCTGGATTTCGCGCTCACCGCTTTGTTCATCACGCTGACGCTGGACGCGGCGCGCACGAGGCGCAAGCTGCCCTCGGTCCTCCTGGCCGGCGCGTCCTTCGCGGTGGCCATGGTGGTGGCACCTGGCCAGCGCCTGCTGGTGGCGCTCCTGCTGTTCGTCGCGTGCCTGGTGGTTCGCCACATCCTTCATCGCCGAGGCGTCCTGCGGTCCGCGGATTCGCCTGCCTCGGCCGATGGGCCCGGTCGCGTAACCCGGGAAGGGGGCGCACAGTGACTCCGACGCTGGGCTACCTGCTGACACTCCTGGTGATCGTCTTCGTCATCGACTTTACGTTGCGCGCTCTGCCTTTCAAGATTTTGGAGCCGCTGCGCGATTCGCATTTCGTCTCCGACATGGCGGTATGGATGCCGCCGGGCATCATGCTGATCCTGGTGCTCTCCACACTGTCGCAGGGCGCGCAGGCGGCGGGTGGCCGCTGGTGGGCGGCGCTGGTGGCGGCGGGAGTGACGGTCGCGGTGCACCTGCTGAGCGGCCGCAAGCTCCTGTGGAGCGTCGGCATCGGAACGGTCTGCTACGTCGCGCTGCTGAACTGGCTCTGACGACCTGGCTGTCGCGAACGGGGTGTCACCAGCTGGCTGGGCTCCAGCTGGCTGGGCCCATGAGTGAAGGCGCAGACACCTACCAGAAATTTCGCATGCAATTCGATTGCATGAACTTTCAACAACCTCCAGAATCGTTGCAATTCCAACGACGCCAATTCAAATCCTGAAATAGTCACAGGAGAATTGCATGCGACATTGTTGGGGAACCATGCATGGCAGTCTGATCCTTTGATCTGCACGTGGGCCCGCTAATTCGAGCCTGGGCAGCCCCGCCCCACAGCCGGGCCAAACAGCAGCCAGAACAGCCACGGCCACAACGAGCCTGCCCCAAAACCGCTACCATTGTGTCCATGCACACAGAGTCGTACCTGCACCATGGCCACACCGTTTACGAGCACCGCCTGGACGTCCCGCTGGATCACCTGCGCCCCACCGGCGAGGACAATCCGACGATCCAGGTTTTCGCGCGCGAGGTCGTGCGTAAGGGCCGCGAGGATGCGCCCTACGCGGTGTTCCTGCAGGGCGGCCCGGGCTACCCGAGCCCGCGTTTCGGCACGTTTACCGGCGGCTGGATGAATCGCCTCCTGCAGGACTATCGCGTGGTGCTCCTCGATCAACGAGGCACGGGCCAGTCCACCCGCATGGACGCCCAAGCGCTCGCCCACTTGGGCACGGACGAGGAGAAGGCCGCGTACCTGCGCCACTTCCGCCAGGACCAGATCGTGTACGACGCGGAGGCGCTGCGCCGCGAGCTGTGCGGTGATGACCCGTGGACGACGCTCGGCCAGTCTTTCGGCGGCTTCATCACGACCTCGTACCTGTCGCTGGCTCCCCAGGGCCTGAAGGCCAGCTTGATCACGGGAGGCCTGCCCGGCCTCGTCCACGTGGATGAGATCTACCGCCTGACCTATGAGCGCACGGCGGCGCGCAACCGCGCGTACTTCCAGCGTCACCCGGGGGATGAGCGCACGGTGCGTGAGCTGTGCGCGCACTTGGCGGACACGGAGGAGACGCTGCCGACGGGTGAGCGCCTGTCCCCCGCGCGCCTGCGCATGATCGGCATGATGCTGGGCGGCCAGGGCAACACGGATCAGCTGCACTACCTCCTCGAGGGGCCGTGGACGTCGGTTCGAGGCCAGCGCCGCCTCTCGTCGCAGTTCCTGGCGGCGATCGGCTCGCAGGTGGACGTCGCGCCGATTTACGGGGTGTTCCAGGAATACATTTACGCGTGCGCGACGCCGGACCTGGTGGGCACGGCGACGCTCTGGGCGGCGGATCGCTTGGCCGAGGAGGTCCCGGGCTTCGCGAAGGACGCGAACCCGCTGGATGAGAGCGAGCCTTTCTACCTGACGGGTGAGCATTTCATGCGCCGCGTGTTTGACGAGGATCCGGGCTTGGCACCGTTGAAGGGTGCGGCACAGATCCTCGCGTCGACGACGGAGGCGGCTCCCGTCTACCTGCCGGACGTATTGGCCGAGAACACGGTGCCGGTGGCGGCCGCCGTGTACTACGACGACATGTTCGTGCCGCGCGAGCTGTCCTTGGACACGGGCAACTTGATCGGTGCCCGACACTACATCACGAACGAGTACCAGCACGACGGATCCGCCTATTCGGGCGGGAAGGTCGTCTCTCACCTGTTGGACCTGCTCGCGGACTGATCCGCGAACGCCTGATCGAAAGGACTGGCCATGACCGCCTCATCTACCTGTTCTTGTCCGTGCGCTGGCTCGGCGGACCCGATGCGGGTCGCGGGGTTCGCGGCGGGCGTGGGCGCGACTGTCGCGTGGTACGCCCTACCGGATTACGTGCGCTCGCGCCCGTTGCGCGGCCTCGTGAAGGCGGGTCTGCTGGGGGTGCTCGGCTGGTCGATGGTGGCGCAGCTGCCGGAGGGCGCGGAGCTGCCGCCCTACGACGACGAGGACGTGGATTGCTCGAAGTCCTCCCCGGTCGCAGGCGAGGATCCACTGGAGGGCGTCACGGAGGCGGATCCGGCCGAGCTGGCGGTTCTCGCGGGCGCGGCGCTGGGTTCGGCGATGATCACGGTCGGCGTGGAGCGTTGGCTGTTCCGCCGCGGTGAGCGTCGTCGCACGCAGGGCGCTCGTTTTGCTCATACGAGGCAGGGGCTGGTCCTGGGCGGTCTGGAGGCCGCTGTGACCGTGGTGACGTTCGGTGCGGGGGCTGTGCGAGGCAGGCTCTCGAAGGACTGAGGCGGCACCCGCCCACTGCGCGCCAGCAGCCGCCGACCCCACGCCAACAGCCGCCGACCCCACGCCAGCAGCCGTCTGCCGCCCGCTCGTTAGCGTTCGCGCCTGAAGACCGTGTAGCGGGCGAGCGCGGCACCGACCCACCCGCAGGCCATGACGAGGATGGGCACACCCACGGCCGTCCACCACGAGGACGCGGGGACAAAGTACCGCAGCACTGCGAATGCCACGGGGGTGACGACGAGGAGCGCGAGCGAGATCGTCGCTATCGTGGCACCGACGGGCCGGCGCTTGAACGTCAGGTCCACGACCTCGCGGCGCGTCTTGCCCTGTCCGGCGGCGACCTGTGAGAGGTGCCTGCGCACCGCGCTGTCCATGCCGCGCAGGGGAATCAATGCGGACCACACCAGCCCGACGATGATCGCGCCGTCGCGACTGCCGAACGCGTAGACGAGGCCCGCGATTGACCAGCCGATCACGTAGGTGATCGTGAGGCCTAGGCAGAGGTAGAAGAGCGGCTTGAACACCAGCCAGTGGAGCTTATTCTCGTATATTTTCTCGTCGGGGTTCTGTGCGAGGAGGTCACGGTAGAGGCGGCTGGTGGCGTCGGTGCGGTCGACTTCTTGTATGTCCGCGATTGCTTCGCGGGCGGCCTCGTTGTTCGGATCGATTGAGAGGACGTGCCGGTAGACGTCGAGCGCCGCTTGTTCGTCGTCCCGGGCGAGCAGCCGACCGAGGGTGTTGAGCGCAAAGGGGTCTTCGGGGTCGAGACGCGCGCCTTCCCGCGCCTCGCGCAGCGCCTCCTCCCACTGGAAGTTGCGCGCGAGGGCGTGGGCCCTCATAGTGTGGCTGAAACCTTGTTGTGGCGCGAGTTCGACCAGGCGCGTGGCGTGTTTGAGGGCGAGCGCACGGTCCCCCTCTAAGTAGGTCAGCCAGTACAGGGCACTGAGGTTGTTGGGGGAGGCTTCGACGGCTCGTCGAGCGCACGCGTAGGCCTTCTCAGGCTCGCGGTTAGTGAGGTGAGCGTGGGCGAGGAGACAGTTCACTTGCGCCGAAACCTCTGGGTTGTCCTGAGGGATCGTGACGAGTTTTTCGATGGCTCGTTCGGGGCGCTTGATGTCGATCAAGGCCTGGGCGTGATTGATCCGCTTGGAGATCTCCTCGGGAGACATCGGTTCTCCTCAGTATCGGTAGCGAACGGCGAGGGGTGGGCAGCGCGAGCGCGCCGCCCACCTCCTCACATCAGGTTGTTCGCCTTCATGTACTCCGCGAGGTCGTCATATTCGCCTTCTCGGTTGCCGTATTCGACGATGTTGCGGGCGGTCACGAACCAGGGACCCGCGCTGGGCCGAATCTGTTCCAGCGCCCTGAGGAAATCCTGCATGGTCACCATGCGCACGTTGCCGGTGCGCACGGAGTCCATCATCGCGTATTCGACGGCGCTGTCGACCAGGTGGGCCAGGTCGGCACCGGTGAATCCGTTGGTGCGCTGGACGAGGTAGCCCAGGTCGATGCCTTCGACGGGGCGGGACTTGAGGTGGTGGTAGAGGACGGCCTGCCGGGCGGGGCCGTCGGGGGGCAGGACGGCGATGGATCGGTCGAAGCGTCCAGGCCTGCGCAGCGCGGGGTCCACGTCCCACGGGGTGTTGGTCGCGGCGAGGACGAAGACGCCTTCGTTGTCGGATCCAATGCCGTCCAGTTCCATGAGAAGCTGGTTGGTGACCGATCGCATGCCGGAATAGCCCATGTCCGCTCTCCGCATGCCGATCGCATCGATTTCGTCGAGGAAGAAGACGACGGGGGCGTTGGCACGCGCAGTCTCGAAGAGTTCGTGGAGGTTAGCTTCCGATTCACCGAAGTAGCGCGCCATGACATCGCTAATCTTGACGTTCATGAACGCAGCACCGAGCTCGCCGGCGAGAGCACGGGCGATGTAGGTCTTGCCGCATCCGGGAGGGCCGTAGAGCAGCAGGCCGCCGTTGAGGCTCTTGCCGTAGAGCTTGCGGATCTCAGGGTTGCGCAGGGGTGCCAGGAAGGCCATGGTGAGGCGGTCCTTGACCGACTGCATGCCGCCCACGTCGGCCAGCGTCGACGTCACGTTTTCAAAGGCCCACGCGTCCCCTTCGGGTTTCTCGTCAACTTCGACTTCGCCTTCGACGGCCCCCGGTTTCACGAATGCGGGTGCCGGTCCGCCGACCTGCTTCTCAGCGTTCTTCCAGTCGAAGTTTTCCGGATCGGCACCGTCGGGGGAAGCGGGGGCATCCTGCCCATCTCCGGCCTCGCCCGCCGACGCACCACCCTGCTCGTTCCCTTTCTCGGCCGTCTGCGGGAAGGCCTCGGGATGTATCGTCACGATCGCGGGAATGTCTGCGTCGTCCGAGGCGGGGGCTGCGGGGGCAGACGGAGCGGGCTCCTCGGGCGCGGGGAGGGGGTCGGCCTCGTACGAGGCGGGGGCCGCGGGCTCAGGTTCAGCGGCGGTCGGCCCGTCGACGGCCGGGGCCGAGGCCTCGGGCACGCCGAGGGCGCTGCGCATGAGGGCCGAGACGCGCTCGTTGTGCGGGTCGACGGCGAGGACGACGGCGAGGTGGGAGACGGCTTCGACGCCCCTCCCCTCGGCGATCAGGAGTTCGGCGAGGTGCTCGCGCAGGGCATGGTCCTCGGGGCGTTGTTCGATGATCGACGTGAGGGAGTCGATGAGAGGATTCGTCATGCTACAAGCCTACCGGCTGGCAGGCTTCTGGGTCTATGTGCGCACGAAGCAAATCGCGCGCACGGATGACGTCAGAGGGTGCGCGCGGTGATCCTGCGCAGGGCTTGGCCCGAGCGCCAGGAATTGACGAGGCCCATTGCGAGAGGCAGGGAGACGAGGGCTGCCAGGAGGGCGGATTCGGTGGCGACGGCGATGGCCCCAACGGCGAGGAATCCGACGAACCAGGCGAGCTGCATGCGCGCGCAGGCGGTCATGATCGCGCCGTCACGCCGGGCGGCACGCAGGGCGGCGTGAGAGTCGGAGAAGATGACGAGGTCCTCGTTGCAGTCCCATTCGCGGTGCCACCGGCGCGCCACGACGATGAGGGCGGCAAGGAGCGCGAGGAGGATCAGGCCTCCTGCGAGGATGAGGGCCAGGGCCACGGCCGCGAGCGCTTCAATGGTCGGCTCGGGCATGGAGGACATCTCGATGATGGCGACGATCGTGCTCACGGAGACGATGAGGAGGACGGTGACGATATCGATGGCGATGTTGATGCGGCCCTGCGTCTTTTGCCCCGAGCGCACGCGGTTATAGCGGCGCAATTGGTCATTCCCCAGGCGGTAGGGCCTGGGCGGTGCGGCGAATTCTAACGGCTGATGGGTCACGCCCTCACAATAGCGCTGTCTGTTGATTATCCGCGCCTTACAACGCAACTGTCAGGCGCATGGTTTGACACGTTTTCGATGGTCAGGATATAGGCATCGGCATAGAATGATTGAGATTTTAACCGATCGATTCATTCACCGTGTCAGCGCCATCAGAACGAAAAGAATGAGTCCAGCCAGCACGATCATGCGAATGAAGTCCATGACGGAACTTCCCAGGTCGGGGAATCGCTTGCGCAGGCGCATAAAGGTCAGGCGCACGCCGCGCGGCAACGTGCGGTTGAACAGTGCGATCTGGAGGAACGCGAACGCGTATCCGCTGAGCGCCGACGCGGCGTACAGGAGGAAGAAGAGGAGCGCGCGTTCATCCGTCATATAGCGCAGGGTGAAGAGATAGCCCAGCCCGGACCCGAATCCACCGATGATCGCGAATATCCACGCCTTGTCGAGCGCGAAGGTCACGCGCTTGAGCATCCCCCGGTAGGCCTTGGCAACAGTCGGCTGCATTTCGATGGCGTACGAGGAACGCCCGGCACCCTTGAGGGGATGAGCCAGAGAGTCGTAGGAGAACTTTGCCTCGGCCAGGTCCGGGGCGTTCGCCTTGGCGCGACCGAACGCCCACTGCGCCGCGTTCGGGTCCACGGGTTCCCACAGGCGCCCGTACGCCATGAGGAGCTCAACGTCGTCGGGGTATCCGTCAGTGGCGATCTGCGAGACGGGCAGCGCCTCCTCGCAGCGCCCCAACTCGACGAGGCAGAGGGTCAGTTCGCGCGCGATCTCGGCGGATTGGGGGTGCAGGCGCATGCCCCTCGTGGCCACAGCCTCGGCCTCCGCGACGAGGCCTTGGCGGCGTTGGGCGCGGGCAATGAGCGCGAAGGGGTCGGCCATGTCGTCCCCGTAGGAGTGAGCACGCGTCGCATACTCCTCGCACAGTGGGTACAGGCCGAGGCGGTCGGCGCAGGCGGCGGCCTGAATATCGCGGCGGTAGCACGCATCCTCGCCCACGACCTCCATAGACTCCAGCATGTCCAGAGCCGCACGGTAGTCGCGCTTGGCGAGGGCCTCGTCAACGTCGGCGAAGGTGGGCATCGTCATGGCGCATACGATACCGTCCCACTCGCGCCCAAGGTGGCCTCGTTCACGGCCTGTGACCGGGCTCCTTATCGCAGTAAAACGCCCGCGGTATGACCTCAGGCGCAACCGCATCACCCTGCGGCACAGCGACCTCCACCGCCCATCTCCGCTCTCGACACCCACTTCTGTTATACAATTCACATTGTTATGTAATCATTAGACAATAAATCTACGTTGCGTCCCTGTAGGCTAGAGAACGTCCCAACAGTTTCTCATTAACCCAGAAAAGATCCCTCAGCAATGAAGCACTTCCGCACCGTCGAAGTGGGGCTTGTCGCAGCCCTCTCCCTGGCGTTGACGCCTGCCGTGACGTTTGCATCCCCATCGCAGGCAGACGCTTCTTCCGAGGACACGTCAATCACGGCTCCCAGCAACCCGCCCGTGTCCGACGAAGACCGCCAAACGGCCGATGCCCAACAAGCCGAGGAGAACGCCCGAGCAGCGCGACCAGACCCGCAGCCGCCCACCTCGGCCACCCCCTCGGCCCCATCGACGCAGACCCCGCCCCTCGTCACCGCTCAGCCGGACGGGAGCATCGGCAACGACAAGGTGCACATCCTGTCCCTGTCGGGCGCTGACTGCATCGTGGTGGAGTCGAATGGTCACTTCGGCATCGTGGACGCAGGCGACGACAACGACTACCCGGACGGGTCAGACCCCCGCTACCCGTGGCGAGCAAATATCGCCACATGGGGACAGGAAGACCAGGTGCGCCCCTATCTCGACAGCCTGGGCATCAACTCCTCCAACCTCGACTTCTTCATCGGCACCCACCCGCACTCCGACCATATCGGCTGGGCTGACACCCTGATCCACAGGTACCATCCCAAGCACATCTACACGCCCGTCTACGACGATTCCTACTCGGTCAGCGACGACGTGAACCCACTGTGGGACAACCAAAAGGTCTACGACGACCTCGTAGCCGCAGCGACGTGGGCCCAGGGCGCGTACGGGGCGACGTTCGACCAGCACGTCAAGCCCGGACAAGGCGACCTCATCCAAATGGGCGACATGCTCGTCCAGATCATCCCCCTGTCTCCCGACGAGGAATACGCGCACCCCGGCAAGCTCACAAACACAAACCTCATCAGCTATACGGCGAAGATCACGGCCCACGGACACAGCGCCTACCTGTCCGCTGACCTCGAGAGTGGCGAAGGCAAGGAAGACTACGCAGCTAGCATCGTCGGCCACGTGGACTGGCTGAAAGCCGGTCACCACGGCCTATCGAGCTCAAACAGCGAAAGCTTCCTGGATGCGCTCTCCCCGTCGCTCGTCATGAACACGGGTTACGAGTTCCACACCCCGGATCGCCTTGGCCTGCCCGCGCTGAAGGGCCGCTACGAGTGGTTCGAGGCGTACTCGATGCGCAACGCGGGCATCCCCGCCCTCGTCGGAACCTTCACGGCAACCGGGATCACCCACCCCTACATGAACGTCGGAATGGGACACACATTCGCATCGACCACGCCCCACACATACTGGTTCCGCAACGGCAAACTCGCTGCGACGCGCGGATGGTGGAAGGGCTTCTACGACGGCTGGCACTACTTCAACGGCTCCGCGTCAGCTGTCGAGAATGGCTGGGTGCTCGACGGAGGTCACTGGTACTGGATGGACGCCACCTCCAACATGGCTGTGAACACGTGGGTCCACGACGGCGACAAGTGGTACTGGGTGGACGACTCCGGCCACATGCTCCGCGGCGGCTGGCATTACATTGGCGGCACCTGGTATTACCTCACCGGCTCCGGCGCTGCGGCGACAGGCTGGCTCCAGGACGGTGGCTCCTGGTACTACCTGCACGCCAACGGCGCGATGGGGCAGGCATGGATCCACGATGGTACCGGCTGGTACTGGATGGACCCCTCGAGCGGGCGCATGGACGCCGGCGGCTGGCGTAGCATCTGGGGCTCCTGGTACTACCTGAGCGGCAGCGGCAAGGCCGCGGAAGGCTGGCTGCTCGATCGCGGCTCCTGGTACTACATGGCCCCTGGTAGCGCCCAGATGCGTACCGGATGGGTGAACGACGGCACCGGGTGGTTCCTCCTGTCCGGCAGCGGAGCAATGCGCTCGGGTGGCTGGGTCCAAGACGGTGGCAACTGGTATTGGCTCGACGGCAGCGGGATGATGCTCACAGGCTGGATCCAGTCGGGTGGCGCGTGGTACTGGCTTGACCCCGTCAGCGGACACATGGCGGTCGGCACGGCCACCACTGATGGCCGAACATCCCAGTTCGCGCCTTCCGGCCGTTGGCTCGGATACGTCTGAGCACACTCTCGCCGACAGAGACAGCCGGGAGCGCCCGCCTCGCCGATAACGCGCGGCGGGCGCTCCTTCGCACGTGCCCGAGGTGACCTCGTCCAGGGCTCGCAGGGAACTTTAGGAAACGTCCTCAATAAAGCGACTCCCACCTGCTGCAACGCTGAGATACTGCATGTTCAACACACATCGCACTGCAGATTGTCACACAACCGGAGTAGTCTAACTGTCAAGTGACGCACACCACCAGCGTCGCCGATTGTTCCGACGGAGTGAAGCAATGCCCACCCTTACAGCTACCTCTTCGGTTCCCGAATCGGCAGGAACCGTAGAATTTGCCGAGTCCTTGACGTGGGACTTCCCAGTTGACGTGGACGCAGTTCAGTCGCTGAAGGACTGGTGCGACGCGCCGATCGCAGCGCTTGACGATGCCATCGCGGATGCGACAACAGCTCGCGGACAGATGGGGCACCAGCGGGCCAGGTTGGTTGAGACGGTCGTCGAGCACCTAACGAACGTGATTTCCGCCAGCGAGCACGCCGTGTCATGTTTGCGCTCCCTGCATTCTGCCCTGGAGGATTACGCGGGCGCCATGGTGCCCGTCAGGACAGAGTTTCAGGCGATCATAACCGACGCCATGGCGGCTGGACTGACGGTTTCTCAGGCGGGCACACAGGTCACCATCAGTCACCCGGCAGACGTTCCGGGCGGCGTTGGCGTCGTCTTTGCGTCGCTGCGGGAGCGCTGCGACACCAATCAGAAGAAGTTCGCCTACGCCGAATCACTGTTCGGCGACGACCTCGCAGCGATCGACCCGACCATCTGGGAGTCGACAATCCTGGCTGTTTTCAACAGATTCGTCGGCACGTACGGATTTCCCACGGGACCCAACGCAGCGGGAGGCTATCCCAGCTGGGCGGATACGATGCGCAATACCGTGGGAGATACGACCGAGGCGCTCTACCTGCAAGCGAAGGGCGCCACCTATGAGGCCCCTCCCGGGCTCCGGGACGCATCGCCGTGGAAGCAAGTCGCCGAGCGAGGAAACCTCAAGAACTGGAAGGTCCCCTCCGTCAATGCCGTCGAAGGCGGCAGCCGGGTGGTCAAAGCAGCCGACGCACTTCGCATTGGCGGCAAAGTCGCAGGCCGCGCCTGCGCGGTCCTCGATGGGGCCGTCAGCGCCTACGACAGCTACCAGTCGGACTCCTACCACCACCCCGAAATGGGAGAGGGCGAGAAGATAGCAAGGGCAGGTGTGACGGGCGCTGCCAGCGCTGCAGGTGCGTACTTGGGAGCCACATACGGAGCGCAACTAGGCGCAGCTATCGGTGCCGTCGGCGGCCCCGTCGGCATTCTGGCGGGGGGCGTGATCGGCGGCGTCATAGGTGGGCTAGCGGGCAGTCAGGCCGGCAAGTTGATCGGCGGTTGGGTCAACAACGGCATAAGCGCAGTATTACATTCATAGATTGGGGCACACAGCATGATTGCGATAGTGGGACTGATTCTCATCGGGCCCTTTGGCCTGTACTCGTGGTACACACAGACCTACACAGACTCATCAAGTGCCTCGCTATGGAGACGCATGTCAGCCTCCCCCCAGACGTTAGGAAAGAGCCGCACTCTCGTCAAACCATTGCTTAGTCTGCTCTTCACTCTAATGGGAGTGGGAATGCTATTGGACAAAATCGGCTTGCCTGCGCAAGTCTTCTTGATTCCAGCTACTCTCGGTTTCCTTTGCCTCCCACTCGCAGTTATCTGCTTATTCCCATTTCACGCCCCACGCTTCGTCAACATGGAATATCAGTACATGAAGCGCCACGGCATGCTGGACGAAAACGGTGATCCCCTCCCGCAGTTCGAGCTTTCGGAGGACGACGAGGAATCCGATGACAACGATCAGGGCCAGGGCGCGCTATGAGCCTGTCAACCTATTGGCTCATGCCTCCCCGATGGTCTTCCTGCCCGAAGGAAGACATTGCCTCGATCCTCAACCAGGCATTCGGGAGCGCCGACGACACACAGGATCAAACAGTAGACGGCGATCACTATCCTGCCGAAGGAGGCATCATCTCCCTAGCCATCGGCCCCACAGATACCCACTACGACTTCACGCCCACCATCCTCGTGCTTGCATCCTCGATCCCCGCGAACACGACACCTGATCAGGCCCTCGTCGACTCGGCAGGCGCTCTCTCCCACCAGGTTCCAGGTTTTCGCATGCTGGAAGACTGTCCCTGGCCGGCGACGCCGGAATCCGCACAACTGCGGACGGGGATCTACATTCAGGGCAGGGTGCCGATCACTGCCTGTCAGTGGGCATGGATTCATTCCGACGACGCGAATGACTTCCTCCTCACGGCGACAGCGACGATGACGACCCCCGCTTTCAGCAACCTGAACGAAGACGTTCTCGCGATCATCATGAGCCTGGAGGTGCGCAATGGTTGACCGTCCTCACATCGTCATTCCGGGCGACGTCACCTCACGCTTCGCCGCCTCCGAGGGGCTCACCGGCGACGCGGCACACCTCGCGACTCTCATGCGCACGGCTCGCTCGCGAATGGTCATCGCCACCACGTCTCCGGTTGCTTCACAGTGCCGCCAGGCTCTCATCTGGATGCAGCCGGGGCCCTGCGTCGTCGCCCGCACCGCTACCACCCCCGACGGTGGCACTGAGACTCACATTTATCAGATTGATAACGAGGAAATTCCGCACGTCGCGGCGGCGATATCTCCACTCACACCAAACCCCGCCATCTTCGACGGACCTCCCGTGCTACCGACGGCCATCGTGTACGCCGCACAGCAAGGCTTCGTCGAACAGACGGCCCAGCTCCTCGAAAATTACTCCTCCTACGGCCCCTCAGATTCCGCCTTTGCGCAAGCTCTCATGACTCAACGCTGGGCATACACCACCTGGATCCGGGAGGACTGCGCGGGCGAGGATCCCTTCGCTCCGACAGCCATTCTGTCGACTCTCATCACTCCGGCCGCCTCCTACAGGGTCGAGGCCCCACCCCTTGCCCCCAGCACCGGCCCACACATCCCTATCCACCCGATCTACAACACGCAGCTGTGGGGCCTGATCACGCACTTCTTCGCCCTGTCATCCGAGAGGAATGAGCCATGAGCTACGTCAATATCGAATGGGACTACAACGAAGTTCAGTCCATCATCTCAGCTGTCGACCGCACGTCCACGACCCTGAAGAACGTGTCCACACCGAGCACAGCCAACACGGGTAGCGCCCACCACGCGACCCTCATCAAGCACCTCACGGCTCTTGACACAATGATCAGTCAGATGGCGTGGATTACCAACGGCATTAGCCTAGGCCTGGGTGCCGCAACAGAGGACTTCCAGTGCACGGACAACGAGGCCGCAGACGTCATGCGCGAGATCCAGCGCTACAACGACGTGTACACCCACAGAAATCCGGTCCGCCCCTCAATCGGGCAAAAGCCAGCAGCCACCTCATCGTCCTCACCGAGGTGACCTCGTCCACGAAACACGGCCCACCAGCCTCGTCGCGGGCCTCGCACCCACTATCCTGGACCCTATACGCGAGGCCGCCCCGGCCTCGTCCGTCCGACACCGCACACAGAGGAGCCCCCATGGCGACCGAGCCCGTGTTCGAGGCCATCAACTGGAACAAGATCCAAGACGAGAAGGACCTCGAGGTCTGGGATCGCCTGACGGGTAACTTCTGGCTGCCTGAGAAGATTCCGCTCTCCAACGACCTGCCGAGCTGGAAGACCCTCACCAAGGACGAGCAGCTCATGACGAACCGCGTGTTCACG